>ENA-OQAN01001053-OQAN01001053.1-human-gut-metagenome-genome-assembly--contig:-NODE-1053-length-12804-cov-6.175120_pt1 | contig 12804 bp, 17 predicted proteins | sample MGYA00242735_ERZ504527 | MGnify/ENA primary metagenome ERZ504527 (study PRJEB26092, sample SAMD00036230) | human gut metagenome | host: Homo sapiens | study: EMG produced TPA metagenomics assembly of...
TTCATTCATTCTTAATTCAACCTTTCTCATTTAAATTACCTCCCACTAGATTTATGAGAAGGTAATTATATCAAATCAAGACATAATCAATTTGATTACATTAAGACAATATCATCTTTGGATCAGAGCTCGGCTTTATTTTTTTGAAAAAAGATATTGAATAAACCATATGTGTGTGGTATTATCAATGAGTAAAAGAAATGGAAAGATAGAAGCACCCCTTCTCACCTGATGTCTAAGGGACATAGGTTCACGGCCAATTCAGTTTGAATTCGTTTAAAAGAGTGATGGGTGTGGAATGCACCCATTTTCTTTTTGGAAAAATGAAGAAGGATGGTGTCGAATATCAATAATAGAAAAGTTGCCCCAAATAATGTAAACGATGATTTGTTTAACGAAAAGATTCCGTTTAGAGAAGTTCTTGTAATCAATGCGAATGGAGAACAATTGGGAGTTATGTCAAAAAAAGAAGCATTGGACATTGCATACAAACAAAATTTAGATTTGTTGTGTGTAGCACCCAAGGCGCGTCCGGCCGTGTGTAAAGTTTTAGACTATGGTCGTTATCATTTCGAACAACAGAAAAAAGCAAAAGAAGCTAAGCGTAAGCAACATGTTGTTGAAGTTAAATCTTTGCGTTTATCGCCGATTATCGATACACACGATTTTGAAACAAAAGTTCGTCAGACGTCAAAATGGATCGAAGCGGGTATGAAAGTAAAGATTGATATGCGATTCCGTGGTCGTTTGATCACTCGCTTGGAAGTTGGTCGTAAGATCATGAATGACTTCATCGAAGCTATGGATGAAGTAGCTATCGTTGAGAAAAAACCTTCAATGGAAGGTAATACGATGTCAACAGTGTTGGCACCTAAAAAGAAGTAAGGAGGACTAGACTATGCCTAAAATGAAGAGCCACAGAGGATTAGCAAAACGTGTAAAAAAGACAGGTTCTGGAAAATTAAAGAGATCTCACGCTTATACATCTCACCGTTTCCATGGAAAGACTAAGAAACAACGTCGTCACTTAGCTAAACCAGGTACTGTACATGCTACAGATTACAAACGTATTAAGGAAATGTTAGTTAAGTAATTAAGGAGGATATAAAGAATGGCAAGAGTTAAAGGTGGAACAGTTTCACGCGCTCGTAGAAAAAAAAGTGTTGAAAACTTGCCAAAGGATACTTTGGATCAAAACATACATTATACAAAACTGCAAATGAGCAGGTAATGCATTCATTCAGATATGCATACAACGACCGTCGTAAGTTAAAAGGAAACATGCGTAAAATCTGGATTACACGTATTAATGCAGCTGCACGTATGAATGACTTATCATACTCTCGTTTAATGCACGGATTAAAATTAGCTAATATTGCGATCAACCGTAAAATGTTAAGTGAAATGGCTATTCACGATGCTGAAGGCTTCACTAAACTTTGCGAAGAAGCAAAAGCAGCTTTAAATGCATAATTAAACTGTCGTAAGACAGTTTTTTTGTTGACAAATCAAAAAAAACAAGGTATAACTATGGTAGTTAGGAGAAACTAACTATCACTAAATGCAATTATGGAATCGCTCTTTTCACTTGTTTAATAATTTGATTTCATAAGAAGAGGACATTTTAAAAGTGTCCTTTTTTATTTACAAATTAAAAAAGTAAGACTATACTAACTGTGATTAGGGGGAACTAACAAAAAAGTGGATAGTTTTTCCTAACGAAAAAAACTTGATGTTTGATTTTTCAAGTGTTATCTTTTTTTTACCGTTGAAAAGGAGGATCTATATCATGAAAGATGGATGGAAAAACAAGACAATGTGGACTTTTATTGGAGGTGCAGCCACTGCTTTAGCTGGTTCAAAATTTTTGAAGAGTGATACAGCACACGATTTAGCTGTAAAAGGTTTAGCTGGTGGTATGAAATTTAAATCTGATACAACTTGTAAATATGAGACAATCAAAGAAGATGCTAAGGATCTTTTAGAAGAAGCAAAAGTTAAAAACGAAGGCTAATTCAAGATGATTTCATTTACAATCGCCCACGATATACCTGGAAGAATGCGTATACGTTATGGGAAAGATGTGTTTTCACCCGTTGAAGGTGAAGTTTTAAAAAGAGATCTTAGCAATTGGACCATGATTCATAGTGTAGAAGTGAATTCAATTACCGGAAGTGTTTTAATGCAGTATGATGCAACTTGTAAAGATACTTTATTGGAGAAACTTCATAATTTGAATCTTGGATATTTAAAAGAAGCGGATACTTCCGATATTGTATTTCGCTCACAAACGCCAGAAGTAAAGGCAATGAATGCAGAATATAAACGTCGTTTTTTCAAAATAATTGGGAAACGATATTTTATACGTTGGTTTTTACCAACAGGAATCGGAAATGCAATTACGATTTATAAATCACTTGGATTTATAAAAGAAGGTTTAAAATCCTTATCGCAAATGAAAGTAAATGTTCCGCTACTGGATGCGACAAGTATAGGTGTGAGTCTTTTACAAAAGAATTTTAATATTGCCGGTAATATTATGATGTTGCTCAATATTTCAGATTTATTAGAGGACTATACACGTAAGAAAACAAACTTGGAATTATCGCAAAGTTTATCTATACAGTTTGATAAAGTTTGGATCTATGCCGATGGAGTGGAACAAGAGATTCCTATGGCAAAACTTCAAAAAGGGGATATTGTTGTTTCTCAAATGGGAGCGATGATTCCTATCGATGGAGAAGTTGTGGATGGAGAAGCCATGGTCAATGAGGCTAGCTTTACGGGTGAACCTTTGTCTAGACGAGTGGTAAAGGAGGATACGGTTTTTGCTGGAACTTTAATTGAAGAAGGAAAATTATTTATTAAAGTTCGTAATTTACAAGATGAAAGTCGTATCAGCAATATTGTGAAAATGATTGATACCAACGAATCTTTAAAGGCGAGCATTCAGGCAAAAGCCGAACATTTGGCGGATTCCATTGTGCCATTTAGTTTTTTGGGATTCTTTGGAATCTTGGCACTTACACGTGATGTGACAAGAGCTACTTCTGTATTAATGGTTGATTATTCGTGCGCAATACGATTGTCCACTTCTATTTCTGTTATTAGTGCGATGTTGGAAGCGAGCAATCGGAATGTCCTTGTTAAAGGCGGAAAATATTTAGAAGCTGTAAAAGATGCGGATGTCATTGTATTTGATAAAACAGGTACATTGACAAATGCCAATCCTCAAGTTCAAAAAGTAACTCCACTTAATGGATATAGTCGAGATGAGGTTCTACGTATTGCGGCTTGTCTAGAAGAGCATTTTCCTCATAGTGTAGCCAATGCGATTGTCAATCAAGCAAAAAAAGAAGCTTGGTTCATGAAGAAGAACATGCCAAAGTGGAATATATCGTTGCACATGGCATTGCGACAACCTTACATGGCTTACATACAGTGATTGGCAGCGATCACTTTATCTTTGAAGATGATGGTGTCGAAAAGACACAGGAATTAGAAGATATCATTACTTCATTAGAGAAAGATGGAGCCGGTTCTTTGATTTACTTAGCCATTGATAATCAAGTGGCTGGTATCATCAGTATCTACGATCCCTTAAAACAAGAAGCGAAACAAGTGATCCATGAATTAAAGAATTTAGGTATTCAAAAAGTTGTCATGTTGACCGGAGATTGCAACAATGCGGCCAAGGCTGTAGCTAATGAATTGGATCTTGATGATTATCGTTCTTCGATTTTACCAGAAGGAAAAGCAAGTTATATTCAATCTTTAAAAGATGAAGGCCATACAGTAATCATGGTTGGTGATGGTATTAATGATACGCCTGCTTTATCTACAGCGAATGTTTCGATATCTATGCAAGATAGTTCGGATTTAGCTCGAGAACTTGCGGATGTTACATTAGTTTCTAGTAACTTAAATGAATTGGTAACTCTAAGAAAACTATCGGTTTCTTTGTTTGATCGAATTCACGCCAATTATCGTTTTATTGTTTCGTTTAATTCTAGTTTGATTGCACTTGGAGCCTTGGGATTTATGAGTCCAAATACTTCAAGCTTATTACATAATGGAAGTACATTTGCGATTGCGGCAACAAGTACGCGAAAATATCTTTAGGCATTATCGGTTGATGATGCCTTTTCTTCTGTTTATAATATAGAGATGGAGGATTTCTATGGTACAAAAATTAAATCATTCTGAATTAAAGGATATTACAGATATTGTGTATTATACAAATTTAAAACAAAAAAATTTAGTTTTACGAAATACATTGGTGTTGGGTTATACCATAGCGGGTACGCTTTTATGTTGGGTTGTAGGAGCTAGCTTAATTCGCGAAGCATCCGGTGCATCGGTATTCTTATTTCTTTGTTCCTTGATTTGTCTTTGTGTAGTAATTTATATTCTTATCTGCCGTTTTTTGGAGAAGAGAAGATGTAGAAAGAGGGTACAGGAAAAAGAAACGGGTGAATTTAATGTTCACTTTCGTAAAGATTATATGTTGTATGATCAACAGACATTTTCTTTAAAACGATTTAAGAAAGTATATCTGTATCATGATTTATATTATTTTGTGGATTCAGAGAATGTTGTGATTGTAAAAAAATGTCAAGAAGTGGATCGTGCGATTCATAAAACACCTTATTTAAAAGTACAAAAAAAGATGCGTTATTTTGTTTGTTGTAAACGCATCTTTTTATTTTATACTGCTTTTGATGTATATCCGGCTTTTGTTACAATATCAATCAATTCATCAGTTGTATGTTTTTGTTTAGATAATATGGTAACAGTATTATCTTCTGTGTTTACTTTGGCATAAAAGCTTCTTGGCTATTAAATGCATTTTCAATGGTACGAACACAGTTTTGACAGTGAATGTCATATACTTTTAGAACTATTTTATACGGGTAGTGTTCCTTGTTTCTATCTTTTACTTTTACTTTTTTAACTGTTTCACTTGATCCACAACATCCTGAAGTAGCTCTTTTTTTAGTAGAACGAATACCAATATAGATAATAATAACTAAAATGAAACAAATAATAATTGTTGGTAAGTTCATAATTTGATGTCCTCCTTCTAAAAAAAATACACCAGAAAGTTAGATAAGTCAAACTTGGTTAATCTTGTGTAACTTTTTATCTGATCCAAAGATGATATTGTCTTGGTTAATCTTGTGTAACTTTTTATTGACATCAGCTTGAGGTAAGAGTAAACTAACTGTGTTAGAAGGGTCTAACCAGGAGGGTTCGATATGCCATTATCTTTTGCAGATTTAAATTCTGTCAACACAATTAAAAAAATTGGTGGTTCTAAAGAACAACAGCGACACTTAGAAAACTTGGGCTTTGTGCCTGGGACTATGATTGTGGTTGTGAGTAAAACCAATGGAAATGTAATTGTGAATGTTAAAGGAGTTCGAATAGCCATTAGTGAAGAACTCGCAAGAAAGATTATGGTCTAGAAAGGAGTAATTATGACTTTAAATAAAGTTTCAATTGGGCAAACAGTGACAGTTAAGAAATTGTCTGGTCAAGGAGCAACAAAACGAAGAATTATGGATATGGGAATTACTAAAGGAGTTAGTGTTACGGTTCAAAAAGTAGCACCATTAGGAGATCCTATTGAATTAACGGTTCGTGGATATCAATTGTCTATTCGTAAGGCAGACGCAGAAATGATTGAAGTAGAGTAAAATTTAAAAATAGGAGGGAATTATGTCAATACAAGTCGCATTAGCAGGTAATCCAAACTGTGGTAAAACTACATTGTTTAATGGCTTAACAGGTGCTACACAATATGTAGGTAACTGGCCAGGGGTTACAGTAGAAAAAAAAGAAGGAAAGTATAAGGAAGATAAAGATATTAAAATTACGGATTTACCAGGTATTTATTCATTATCACCATACACTTTGGAAGAAGTTGTATCTCGTGAATTCTTATTAAATGGAAATGTCGATGTTATTTTAAATATCATTGATGGTTCTAACTTAGAAAGAAATTTATTTCTAACAACACAACTTTTAGAATTAGGGATTCCAACCGTTGTTGCGATCAACATGTTGGATGTCATAGAAAAAAGAAAAGATACAATTGACTATAAAAAGTTATCCGAAGAATTAGGTTGTCCTGTATTACCAATTTCCGCATTGAAAAATACAGGAATCAAAGAATTGATGGCTGAGGTAAAAAAGGCAGCAAATACGCAATGCAAAGCTAAAAATATTTATGCAGGTAAAGTATTAAATGCATTGAATACAATTGAAACAAGTTTGCCTTCAAGTATTGAAGCAAACCGTCGTTTCTTCTATGCCGTTAAATTGTTTGAAAGAGATGATAAAATTGAAGCAGCAATCAAGACAAAGGCAGATGCTAGTGTGATTGAAGCTGTTGAAAAGTCAATGGATGATGATAGTGAATCAATTATTACAGATGCTCGTTATACATATATCACAAATGTAATTAAAGATTGTTACAAAAAAGGGTCAAAAGAAGTATTAACAACTTCGGATAAGATTGACCGTATTGTCACAAACCGTGTTTTGGCACTTCCAATCTTTGCGCTAGTAATGTGGTTTGTATATTATATTTCTGTAACTACAGTAGGAACTATTGTAACAGATTGGACAAATGATGTATTGTTTGGTGAAATTATTCCACCTGCAGTGGATAGTTTCTTAGATGCGATTCAATGTGCAGATTGGTTACATGGATTGATTGTGGATGGTATTATTGGTGGTGTAGGAGCTGTTATTGGCTTTGTACCACAGATGTTAGTATTATTCTTCTTCTTAGCTATCTTGGAAGATTGTGGATATATGGCACGTGTAGCTTTATCATGGACCGTATTTTCCGTAAGTTTGGATTATCAGGAAAATCATTTATTCCTATGTTGATTGGTACAGGTTGTGGTGTGCCTGCCGTTATGGCAAGTCGTACCATTGAAAGTGATCGTGATCGTAAGATGACAATCATGACAACAACGTTCATTCCTTGTGGAGCGAAGATGCCAATCATTGGTTTGATTGCGGGTGCTATTTTCCATGGGGCTAGCTGGGTGGCTCCAAGTGCTTATTTTGTAGGTATGGCAGCTGTTATTGTTTCTGGTATTATGTTGAAGAAGACAAAATTATTTGCCGGAGATCCCGCACCATTTGTCATGGAAATGCCAGCATACCACACACCTCGTGCAGTTAATGTATTAAGAAGTATGTGGGAACGTGGTTCAAGCTTTATTAAAAAGGCTGGAACAATTATCTTATTATCTACAATCGTATTGTGGTTCTTACAAGGATTTGGATGGGAAAAAGGTGCGTTTGGCATGGTTGATGATATTGATCATTCAATTCTATCTTCAATTGGACAAACATTCGCATGGATCTTCTCACCACTTGGTTGGGGTGATTGGAAAGCTGCAGTTGCTAGTGTAACAGGTTTAATTGCCAAAGAAAATGTTGTCGCAACATTTGGACAATTATATGGATTTGCTGAAGTCGCTGAAGAAGGAAATGAATTCTGGGGACAATTATCTGCAAGCTTTACACCATTAGCTGCCTATTCATTCATGGTATTTAACTTGTTGTGTGCTCCATGTTTTGCAGCAATGGGAGCTATCAAACGTGAAATGAATAACACAAAATGGTTCTGGATTGCCATTGGATATCAATGTGGATTCGCTTATGTATGTTCACTGATCGTTTATCAATTAGGTAGTTTATTCAATGGTGGATCTTTTGGATTTGGAACGATTGTAGGATTTATCTTATTGATTGGTTTAATTTATTTATTGGTTCGTCCATCAAAAGAAAGTGATACTGCTGAAGTTGAATTTGCAGTAAAATAATGTAAAAGGAGGGGTTTCCATGAATCTATCAACATTTCTAGTTCTATTGGTTGTATGTGCATGTGCAGGTTTAGCTTGTCGAAGCATTTATAAAGATAAAAAGAGTGGAAAATCAAGCTGTGGTGGTAGCTGTGGACATTGCGGCTCTCATTCGATGTGTGAAAATCCCAAGGCATTTTTTGATCAAATAAAAAAAGAACAATTTAGTAAATAAGAGCATCGAAAGGTGCTCTTTCTTTTGGTATAATAGGTGCAAGAATCGAGGAAAATAAAATGAATTTAAAAGAAAAATATGCAGACTTAATTGTTCGTTCAGGCTTGAATGTTCAAAAAGATCAAATAGTAGTTGTTCGTGCTAACGTAGAAATGAATGAATTTGTTCGTTTGATTGTGAAATCATGTTTTGATGTTGGCGCAAAAGATGTAATTGTTCGCTATAGTGATGATGAAATCAATCGTATGAGATATCTTTCAGGTAATCGTATGCCTTATGATTATGAAGCTTTGTTCCATAATGAAACGGCTGAAAAGGGAGCTTGTTATTTGAGCTTAGTTGGTGAAGATCCTGATGGAATGAAGGGGGTAGAGCCAAAATTAATGGCAAATTATAGAAAGGCATTAAGAGAAATGACACAGCCATATCGTGATAAATTGGATTATATGCATGCAGCATGGTGTGTGGCCAGTGTTCCAACTATGGCTTGGGCTAAAAAGGTATATCCTGAATCAGAAGATGCATTATCTGATTTGTGGAATGCAGTATTAAAAATTAGTCGTGTAGACGAAAAGGATGCCAATGAAAACTGGAATGAGCATCGTGCATCTTTTGATAAGCGAGTTCATATTTTAAATCATTTAGATATCGAAAGTGTTCATTATACAAATTCTTTAGGAACTGATTTAGTAGTTGAACTTCCAGAAGGTTATGTATTTGCAGGTGGAGGATCCTTTTTAGATAATGGTAACTACTATTTTCCAAATATTCCTACAGAAGAAATTTTCTCTGCACCTAAAAAGACGGGTGTAAATGGTAAATTATATAGTGCTTTACCTTTGGCTTACAATGGTGCAATTGTAAAAGATTTCTGGTTTGAATTTAAGGATGGGCAAGTTGTGGATTATGATGCCAAAGAAGGAAAAGAAGTTTTGACTAGTATTTTAGAAACGGATGAAGGGTCAAAATATCTTGGTGAAATTGCCTTAGTTCCTTATGGATCGCCTATTAGTGCATTGGATACTTTGTTTTATGAAACACTAATTGATGAAAATGCTTCGTGTCATTTTGCCTTGGGTGCAAGCTATAATGAATGCATTGAAAAAGGTTTAGAAATGAGTGAAGAGGAATTGTTGGAACATGGTATGAATCAATCATTTACGCATGTAGATTTCATGGTAGGAACCAGTGATTTATCGATTGAAGCTACATTAAAAAATGGTAAAAAGATTCATATTTTCAAGGATGGTAAATACACAAGTGAATTTGACGAATATACATTAAATTAGTACAATATTATAATTGGAGGGATATTTATGGCAAATGAAAATGAAAAGAATCCCAGTGCTTTAGAAGAGCTTAGACGTCTAAAAAGAACGGATCGAATTAAATCTTTAGATATACATGAACCAGAATTACATAATTTTAATGCTGAAAACATTTTCCATATTGATGAAGAGCCTGAAAAGAAAACCATCTTTGGGAAACGAAGTGCAAAAACACATGTAAAAATCAATGAGAATATTTTTGATGATGAAGTAGCAGAATCAGTAGATATTACGCCTAGTACTTCAATTGAAGAAGTAGAGGCACCTATTGAAAAGCATGTTGTGGAAGAGCCAAAGACAGTTGTTGAAGAACCAGTCATTGAAGAAAAGCCAAAATTCATTGAAGAAGAACCAAAATTCGTTGAAGAAGAACCTAAAAAGATTGTTGTTGAAAAATTGGATGTTGATGATGATTTTACAACAGAATCAATTGAAAACGAATTAAAGTCTTTTAATGCGAAACCAATTGAGGAAGAACAACCAGTTCAAGAAGTATTGGATGATGAAGAAGATTTTGAGGATGAATATGAGGATAACGATGACGATGAAGATCTTTATGAGGAAAGAAAGAAATTCTTGTATGCGGAATATCCAAAAATAGAACAATATCTTCAAGATAAATCCAGTGAAGGTTATCACTTTGTGCGTCATGAAGGAAAGAAATATTTCTTTAGAAAGGGTCAGCCCAAAACGTATTATTATTCAATGAACTATTTTGTGGATGAACCAGATGCAGATCAATGGCGCGAGTGGGAATCTGAAGGATGGAAATTGGTTTCTAAATCAGACGGTAAAAAGAAAAGTGATGCGGGTTGGTTTACTTTTAGAAACGAAGAAGAAGATGGAGAATATCGTAAAGAAATTGATAATGATTCAGAAAAATTCCGTTTCTTTAAGAAATATTCAAGTTCATGTCGTTCAACAATGTTTTTAGTATTCATCTGTATGGCATGTTGCGTTGTAACAGGGCTATTACAAGTATATTTCCAAGGCTATTTAGCAGGAATCGCATTATGTGCAGGTCTATTCTTAATTTCATTTATTGTATTCTGCATGTATGGCAGAATGCTTAGAAAATCTAAGAAGAGGGCTCGTGAATTAAAATCTAAATTAAGGATTCGTGAAAGTCGTGCAATCGAAGAAAGTAAAGATTTCTATGATACTTCTGAAAGTGAAGAAGAATTAGATACAGATTGGAACACTTTAGAACAGCATACGGGTAAAGAAAAGAAACATCTATTCAGACGTGTAGATTGTGAAGATGATGAGGATGAAGAGTAAAAAGGAGGCAAATTTTGTCTCCTTTTAAACTGTCATAATTTGTACATATTGTTTGTAGTGTGATAAAACTTCATCATCAATGGTGTTGTCGGTAATTAAAGTGTCAAAGTTAAATAGATCATAATAAATATAGAAGTCGGCACGGTTGAACTTCTTGTTGTCAGCCAATAAATATTTGTTTTTAGAATTATCTAATGCGATCTGTTGCGATTCACCTTCCTCTAATGAATAGGTTGTGATGGATGAATTGTAGATTCCGTTACAACTGATAAAGGCTTTATTATATTTTAATTTACCCAATACTAAATTTGTGATAGGACCCACAAAAGTATTTGTGTTATCTCTGTAATCACCGCCAGTTAGTATGACTTCAGTAGGAGCGTGATTCACTAATATATTAAATACGGCAAGGCTATTTGTGATAACACGAATGTTTCTGCCTGTGAGTTGTTCAGCTAAAAATTGAATGGTTGTACCAGGACCTAAAAAAATAGATTCTCCTTCTGAAATAAGAGTTGCTGCTTTATGGGCAATTCTCTTTTTTTCTTCAATTTGCACCGATGATTTTTCAATGTGACTTAATTCGTGGTCCATTGAAAAAGAAAGGCTTTGTGCACCTCCATGAACTCTAAGTAATTTTCCGGATTTTTCTAATTCATCCAAATCTCTTCTTGCGGTCATATCCGACACACCTAATTCATCCATGATTTCTTGAATGGTAATGATTCCATTTTGATTTACTTTATGTGCAATTTTTACTAAACGTTCTTTTTTTAACATATTGATATCCTCTTCTATGTTAGACGATATCATTTCAAATATATTTAGTCAACATAATACAAACAAAAACAAACAAAATAAAGTTATATATTACTTAAATCTAACATAAATGTTTGATAATAATAAATATATGTTTGAAAATGTTGACTTATTAGAAGAAAATGCTTACACTGAACTTATATGAGGTTGATTACTTTTTAATGCATGTAAATGATTTTAAGGTTAGGGTGGTTTCGTAATGTACAAAGGCGTCATATTTGATTTTAATGGAACATTGTTTTTTGACAATCCAAAACATATTTTGGCATGGTCAAAAATATCACAAGATATTCGTCATCATGGAATTGATGAAGAAGAACTTCATGAACATATTAATGGTGTACCAAACAATAAAGTTGTTGAATATATGTTTGGTGGAACGTGTGATCCATCCGAAATGGAAAAATATTCGCAGTTAAAAGAAGAATATTATCGCCAATTTTGTAAAGAGGATCAGGCAACGTTTCATTTAGTAAAGGGAGCTGAAGAATATTTTGATTATTTAAAAGAATCAAATATTCCATTCACAATCGCATCTGCATCTATCAAGCCTAACATTGATTTCTTTGTCGAATCGTTTCATTTAGACAAATGGATTGAGCCATCTAGGATTGTCTATGATGATGGAACGTATGAAAACAAGATCGCAATGTTTAAAAAGGCAGCTCATAATATTGGAGTTAAGATTCAAGATTGTTTGATTATCGAAGATAGTGTTAGTGGGATTACAAATGCTTATAAAGCAGGATGTCACAATATAGTCGTTGTGGATTCTGCCAATAAAAAAGAAGAATACGAAAAGCTTCCTGGAGTTGTACAAGTGATTGATTCTTTTGAGAATTTTAAATAAGAGCCATTCATACCAGAATGGCTTTTTGTATAAATAAAACATCAAATAAACAAAAACAAACAAATAATCATTGTTTGAAACCTAAATCCAACATCTATGTTTAAATTGTTGTTTGAATATGTTGACACAGATAAAGAAAACGCTTACACTAAAACTGAATGGGCAAATCTTAAATTTATAACCATATCTGCATAATATTGATGATGAGCCGTATATAAATAAATGAACAATTGATCATTATTTTTGTGGATAGTGTAGTAGGAAAAAAGGATTTGGCTATGATAAAAATGATTGATTTTGTTTATATGGAAGGAGAACAAATGAATACAAAAATTAACCAGTTATTAGAGTATGCTTTAAAGAATGGAATGATCGAGAAATACGATTATGATTATTCTGCAAATTTATTGATTGATCTATTTGGCATCCAAGAATTTAAAAGAGAAGAAGTAGAAGACTGTTCTA
>ENA-OQAN01001054-OQAN01001054.1-human-gut-metagenome-genome-assembly--contig:-NODE-1054-length-12794-cov-2.641036_pt1 | contig 12794 bp, 18 predicted proteins | sample MGYA00242735_ERZ504527 | MGnify/ENA primary metagenome ERZ504527 (study PRJEB26092, sample SAMD00036230) | human gut metagenome | host: Homo sapiens | study: EMG produced TPA metagenomics assembly of...
CTGCTGCATGTTATGTGTGACCATAACAATGGTGTAATCCTTTTTAAGCTCTACTGCCAGATCCTCGATCTTGGAAGTAGAGATCGGGTCTAGGGCAGATGTAGGCTCATCCATAAGAAGCACCTCCGGCTGTACTGCCAGGGCACGGGCAATGCAGAGACGCTGCTGCTGTCCGCCTGACATTCCAAGAGCACTTTTTTTTCAGGCGGTCCTTGACCTCATCCCAGATTGCCGCATCACGGAGAGATTTTTCCACGATCTCATCCAGCTTTGCCTTGGAACGGATACCGTGTGTTCTCGGACCGTATGCAATATTATCATAGATGCTCATTGGGAACGGATTGGGCTTCTGGAATACCATACCCACACGTTTACGCAGAAGATTCACGTCCATATCTCCGTAAATATCTTCCCCGTCAAGCTCTACCTTTCCTGTGATGGTACAGCCTTCCACAAGGTCATTCATACGGTTTAAAGATTTCAGAAGTGTGGATTTACCGCAGCCGCTTGGTCCGATAAATGCTGTGATCTCCTTTTCCGGGATCTCCATATTGATTCCCTTCAGGGCATGAAAGCTTCCGTAATGAAGATTCATATTGTCAATTGAAATTTTTGTATTTTCACTCATGATCGATCATTATCCTTTCGCAATTTTTCTGGCTACCAGACCGGACAGTCCGTTGATAACAAGTACAAATGCCAGAATGACTACTGCTGTTGCAGATGCCTGGTTTACATGAAGTCCCTCACTGGAAAGCACATACATGTGAAGTGCCAGGGTACGTCCGGAACCCATCAGGCTGTTTGGAACTGCCGCAACAGTACCGGAGGTATAAAGAAGTGCTGCAGTCTCACCTACACACGTCCGATGGCCAGGATCACACCTGCCAGGATTCCAGGAACTGCGGAGGGAAGTACAATCGTAAAAATAGTACGGAGCTTGCCTGCTCCAAGTCCGAAGCTTGCCTCACGGTAAGAATCCGGAACAGATTTCAGTGCTTCCTCAGCAGTACGCATGATCAGGGGAAGTACCATGATCACCATAGTCAGCGCCCCGGAAAGAAGAGACATGCCCCAGTGCAGTGCAGTTACAAAGAACAGCATACCGAACAGACCATATACAATAGATGGGATACCGGAAAGTGTCTCTGCGGTAATACGGATCAGCTTTACAAAACGGCTGCCTTTTTTTGCATATTCCACAAGGAAGATCGCTGCAAAGATTCCTACCGGAGCGGCAATCGCCAGAGATACCAGTGTCATGATCAGGGTATTGATCAGTGACGGGAGAAGGGAAACGTTCTCTGAGGTATAGGTAAGGCTGAACAGACTTGCATTCAGATAGGGAATACCTTTTACAAGCACATAGCCGATCAGGAAGAACAGCAGTGCAAAAGTGATCACTGCTCCCAGCAGTGTGAGAAATGCCAGGACTCCTGCACCGGGATGTCTTGCATAAGACTTCAGCTGGTCTCCTATGGTAAGTGTATTTCTTTTTTTCATGGTTGTTTCTGCCGCAGGATCTGCAGTTACTGATACGTTAGTTTGCATACTCCGCCCTCCTGTTCAGCAGTGAAAGACTTAAGTTGATGATCAGGATAAATACAAAGAGTACAACTCCTGTTGCGATCAGTGCTTCTCTGTGAAGTCCTGATGCATATCCCATCTCTGTTACGATGTTTGCAGTCATGGTACGGACACCCTGAAGAAGTCCCTTCGGCATACGTGGCTGGTTTCCGGCTACCATGATCACGGCCATGGTCTCACCGATGGCACGTCCGATTCCAAGGACAACGCCTGCCAGGATTCCGGATTTTGCTGCCGGAAGCATAACAAAGAAAATGCTTCTTTCTTTTGTTGCGCCAAGCGCAAGTGAGCCTTCATAATAGCTTTCCGGAACGCTTCGTACTGCCGATTCCGTAACTCCGATGATCGTCGGAAGGATCATGATTCCCAGAAGGATACATGCTGCCAACATACTGCTTCCGGTTCCTCCGAACAGCTGGCGGATCAGCGGCACCAGGAGAACCAGACCAAAATAGCCATATACGATGGATGGAACGCCTGCCATAAGCTCAATACCGGATTTCAGTGGTTTATAGATTTTTTTTCGGGCAATATCTTGCCATAAATACGGATGTAAAAAGTGCGATCGGAACTCCGATAAGGATTGCTCCTGCAGTTACATAAATACTTGCCACGATCATTGGCAGGATTCCAAATTTATCGTTTGTTGGTCTCCATTCTGTTCCGAAGAGGAATTTTAAGGGACCGATCTTTCCCATTGCAGGAAGGCCGTTTGCAAAAAGGAACACACAAATAAGAAATACTGCAAGAACCGATGCACAGGCCGCAATGAGAAAAACGACCTTCATGGCCTTTTCTCCTAAATGATTCATAAGACACCTTTCTCTCTGTTCCAGTGGATATCCACTGTGCTGATATATAACGGAGCGGCTTTCCTGACCTTGTCATGATCGCCGCTCTTTATAAGATACTTCAATCGTTTTTTACCTGGGAATTTATTTGGTCACGTCTTCCCAGTCTGTGATATCACCTGTGAAGATGGATTTTACCTGGTCGCTTGAAAGCTCCTCAAGGTCATTGTCGTTATTTACGATGACTGCGATACCATCTTTTGCGATCTCTGTAGCTTTAACACCTTTCTCTGTTTCCTCGTCCTTCAGCTCACGGGATGCCATTCCGATATCACATACACCTCTGTTGCGCTATTGATTCCTGTTGTGGAGTCGCTGACCTGAACCTCTACTGTGATGTTTTTGTTTGTTTTCTGATATGCCTCTGCAAGCTTCTCCATTACAGGTCCTACGGAAGAAGATCCCATAACTACGACTTTGCCTTTTGCATCTCCGGCTTTGTATGCCTCTGCTTTTTCATCTACTTTGATGTAGCCTTCTTTTTCGATGATGTCCTGTCCGTCAGAGCTCATGATGTAGTTGATGAAATCCTGTGCTGCATCGCTGAGCTTGTCGCCTGTTACGATGTTGAACGGACGTGCTACCTTGTATGTATCGTCTGCAACGTTCTCTGCTGTTGCCTCTGCTCCGTCGATCTTTACTGCTTTTACTGTATCGTTGAGGGAACCAAGGGATACGTATCCGATAGAGTTCTCATCGCCTGCTACTGTGGTAAGCATTACATCTGTGTTGTTTGTGATGCTTGCTTCCTGTGTTGTCATATCTACTTTCTCGCCGTCTTTTTCTTCTTCGATCCCAAACAGCTCTACGAATGCTCCACGTGTTCCGGATCCGTCCTCACGGGAAATTACGTCGATCGCTCCGGATGGTGCTGCCATTACAACTGTTCCCATTACTGTAGTTCCGATAAGTGCTGCTGTTAAGACGCCTGCGATTCTTTTTTTCATGATTTTTTCTCCTCATTTCTATGATCATTTTTACTTGCTCACTGCTTAAGTACAGGTGTTATTATAGGAATGGAAGGTAAAATATAAAATCGCGGTTTTGTAAAATGTTAGTAAAAAAATGTGATATAAAAACTGCTTGCGCAGCTTTTTTTATATGATGTACTCGTCCGCCTTGACGGATTGCCAGTTCATCAGGTCTTCCAATGTTATATGATCTACCACACCTTTGATAGCGTCGTCCAGCTTTTCCAGAGGATCTGGGTGACACAGTTCTCCTCACGTTCACAGAAGGCTCCGTTGTCGTCCAGACATTCCACAGGGGAAAGGCTTCCTTCTGTGAGACGAAGGATCATTCCGACCGTGTATTTATCCGGGGTCTGCTGCAGTGCATAGCCGCCCTGAGGGCCACGGACACTGCGGACAAAGCCTGCTTTGTTCAGGATGGATATGATCTGCTCCAGATATTTATCGGAGATCCCCTGGCGCTTCGCCACATCCTTCAGGCGGATTCGGTTTTCCTGTATAATTTGTAGCAAGATCCAACATCAGTCTCAGCGCATATCTTCCTCTTGTAGAAATCCTCATGTAATATTTACCTCCAATATCTCAGTATTCTTCTGATTTATAGCCTTTCGCTCTTTCTGTTATTGTGCAGCTGTTCGGCCGGAAATATTCCTCTGTATTCCATAACCGGCACCCTTCTCTGTGATGCACAGGCAGCTTCCTGTATCTTCTTTCATAGGAAGCAGAATCTGCTTTGCAGACTTTATTCTTTATATTGTTAATAGGTTTTGTTTGTTTTCTCTATTATACCTGAAAAAGCTACAAGATACAAGCAAGTCCCCACACACTGCTTATTGCTTTTCGCGGGACCTTACCAGTGAACAATAACCACAGCCCCACAGAGGGCTTACTTAATTCGATGAAATCAAGAATAAAACCGGCGCTCCGGCAGCTGCTTGGACAGGCATTCAGGAGCGCCGTAAATAATCCCGCAGAATCACGCTTCGGGGCAAAAGAAGCGGTCTTCGGATCGATTATTTTGTAAACAGTGGTGTGGAGTAGTAACGGTCTCCACTGTCCGGAAGAAGTGCTACAATCACTTTCCCCTTGTTCTCCGGGCGTTTTGCAAGCTGGATCGCAGCATAGAGAGCTGCACCGGAGGAAATTCCTGTAAGGATTCCCTCTTTCTTGGTAAGGAGTTTGGATGTTTCAAATGCATCCTCGTTCTCTACCGGGATGATCTCATCATAAACCTTGGTGTCAAGTGTGTCCGGAACAAAACCTGCGCCGATACCCTGGATCTTATGCGGGCCTGCTTTTCCCTCAGAAAGTACAGGAGAAGTTGCAGGCTCAACAGCAACTACCTTCACATTCGGGTTCTGGCTCTTCAGGTACTCACCTGTACCGGTGATCGTTCCGCCTGTGCCGACACCTGCCACAAAAATGTCTACCTTTCCGTCTGTGTCATTCCAGATCTCAGGACCTGTTGTTGCTGCATGTGCCTTCGGGTTAGCCGGGTTCTCAAACTGTCCGGGGATGAAGCTTCCCGGAATCTCCTTGGCGAGCTCTTCTGCCTTGGCAATGGCACCCTTCATTCCCTTGGCTCCGTCTGTGAGAACTACCTCTGCACCATATGCCTTCAGGATGTTTCTTCTCTCAACACTCATGGTCTCCGGCATGGTGAGGATCGTCTTATAGCCCTTGGCAGCTGCGATGGCTGCAAGTCCGATTCCTGTATTGCCGGATGTTGGCTCGATAATGGTTGCGCCTGGTTTCAGGATACCTTTCTGCTCTGCATCCTCGATCATTGCCTTACCGATTCTGTCCTTAACGCTTCCTGCCGGGTTAAAATACTCAAGCTTGGCAAGTACTGTAGCCTCAAGTCCCTCAGATTTCTCTACGTTCTTAACCTCTACAAGCGGTGTGTTTCCGATCAGTTCCAGTGCGCTTCCGTAAATTTTACCCATGATGATATCCTCCTTATTTCCTTTATGTCCATTTCCTTATTTCCTAGTAACTATATATGTTTTCTGTGATTTGATTGAATTATATCATAGTACAGGGATTTGTCAATACATTTCAGCCAAAAAACGCAGGAATTTTTCTCCGGAAAAACCCCTGCGCTTCATATAATTTCATTTATTCTTTTTTAGGATTTTTACAAGCAGATGCATAGTCAGGCGGATATTCATATTCTTTATTTTTCAGATTCTGTTAATGTAATATCCCCATCGCTGCATTCCACATTTAAAGTCGGTGCTGAAGCACCGGCCTTGTTCTCATAAACAGAGGTGTCTTCCTCATTGTCGGTTTTTCCCCTGGAAAGCCCCTCCGTGTCCACATCTCCGTCTGTAGCTTTCAGATAAATATTGGTTTTCTCTGCACTGCCATTCTTCATTTCTACAGAAACATCACCGCAGGAGCTATTGATCTTCATATCTCCGTTAAAGCTGCTGTTGTCTATCTGAATATCTCCGTCGCTGAGAGCTATCTGCCCATCTGCAAGCTCTGCCTTTTTTATGGTCACATCTCCGTTTCCGGATTTCAGCTGCATGTTATCTGTACATTGAAGTTCTTTTACATTCAGATCCCCGTCGGAAAGCTTTGCATCAAACTTTTCGAACTCGCCCTTATCCAGCATCAGATCTCCATTGAGAAGTTCCAGGGTCATTTCTTTACACAAAAGCTGATCGGCAGCAAGATCCCCGTCGGAAAGCTGAAGCTCCGCTTCGGAAAGCTGTGCCTTCTCCGGAATATAAAGAACCACCGTATTCAATGCATCTTTCTTTTCTGTCAGATCCGCATGTGTAGAGAATATCCCCAGATCATAGGTTATATAATAACTTCCACTGCCGCCTGCAGACTCCTCAAGCGTGAGCTCTCCATCCTTATCCTTCCAGGTCAGAGGATTTTTCCTCCCGTTTTTCTCAAGCTTATATTCCATATAATAATGGTCATCATCTGAGGTACGGATATCCAGATCAAAATCCTCAAAATCCACATTCAGCTTCGTAAAATCATCAATCTGTTCTTTTTTTCATTACTGTAAGATTTTTACGACTGGAAGAATTTCCTCCGGATACATACATATGATCTGAAGTATATGTGAAATCTTTTCCCCCTGCAAAATATCCTGCTGTGGAAAGAACAACTCCCGCTGCACAGAATGCCGTACCTGTCATCAGCACTGTTTTTGCAATCTTATTCATTTTTATGCACCTTCTTTCTTACAAGTCTGTTAACCAGACGGCCGATTCCCATTGCACACCATTTACATATATATATGGTAAGTACTCCAACGAGGATTCCCGCACCTGCCATCAGAAATCCACTGCCGACCATCATGCAGGCTGCTGCCAGAGATCTTGCGATCAATGTCATGCCGCAACCTGTGAGCACGATACCTCCGGCAATTGCTGATACACCGGTAACTGCCATGGAAAAGATCACTGCTGCGATGACAATCACCACTGCTGCCAGTACTGCAAGGCCTGCAAACAGCAGTGCAATGCTCACCGGCGATGCACATATCACCAGAAATGCGAGAAGAATGATCTTTCCGGGGGAACGCTTCTTCCTGCGGATGTACTGTACCTGTTGTACTCAGGTTTCCTGAATCTATCCGGCTATGTGCATGGGAGCTATCTCCGTAATATGAACCTGCTGCCGGCAAAGCTGCTGTTTTTTCCTCGGTGATGTCTTTACTGTCACCAACACTCTCCTGTAAAAGGTTCAGAAGCAGTTCCCTTGCCGCCTCTTTAGGCTGTCCCAGTTCTTCCATAACCTGCTGTTCATTCTCAGGTCCAGCCTCATCGAAGTATTCCGAAAAATACTCAATGGCATTGTCATAATCTTCTTTTGGAAGCCGCTTCAGATATTTCTTCAGCTGCTCCATATACTCTTTTCTTATCATTTTCGAAGTCTCCCTTCCACAATATCGTCTATAGTATCGCGGTATTCTCTCCACTCTTTCCTCAGATATTCCAGCTGATCACGCCCGGCTTCTGTGATGGAATAATACTTTCGCTTCCTGCCCTGGAACTCTTGGGAATACGTTGTAAGATAACCACCTGTCTCCAGCTTCCGCAGGATGGGATACAGGGTAGACTCCTTGATGGATGCAACCATCTTTACAGTCTGGCTGATCTCATATCCGTAGGAATCCTGCTGTTCCACAACAGAAGGATCAGACATTCTGTCAGCACAGCTGATACCGGATAGTAATACATACGCTCACCTCTTTATGTAATTATTTTATATATAAAATTTTTATATATAATTATTTTACATATATAGTATCATATTTTCCCCTGTTGTCAAGCCCAATTTCACAATTGCTTTTTCCTATCTCCTTATTTATAATATTTACAAATGCAAACACCCACCAAGAAAGGACGTATTTTTATGGAAAAAAAGCTCATCTGATGGCGATCGTCCTGTTTCTGACGGGTCTTATCTGTATTGGACTGCTTTTTGGACTCAGCTATAAAACCTACCGGAAGATCGATGCCGTTGACCAGAAAATGGCCTCCGTGATCAAACCGGTCCAGAAAAAGCAAAAATCCATGAAAGAGGATATCGAACTTTATACAGCCAAGATCGAAAAGAAACAGGCAGCCAACAAATACCTGCAGCAGCGGGCACAGACAGAAAAAGCTGTCAAAAACAACACTGGTGAACATGAACGGGCACCGGAATCCGAAAACAGTCAGAAAACGACCAAACCCTCTGTTTTCAGTGAAGCCGGTGGTGAAGGATTCACCGATGGCGGTAATGATACCTCTTCTGCTTCCAACAACGGCCATATCGTCGATCGATCCCGGACATCAGAGTGAAAATGTTGATATGAGCGCCACAGAGCCGAACGGCCCCGGTTCCTCCACCATGAGGCCAAGGTTCCACCGGAACCAGAGGTTCCTTCAGCGGTCTCCCGGAGTATCAGCTGAACCTGGATGTTTCTCTTCTGCTTAAGGATATCCTGGAACAACGTGGATACCAGGTAGTAATGACAAGGACAGACAATGATACCGCTATCAGCAACAAGGAGCGTGCAGAGCTGGTCGCTTCCCAGGGTGCGGAGATCTGTGTCCGTATCCATGCAAACGGAGATGATTCTGCAGATGTCTCCGGTGCTCTGACCATGTGTCCGTCCCAGCAGAATCCTTATGTTTCCAGTCTCTATGACAGTTCCAACAAACTATCCAAATGCATTGTGGATTCCTACTGCGCAGCTACCGGCTTCCAGAACCGCGGGATCATCTACACGGATTCCATGACAGGTATTAACTGGAGCACGATCCCGGTGACGATTGTGGAAATGGGATTTATGACCAACCAGAGCGATGATCTGAAAATGGCGGATTCCTCCTTCCAGCAGACTATGGCAGAAGGGATCGCCAATGGAATCGATGCTTATTTCCAATAATAAAAAAGGAGTTTGTTTATATATGAAAAAAAATACATTTCTATATATTGTGATCGCAGTGCTTGTCATCGCACTGGCAGGACTTGGGGCACTGAATGTCCGCTCCCTGGACAAGCTTGCATCTCTCCAGACAAAAGTTAACAAGCTGCAGAAAAGTGTGCAGGAGGTTTCTGATTCTGCCGCTGAGCTCAGCAGCAAAGCCGATCAGCTGGATGCTCTTTATCCTGATGATCCTACCGTTTCCAGCGCTGCTGCCGCAGCATCTTCAGCTGAGGTCCAGGGTCCTTCCGCACAGGAAGAATCCACAGATACATCTGCAGCCTCCGATTCTTCCGAAGCTTCTGGCAGCAAGGACAGTTCTTCTTCCACTCAGGAAGAAGGAACTCTTTCCCCATCCAGCGGAAGCACTTTCACAGACAATTCGGATTCCAGCATGGACAACCTTCTGAACCAGGTACAGTCTCTTCTTCCCACCGATAACGGAACCTGGTCCGTATATGTATGCAATCTTGCAAAAAATACCGAAGGTACCATCAACGATCAGCAGATGCAGGCTGCCAGCCTGATCAAGCTCTATATCATGGGTGCCGTATATGAAGATTATGACAGTCTTTCCTCCAAATACAGCAAGGATCAGCTGGACAATGCACTGAACTCCATGATCACAGTCAGCGACAATAATGCTGCCAATACACTTGTCAATTATCTTGGCGGCGGGGATGACGCAGCCGGAATGGCCCGTGTGAATAAATTCTGTCAGGATCACGGATACACCAGCACTTCCATGGGACGTCTTCTTCTTGCAGATAATTCCAATGGGGATAACTACACTTCCGCAAAGGATTGTGGAAAATTTCTGAAGACCATCTATCAGATCGACAAGGGTACTGCTACCGATAACAACGATACTCTGGCAGGAGCCGAATATATGTATCGTCTTCTGAAAATGCAGACCAGGAAAAACAAGATCCCGGCTCAGATGCCTTCCGAGGTAAAGGTTGCCAACAAAACCGGTGAACTGGATCACGTAGAAAACGATGCCGGCATCATCTATGACACTGCAAAGGGGATCGACCTGGTAGTCTGCTTTATGTCACAGGATCTTAACGATACCTCTGCTGCACAGAACACCATCGCACAGGACAGCCGTGCGATCTATGGATACTATAACGAATAACAAAAGAAACTATCTTCATTTTATATTGGGAAGGAAAACATCATGAACCAGACAAAAGAGAAAAAAAAAAGATACTTATTATGGCCTGCGCTATTGCTTCTGCTTCTTCTGCTGGCGCCGGGCAACATTGTCCGTGTGCAGGCTGCCTCTGACCAGACTGCTGTCCAGCTGAAACTCAGTCAGGGTATCCGCCGCTATGATTATGCTTACCAGGTCCTTGATCTGGTAAATCAGGAACGTGCCAAAAAGAACCGGAATCCTGTCACTATGGATAAGAACCTTCTGGAATGCGCCATGACCAGAGCAGAAGAACTGACCGTTTGCGCCAGTCATACCCGTCCCAATGGTTCCATCTGTTTTTCAGCCTTTCCTTATTTTGAGGATCCAAGTGAAAATCTTGCGATCAACCAGGGAACTCCTGAAGAAGTTATGGAATCATGGATCGAATCTTCCGGACATTACACGAACATCATGAATTCCAAAAATGTTTCTGCCGGAATCGGCTGCTACTCACAGAACGGTCATCTCTACTGGATCCAGTGCTTTTCTTCTCACGCAACAGAAGCCTGCACACAGCCTGCCAATCAGACTGTGTCACCTGTTATTTCCGTGCTTCCAAAGCTGATAAATATCCATTTCAACGAAGCTTCTCCGATCACATTCACAGAAGAACAGAAAACACTGGCTATCTATATAACCTGTAATGGATTCAGCTATATGAGTTCCAGCCTTGACCCAGCTTCTTTCACATGGTCAACCGGAGATCCTTCCATTGCCACTGTGGATCAGAGCGGTGTTATCCGACTGAAAAGCAGAGGAACCACTACGGTTTCTGCCACACTGAAATCCTGCCCGGACAAAACACTGTCTGCAGATCTCAATGCATACTATGATCTGGAAAATTCCAGAGAGACTTCTCTGCGCTATACAAGTTCCTGGAACTATACCGGAAGTCCCATTACTTTTTCTCCTGAACTAAAATTCCATGGTCGTACGCTGACTGAGGGAAAAGATTATACGATTTCTTTCTCCCACAATCAGAACAGCGGTGTGGGAACTTTCACGATCACAGGTCTTGGCCTTTATTCCGGAACTCTGACGAATAATTTCGGTATCTGGCAGATCAATCTCTCTCAGGCAGAGATTGATTTTTCCCAGTCCTCCTATCTGTATACCGGAACTCCACTAACTCCGAAGCCCACTGTCACCTGGAATGGTATAACCCTGACAGAAAATGTAGATTATACACTCTCCTGGCATAACAATGCCCAGCAGGGAAACGCTTATGTTACTGTTTCCGGTAAGGGAAATTTCACCGGTGAAAGTAATAAATATTTCTACATCGACCTTACCCCGATCACGGAAGCTGAGATTGGTGATATCCCGGATTATGAATATGCTCCTGGCAAAGAATTCAAGCCGGAGCCAACGGTCACATTAAATGGTGTTACTTTAAAGAAAGATGTTGATTATACCCTTTCTTATTATGATAACACATGGCAAGTTCCAGAACCAACAGACCTCGTGTCCATATAACCGGTATCGGCATTTACAGAAGCGGTTTTTCCAAATACTTCACCATCAATCCACTGAAGCTCTCCGGTGAGACCATCCAACTGGCAGATCCAAACTGCAAAAGTGAAAGTGTAACCTCTTATCTGCGAAATAACCTGGTCATCACCTATAATGGCACACAACTGACCTCTGATGATTTTCGCATTACTTCTGTATACTATTCCTCCAGCAATGAGATCCTGGATTTTTCACTTTCCTATAAGCAGAATTATTCCGGTTCAAGGCATATGACATCTGTAAAGCTTTGCGATCTTTCGGATATTCCGGAACAGATCTTCAACGGCAATGCAGTAACTCCGAAGCTACCGTAAAATACGGCTCGGACACGCTTCAGGAAGGCACGGATTATATCCTTACCTGGAAAGATAACGCCAAAACCGGCACTGGCTCCGTAACGGTTACAGGAATCAACAATTATTTTTCAAGTCAGTCCCTGACCTTTAAAATATCTGCTCCGGCACCAACGAGCACTCCAACTCCGAAGCCATCTACTCCCCCGGCTCCAATGCATCTGGCACTCCGGCTCCTGTGATCACGAAATTAACTGCACCGTCAATTAAGGCCTCTGCTCCTGGAACAGCTGTACGCTCCGCTGGAACCGTATAAACAATGCCCGGAACTATATTCTCTACAGAAAAACAAATTCCGGAAAATACGCAAAGATCAAAACTTTAAACGCAAATACTACTTCATACAAAGACACAAAGATCACTATCGGAAATAAATATTCTTACGTGATCCGTGCAAGCAAAAAAACATCCTCCGGTTATATTTACAGTCCAGTTTCCAAAGCAGTGACTGTGAAACCGAATCTGCTCCGTCCGTCCATAAAGCTTAAAACCCTCAAAGGAAAACAGACCCTTTCCTGGAAAAAGATTTCCGGAGCAACCGGCTATGTCATCTATCAGAAAAAGGAAATGGTTCCTTCAAAAAAGTAAAAACTATTTCTTCCAAAAATACCAGCTATACATTTAAGAACAGCAAAAAATGTTACATATAGCTACAGACTGGTTCCATACCGCACAGTAAACAGGAAGGTAAAGACCGGACCTGCAAGTGCGGTAAAAACCGGAAAAGCAAAATAACAGACTTACCGGATCGGATCGAGTAGGAGGCGGTGACTAACCGCCGTCCTCTCACACCACCGTGCATACCGCTCGGTACACGGCGGTTTCAATAGTTGACGTGCATGGACTGATAGGCTGTGGCTAAATCATAAAAGCCCCAGT
>ENA-OQAN01001056-OQAN01001056.1-human-gut-metagenome-genome-assembly--contig:-NODE-1056-length-12786-cov-1.937515_pt1 | contig 12786 bp, 19 predicted proteins | sample MGYA00242735_ERZ504527 | MGnify/ENA primary metagenome ERZ504527 (study PRJEB26092, sample SAMD00036230) | human gut metagenome | host: Homo sapiens | study: EMG produced TPA metagenomics assembly of...
ATTAAATTTTGCTAAGATGATTCATTTTTCAAAATTATTCAGTTTTTTGAGGTAAAATTTAGCTTTACAATTTTTGTACAAAGAGAAAACAGGGAAAAAGTTGCCTTCCCTCTTCTTCCCCGCTATAATGATTGGTATGAAAAGAGATAAACGCACAACCACACCTAACGAACATATTGAAATCACCATAACGGGGCTGGGCAGTTCCGGTGAAGGGTCGGTAAAGTGAAAGGATTTACCTATTTTATCCCCGGAGCCCTTCCTGGTGAACGAGTAACGGCCGCAGTCACAGCCAAAAAGAAAAACTACGGCCTGGGACGCTTGGAAAAGATCCTGGTCCCCAGTCCGGACCGAATCACACCGCCCTGCCCTGTCTATGAAGCCTGCGGCGGCTGCCAGATCCAGCATCTAGCCTATGAGGCGCAGCTTGTTCAAAAGCGTCAGACCGTCATCGATGCCTTGGAACGCATTGGTCATTTTTCGGGCATCAACGTGAATCCCACTTTGGGAGCCGATGATCCGTGGCATTACCGCAACAAGATGCAGGTCCCTGTGGCAGAAGGGAAAAAGCACAGCCTGTCTATTGGCTGCTTTGCCCAGGGCACGCATCACGTCATTGACGTAAAGCGCTGCCTCATCCAGCATGATGCAAATAACGAACTTACGGCCGTCGTCCGTGCCTGGATGGAACGCTACCATATCCCGGCGTTAAAAGAAGACGCCCGCACGGGCATCGTGCGCCATATCATGGGCCGCGTCGGCGTCCAGACCGGAGAGGTCATGGCTGTCCTTGTCACCAATACGGACCGTGTACCCCATCTCAAGGAACTGACCCATATGCTGAAAGAAGCCATCCCCGGCTTTGTTACCTTGGTACAGAACGTCAATACCCGCCACACAAACGTCATTATGGTCCCCACAACAAGGTAATCTATGGGCCCGGTGTCATCCATGACCGCTTGGGCGACCTAACCTTTGTCATTTCCCCCCATTCCTTCTTCCAAGTCAATACGCTGCAGGCGCAGCGCCTTTATGAAACTGCCCTTTCCTATGCCGCCTTGGAAGGAAAGGAAAACGTTATCGACCTTTACTGCGGCACAGGAACGATTACCCTTTTCCTCGCCCAAAAGGTCGGCACGCCTTGGGAATCGAGATTGTCGCACCAGCGATTGCTGACGCCAGAAAAAAATGCCCGGGACAATCACATCAAAACAGTGAATTCATCTGTGCTGATGCGGCTAAAGAGCTGCCCCTTCTTGTGAGGGACGGAATCCGCCCCGACGTCGTTGTCCTTGATCCGCCAAGAGCCGGCTGTGAGCGGCCCGTTCTTGACGCCATCCTTGCCGTGCGTCCCAAACGCGTCGTCTACGTTTCCTGCGGACCGGCCTCTCTTGCCCGTGACGCCGCCATCCTTTGTGAAGGCGGCTATAAGATTCGTCAAGTCCAGCCCGTTGATATGTTCCCTCACACGAGCCATGTCGAGTCAGTGGTATTGATGTCAAGGAAAGAACAATAGATACCAGAAAGTGGCTTAAATATGGGCTTTTAGAGATTCATGTTTTGGATAAGTTCCCTCTGGAATTTATCCAAAATTGCTTTATCAGGACTTATCAAGGATTTACTAAAGATGAATCGATATTTTTAAGGAGAATGATAGTGAAACATCAGTGCAAAATAACGGTTTTGGAAACTAAGGTATTTCCGGATTTGCAGGAAAAATATCTTGCTGATCCGAAGTCTGGACCATGTCCGTGTTTTAAAGTTGGAGATGAATTTATTTTGGATAGGACATCCCAAAAAGATGACTTCTACCATCTGATGAATGGTCAGTTTTGCGGTGAAGCGTGGGATGCAGTTAGTCGCTATGTATATACTGCGCTGCAGGGAGGATCCATCATGCACGGCTGGACAAATGACGAACGCATGATGATGCTTGCTGCAATGATGGAACTAGACCAGTTATCTTCAAGATTGAGCGTATAGATATTCCTGAAAACAGGGATGAAGAAGGATGGCTATCTAGCAGAACTTCAAAAATACTGCAGATAATGCATATACGGGATAAATCAAAATTTCATTTTATAGAATCGTTACTAATAAAAAATTGTCCTTAAAATACTTCGTGGATATGTTTCCAATAACTAGGACTTTAGACAAAAAACGGTGGATATGTTCCCGACAACGTTCAACGACTAAAAAAAGTGATATGACGTTCTTGCTATCCTCTCATGCCATGTCGAGTCAGTCGTTCTCATGACGCGGGCGCAGTAAGGAAGCCTCGCAAAGATGCTGTGATGCTCTCTTGCGGAAAAGGCACCTATCTCAAACGAAAAACAGAGAGTCACCATCAAATCCGTCTTGTGATTTGGATGGTGACCTCTTTATTTAATGAGTCCCATGTAGAAAAAAGCGTTTTCTACATGGCTCATTTCTTTGGCTTGTACGCTTGTTAAGAAAATTTGTCCCTTACAAAAACGATAAGAGCCAGCCTTAGAACTGCATTTCCTTCAGGAACTCGTCTTGTTTTTCAAAAATATCTTTCAAGGCAGCATCGCGCTTTTTGCATACCTCGTCTTCAGATAGAGTTTCTTCAACATGAACCCTTACAGCCCGAAGAATCGTCCTCCCCTCCCATTTATCGAAAGATGTTTCCGTGTTGGAAGATTGGATTGCCTTCCCATAAAAAAATAGAGTCATATCAATCTGATAGGGTCTATTTTTAAATGGATGACACGACGCCCTAGCGGAACGGACCCGTTTTGAAGAAATCGAGTTCCAAGGCAACGTGCGTAAAGGCGTAGCGAGAACTTAGAGACCCAATGAGTTTAAATTCTTTCCCATCAGCCAAATTGGAAACGGACGCCATGGGCGCATTACTGGCAAGGACGAGTCCCACCACCTTTTCCGCCCCGCCTTCTTTGAGGAGGCGGGCCGCTTCTTCAAGGGATGCGCCCGTCGTTGCAATATCATCTCAAAGGTGTCTGTATTTGATACAATCGAACGATAGCAGGGATTTTGAACACCCCCGTGTTCACTTCAATCGTTGTTGTACTGATTGGCTATCTTCTTGAGCAGAAGTGCTTTTTCCATGAACCAGTCAAAGTAAGTTTTATATTCTTTTCTATCAAACGCCGCATCAAGCTCCTTGGTCAAAAGCATACGTCCATCTTTTTCACCTTCTGACCACTCAATGGAAGCGCCTAATTCCTTTTCTATCGTATCTTGATTATCTTTCAGCTGCCTATACCAATCCTTCCCCTTGGCAACATACAAGCCCGCTGTCGCCCGATGGCGGGATGTGTTGATTGTAAATTCTACCACCACAGATGATACGCCGGTACTTAGGTTGTACCAATTGGTCGCGAAAGCCTTTCTGCATGAGAAGCTCTTGCTGAACTTACTGTCTTTATCGAAGGCATAATCACAGAACTGCTGCCAAAAGTTCAATTGGAATTTCCGCAGTGGCGTCAAGGTTTCTGCAGCTTTTACCGTTTTTGCCCATTCGTTGGGACGTTCTACAACATTAAACCGTGGTGCCGGCAATGAATCCCCAATGCGCCAGAGTTCAATTTCAATCAGGAAAAAACCAATATTTTCATCCGTATGCTGATTCAGCCATCCGATAGCCTGTTCATGCTCATCACGAGCCCTTTTGACAATCCAGACTATAATTTCAGCGTCTTTCCCTGCCGCATACGTAATGATTTTTCCCAAATGATCATGGTCGGTATCTTCCAGCTGATTCTCGATGATAATCCCACGGGAACTCCCGCTTTCGCGGGCGTAGATGTCTACACTGAAACTTCCTACTGGAGATTCCGTTTCCTCAAGCTCTAGGTCAATTTCAATGGCATCACTCAGCTGTTCCAGATTTTCTTTTTGGGCAAGCCATTTTGAAAAATCCTGTTCCTCATGCGGCCAGATAGACCGCAAGTCATCAATCCGTTTCATGCACCCTAGTTTTTCCATATATGTCACTTTGCTTCCCGATGCTTTAGAAATGCTTCTCCTCTGCCGCCTTGAAATTATAGACTGGTTTCATCACGTCGATAACGTCCACGGTGTCACCGATGACATCCAAGATATCATCAAGGGATTTATAGGCCATAGGAGCTTCGTCGATGGTGCCTTCGTTTACCGATGTCGTATATATGCCTGCCATCTCCTGCTGGTATCCTTGAGGGAAAGCTCTTTGATTGCCTGTGTACGGGACATGATGCGGCCTGCGCCGTGCGGGGCAGAGTAATTCCATTCAGCATTGCCTTTGCCAATGGCCAGGATGCTTCCGTCACGCATGTTGATGGGAATAAGGACCTTTTCACCCTTATGTGCGGCGATGGCTCCTTTTCTGAGGATCATCTCATCGACATCGATGTAGTTGTGGATGGTATGGAAGGCTTCGCCGGGCTGAAGGCCAGCTCTTTCCAGCAGTTTTTTGGCAATCTGCTCCCGGTTCAGTCTAGCAAACTGCTGGCAAAGAGCCACATCATGCAGATACTGCCTCAGGTATTTTCCGGAGACAAAGCAAAGATCTTCCGGCAGCTTTTCTCTGCGTTGTTCTGACTTCGCCTGCTGGATGGCCTCCTGGATCTCTTTTTGCCGTCCTGCCGCCTTGTATTCTGCTATGATATGCTAGAGCCGTTCTTCCAGTGTTTCATCATGGGCATTCAGCTCAACGGCCATGCGCTGATAAATCTCCGCCACCTGTTTTCCCAGGTTCCGGCTTCCTGTATGGATGACGAGATAATGTCGGCCATCATGGGTTTTATCGACCTCGATGAAATGATTCCCGCCGCCCAGAGTGCCGATACTGCAGGCAATCCAGGACAGATTCTTCAGCTTGTCATAGCAGTAGAGTTGCTGCAAATCAAAGTCAGCCTGCTTCTCGAGCCAGACATTCATCCCGGAAGGCACGATGTAAGCCGCTTCATCGAGTCTGGCAAAATCAATCGGCTGCTTGTCAAGAGCAATCGTATACATGCCACAGCCGATGTCCACGCCGACGATGTTCGGTACTGCCTTGTCTGTGATTGTCATCGTCGTACCAATCGTACAGCCTTTCCCGGCATGGACGTCCGGCATAATCCGCACCCGGCTCCCCTTCGTCAGCTCATAGCTGCACATGCGGCGGATTTGTTCCCTCGCTTTCTCATCGATACTCTTGCATACGATATTGCCGTTGTAACTGTTCCTTCAATCCGTTCCATTGTCGCTTCACCTGCCGTCCCTGAGTTCCATAATTTTCTACTATTATACAACAGTTTACAGCTTTTAAGCCGCTTGCTCATCGCCCCAAGCCAATGCTTGCAAAGCCTTGAGCAATGTGCTTGAATTTATGCTACTTTGGGCTTTGGACACCAAAGTGGCGAAAAATACTTCCTTGTGGATCTGCTGGCTTAGCGCGTGCCGCAGCTCTTGCGGGCTCTTGTCCCGGTAGGTGTTCAGCCGCTCGTCCTCATACGGCAGGATCTTCATGAGAGCGTGCCCGGAATTCGTTAGGTTCAGCAGATGCTCAATCGCAGTCTTTGTGCGAACTTTGTAGCTGCCGAGCTCCCAGAACATCTTCTGCTCGTAGTAGTTCGTCTCAATGCCCCAGCGGAGCTTGTAGAGCTTGAGCGGGTAAATCGCCATATGCTTGGAGCTGGTGTTGCGGAGCCCTTTGTTCTCCTGCCAAGCAATGCTCATGTGCAGCGCCATCGGATCTATGGTGCTGAAAAAGAGACGGTACGAGCCACTCTTGCTCAGCGTCACATAGGCATGGACGGTATGGTCGCCAAAGATGCGCGTTTTCACCAGACGGTGAGCAACAAAATAGTTGTCCATCCGGCAAAGGTAATTCGTGAGATCATTGGCAATCTCGTCCAGCATCAAGCGTTTACCGTACTTTGGTGGACGGCCGCGACGGCCTGCCGTCGAATCCGGCAACTCGAACATGGCCGTATCGTGGCGTGCATTGCAGGTCACATTGAGATTCGGATAGCTGAGAGCATGTGCGAGCAACTCGCGCTTGGCGTACCAGCTATCGAAGAGCAGGATGACCTGGCGTTTTTCAAGGATTGGCATGACTTCATCGAGAAGCTGGCAGGCAAGTGTCAGCTTCGAGGCTTCGCCGTTGCTCATGACGTAGCCAATCGGCACCGCGATATAACGGATCTGCTGCTTGCCTGCGGTCTCATGGAGGACCGGCACGCTCATCGTCAGGCTGACGAAGCATGCCCATTGAAATAGGACTTGCCATCGTGTTTGGCGTGGTCGTACAGGATGCCTACACCGTCGAAGTGCTTGCCCCACTTGGCAATGGACGTGTCGTCCACGCTGAGCAGGATAGCTCCTGCCGCAGTGCCTCTGCACTATGGCAAGCGCCTGCAGCGCCAAGCCTGGCGAATGGATGCATCCGTGACGAGGCCGTTGCCAAGGGCGCGGTAATAGCTGTTGAGCGATGCGTCCGTCTGCTTCGATAGGAACTGCCGGAACAGGCAGCGCACCGACGGCGCCGACTCCAGAGCCAGTTGAGCAATGAGTAACCACGCCAGCAGATGGCGCGTCCGTCTCGTCGCAGATGGGAACAAGGAAGAAAAAGTCGTCAGGAGTCTGTTAACTGTCGGCTGACTGGTGTATAATTGAGACATCACGTAGCACCTCTCGTGTTTGGTTTGTGGTGAATCTTGAAGTGGTAAACTAAAATTGGACACGGAGGGGGTAATTTTTGGACATACGGTGTATACTGTACGGATAGTACGAAATTAATTATCGGACAGAAATTCTCCCTCACAGGACAGGAGGTTTGCCGTGAAGTACACAAAAGAACAGAGATTGGACATTGGCCGCCGCATTTACGACGGCGAAATCAGCCGGTATGAAGCTGCAGAGGAATACGTTATCAATGAGCAGACGGCACGGAATTACATGAGAATGTACCGGGATGCCAACCAGTTGCCGCCCAAGCAGGGACGAAGAAGCATCTGTGCGCCCTCGTTCAAGAAAGCTCCGGCAGAGCTGGATGAACTGAAGGCGATGACAAAGGAAGAACTTATCCAGGAACTAATCAAGGCCAAGATAACCGAGGCACGGCTAAAAAAAGGCTACGAGGTGAAGGGGGATGTATAATGTACCCATAGTCATAGACAGTTTGAGAGAGAGTATAGAAAGTGATATGGACATGAAAAGAGTATATTCTATATGAATAGATTTTATATTTGTAAAATTACTATTTTGGGACATTTAGCAAGAAAAAAACAAGTATTGGACAGCTTTCTCTTGGTAAATCCTAAAAAATGGACATTTTTTCTTTTTGATTGTCTAAAATCGTTTTTTGAGCAACTTTTTTCCAAACTGAATGTTATACTATGAATACCAAGCGGAGGTGCTCAAAATGACTGTTAAGCGCTTTACGGAACAGGAGAAACTATTGTTGCGTAAAAACCCCTATACATACAGGGTCACTGATAATATGATATTGTTGACGGTAGAGTTTAAGGAGACATTTTGGAAACTATATATTCAGGGCTTTTCACCAGTGTCTATTTTTAGGGAGTTAGGGTATGATCCTGATCTTTTGGGACAATACAGAATTAATAATTTTGCTTTTAAGCTAAAAAAAAGCGATAGAATCCGGAAAGTCTCTTACTCAAGGTGTTGGTGGAGAGATAAAAACTCCGCCGAAGAATAAAGATTACAGCGAGTTAACCAATAGAGGCAACAATAGCATCCATGCAGTATGAATTGTCTTATCTTAGACAGGAGGTTGAAATTCTTAAAAAAAATGTGTTGCTTGGACAAATCAGATTAGCGCGTGAAATAGCTTGGGGCTAGCAAATAGAAAGTTTCAATTAATTCATAATTTGGTATCTAGGCCAGATAATCGATTGAAAATAGTCCATTTATGTAAACTTGCTCATGTTACTAGATCTGGATACTATAATTGGTTAAGCAACATGGAATTTCGTAATGCCAAGGAGCAAAAAGATAGGGAAGACTTTAGTATTATTCTAGAGGCATATAAATTTAAGGGGTATGATAAGTGCATCCGGGGCATACATATGAGGCTATTGCATTTAGAGAAGCCGGTACTTATGAACCTAAAAAAGATAAGACGATTAATGGTGAAATATAATCTGAGATGCCCTATTAGAAAGCCTAATCCCTATCGGCAAATAGCAAGAGCTTTTGAGGACCAACAAGGTAGCACCTAATCTTTTGAACCGGGAATTTAAAGCACATGGACCTAGAAAAGTATTGTTAACAGATATAACTTACATACCATTGAATGATAAATACTGTTATTTATCTACAATTCTAGACTCCTATACGATGCAAGTACTTGGATATTGTCTTAGTGATTCATTGGCAATAGATTTCGTGTTGGAAAGTGTTAATATGGTGCTTGCTAGGCATGGAAGCGAACTTTCTAGTGAGACTATTATTCATTCGGACCAGAGTTCACACTATACGAGTTATAAATTTATACAGTTTGTTAACGATGCTAATTTAAGGCAATCTATGTCGAGAAGAGGTAATTGTTGGGATAATGCACCTCAGGAGAGCTTTTACGGGCACATGAAGGATGAAATCCATATATCTGAGTGCAAAGATTTTGAGTCTCTGCGTTTAGAAATAGATAGGTGGATGGATTATTACAACAACTACAGATACCAATGGAAGTTAGCAAAGCTATCCCCAAACGAGTATTATGAGTATATAAAAACGGGTATTTACCCATTGAAGATAATTTAATAAAAAATAAGAAGCAGCGATTCCAAAAGGGGTCGCTGCTTCTCTCTTTCTTTTGAAAATGTCCTTGACAAAGGGTACGGTTTAATGGTACTGTAATTCTGTACGGCAACAAGATTATCAAGTAATCATGGAACTATCCGGAGAAATTCCGGTGAAGCTTCTTTGCAAGACAATGGGCATCCAGAGGAGCAGTTTCTACGCTTGGAAAAAACATCTTTCTCAGCCGTCGGGCAAAGAAAAGCGCCTTTTGAGCAACGTCCTGCTGTTCCAGGAGTACCATTGGAAGTATCCATCGCACGGCTATCGCTGGCTGAACGCCAAGATACGGTTGGACAAAGAGATTGTCCTGTCCGATCCCTATGCCCACAAATGCTGTAGGATTGCGGGAATCAAGAGCAAATCCAAGCACTACAGGTACAAGAAGGCTGGCGATCCAGCGCGGATATTTCCCAACCTGCTCATGTCTGAAATGCAGATCGATGGGCCAATGCAGTGCATCGTGAGTGATATGACCGCTTTTTATGTGAAAGGCATCTACCATGAACTGACTCTTTATATGGATCTATGGAACAATGAGATTGTCAGTCATTCCCTCTCTGCAAAACGCGGTGATCGCATGACTTACATCAGCGGACTGGAAAATCTGATTGAGTGGCAAAAACGGCATCCGGAGCACCAAATGGTTCTCCATTCTGACCAGGGATCGGTCTACGCCTCCAAAGCTACAACGAGCTATTGCCCATGTACGGCATCACCCGATCCATGTCACGTGCCGGGACCCCCACAGACAATGCCGCTATGGAGTCCATCAATGGATGGATCAAGGCGGAGCTGTTCATGGACTTGCATGTGACCGGCGAGAAACCGGTCAAGGAGGAGGTGGATGACTACATTCTTTTCTTCAATGAACAGAGGCCAGCCTATTCCTTAGGCTACCTGACGCCGAAGCAGTATCGGGAACGTCACACGCCCATCTGCTGATCTCGTCTGCATTATCGATGGCATGGTTTGTCTAACAAGCTTGAAGGATGTCAGAAAAGTTGATGAATCTTGTACATCGATTCGTTTTTATGCCTGATTTTTTTAGTTTTGTGTCCAATTTTTGTTGACAAGTGCAAGTGACTGCATCTTTGATTGTATGAAGTGATGTATTAGTAATGGCAATAAGAGTGCTAATTGCTGATGATCACGCTCTATTGAGCCAATACGACCCGTTGAATTTGGCGGGTCGTTCAACAGATAGTAGGAGGTTATTATGAAGAAATTTTGTTTTTTGTTTTTGATAATCTGTGGCTTGATGGTTTTCTGCCTTCAGGATTGTCAAGCGCGGCAGAAATTAAATCTTGCTGATCTGGAAAATAAATATAACGCCGTGATTGGTGTTTACGCCGTTGACATGGAGAATGGAAAAAAAATTTGCTACAAACCTGATACGCGTTTTTCCTACTGCTCGACACACAAAGTTTTTACGGCTGCAGAATTGCTAAGACAAAAAAATACCTCCGATTTGAATGAAATTCGTAAGTTTTCGGCGGAAGATATTTTGTCCTACGCGCCAATCACCAAAGACCATGTTGCTGATGGCATGACGCTGGCGGAAATTTGTTCGGCATCGCTCAGGTGGAGTGACAACACGGCGGCAAATTTAATTTTGCAGGAGATCGGCGGCGTGGAAAATTTCAAGGTGGCACTTAAAAATATTGGCGACAAAACTACCAAACCTGCGCGAAATGAACCTGAACTTAATCTTTTCAATCCAAAAGATAATCGTGATACTAGCACGCCGAGACAGATGGTAAAAAATTTTGCAAGTCTATATATTCGGCGATATTTTGAGCGACGACAAGAAAAAACTGCTGATTGATTGGATGAGCGACAATTCCATAACCGACACGCTTATCAAGGCAGAAACTCCGCAAGGTTGGAAAGTTATCGACAAGAGCGGTTCAGGCGATTATGGGGCGCGGAATGATATTGCCGTGATTTATCCGCCCAATCGCAAACCCATTGTCATGGCGATAATGTCGCGCCGCACGGAAAAAAATGCAAAATCTGACGACGCTATGATTGCGGAGGCGGCAAAACGAATTTTTGATAATTTAGTATTTTAAAGGGGCTTGATAGCATCGGTATTGCCGATGGGCAGAGAGGGCCATCACGCAAAAATATTTCGCCAAACATTTATATCTCACTCAAACTTCGCACACCTGAAACCCTTACTATTATATCATATTCCGATTTTCTTCATCAAAAATACGGCAGAGAATCCTGCGTTTCCTCTTGGATTCTCTGCCGTAATCCTTTTTTCCTGCTTATGCTCTGATTTCCGTCCCGTCCTTGAAGGTCACCCGGATATCGTCTTTGCTGTACACTGTGATGAAATCCACCAGGCTGCCCCACAGCCGGGCATCGAACTCCTTAATGAGATCCTGATTCCTAAGCTCCTTGATGAAGCTGTCCATCTGACGGCTCCGGGCCTTGCGATACTGGATGGCTTCACAGGTCTTGTCGTACTGCGTCTTCGCTGCTTCATACCGACTGACCAGTTCGTTGTAGTTCCGGTCATAATCATCCTGGTTCTGCGCGACCCTGGCGTTCTCGGCTATGAGCTGCTGTATCTTGTCGGCCAGCAGGTTCAAATCTGTGCTTATCCTGTCCCGCTCCTCTTCCAAGTCTTCTGTGTCAGTGAGCCGTTCCTTCAGCAGTGTGATGCTGTCAAGTACGTCCGCTTTGTTTTCGATGAGCTGATTGACGGCCCGGACGAAGGCTTCCTTGATATCATCCTCTGTCAGATGTGGTGTCTTGCAATGGCTCTTGAACTTATCGTTGCATCGGTAGATGGTTCTGCGGTACTTGTCGGTCGAATGCCAGACCTTGGCCCCGTACCAGCCTCCGCACTGGCCGCACTTGATTTTGCTGGAGAAGATGGATACGCCGCTGTAACGTCCCCTGCCTTCACGCCGCCGCTTGATTTCTTCCTGTACCCAGTCGAGACCTGCGGGCTGATGATGGCTTCGTGGTTATTTTCCACATAGTACTGCGGCACTTCCCCTTCATTCGCTTTCGTTTCTTTGGTCAGGAAGTTGACGGTGAACCGCTTCTGCAGCAGGGCATCGCCCTTGTATTTCTCATTTGTCAGGATGCTCTCTACCGTCCCCGGATACCAGCGTTTCTTTCTTGCCGGAGTTTCCAGCCCTCTGGAAGTCAGCTCCCTGGCAATGGAGTGGAAGGTATACCCGTCCAGGAACAAGCGGTAAATCAGTTTCACCGTCTTGGCCTGTTCCCGGTTGACGACCAGATTCCCGTCCGGTCCCCGGTCATAGCCAAGGAAATGGCCGAACGGCACACACACCTTCCCGTCAGCGAATCGCTTCCGATGGCCCCAGGTGACGTTTTCCGAGATGCTCCTGCTTTCTTCCTGCGCCAGGGAACTCATGATGGTGATGAGGAGTTCGCCCTTGGCATCGAGCGTCCAGATATTTTCCTTCTCGAAATATATCTCGATGCCCTTGTCCTTGAGCTTGCGTACCGTTGTCAGGCTGTCTACGGTATTTCTGGCGAAGCGGCTGACTGATTTTGTGACGATGAGGTCGATTTTCCCATCCATGGCATCCCTGACCATCCGCTTGAAGCCATCGCGGTGACGCGTGTTGGTAGCCGAGATGCCTTCATCGGTGTAGATGCCGACAAATTCCCAGTCATCCCGTTCCCTGATATAGTTCGTATAATAATCGACCTGTGCTTCATAGCTGCTGATCTGGTCATCATGGTCCGTGGAAACCCTGGCATAGCCCGCTACTCTCCGCTTCTTCCGGCTGTTAATCGGAGCCGCCGTATAACGCTGATGGTGGCCGGGATGGCCCTTACTGTCTTTGCCACTTTTCTCCGCTCTCCTTTCTCCGTGCCTTGGGACGCCGCTTGGATGGCGTAGGCGTATAAGAAATCTCTTCTGTTCTCCCACTCTTGAATGGACAGTCAAGCAGTCTGGCTTTCCGGCTTCGATAGATTCCACTTTTCCCCGAAATCTATCCTCATCAAAGTCCTCTAACCCCA
>ENA-OQAN01001057-OQAN01001057.1-human-gut-metagenome-genome-assembly--contig:-NODE-1057-length-12786-cov-1.871712_pt1 | contig 12786 bp, 13 predicted proteins | sample MGYA00242735_ERZ504527 | MGnify/ENA primary metagenome ERZ504527 (study PRJEB26092, sample SAMD00036230) | human gut metagenome | host: Homo sapiens | study: EMG produced TPA metagenomics assembly of...
TCTATACTGCTAATGATCATCTGAAACTGACGGCACGTGCTGGATAATTTTTTTTCGTGAACGTGAGAAGTCACAGACTAGTAAAGACCGTTATCGCGACGTCAGTGGTGGGGTGAAAGGAAATTATGTATTTGATAAAGATAAAGATCTGGAAATAGCTTATTCTTTCGACCAGTATGATAAGAGCGATTACTTGCCACAAGATGCTAATGATGTACGTGATTATAGTAATGTACAACATTCGGTTCGTACTTTTTATAATCATACTTTTGTCGGTAAGCATATTCTCACCTTGGGTGGTGATTATATGCGTTGATTATTTAATGTCCTATCAGTTTGTCAATAATGGAAGTAAACATCAGTATACAGTGGACGGTTTTGCACAGTTTGACTGGAACCCGACGAAATATTTCAATGTCATCACAGGATTACGTTTTGATTATTATTCGGATTCCGATATTAATCATTTCTCTCCCAAATTAGGACTGATGTATAAAATAGGAAACTGTTCATTGAGAGGTTCCTATGCCGGTGGTTTCCGAGCCCCTACTTTGAAAGAAATGTATATGAATTTTGATATGGCAAGTATTTTTATGATTTATGGTAATCCTGACTTGAAGCCTGAAACCAGCCATAATTTTTCTCTTTCGGCAGATATATTAAAGGTCGTTATAATTTGACGGTGACAGGTTTCTATAATATAGTTGATAATCGTATCACTACGGCATGGAGTGAGGCGTTGAAAGGACAGGTATATACCAATATATCAAATATCAAGATATCTGGTGCCGAGGCAAATGCTTCCGCCAAATATCCTTGTGGACTGTCGGCACGTTTATCTTATGCTTATACACATGAGAATATCAAGAAAGGGCAACCTGTCATTTCAAGTACTCGCCCGCATACGGCTACTGTCCGTCTTGAGTATGACAAGCATTGGAAGAACTATGCGTTTAATATTGCTTTGAACGGACGTTTTCTTTCCAAGGTGAATACGGAGGAATATACGTCGAACACTTCTTATGAAGAAACTGAGAAGGTGACCTATCCGGCGTATACAATGTGGAAGCTTACGTTGTCTCAAAAAGTATGGAAAGGTGTTGATATGACTTTGGCGGTGGACAACTTGTTTAATTATGTTCCTTCCCGTTATTATAATAATTCGCCTGCTACTAAAGGAACAACTTTTTTCAGCCGGTTTATCATTAAATATAGAACAATTATTCAAATGAAAGTTGGCTGCTAATACTAAATAAACTACGTGATTTAAATAAAGATATGAAGAAGAAACAATTACTGATTGGAGGAGGGATAGCAGTCATCTTGCTGCTTTTGTTTGGTGTATGGAATCTTTGGTTCAGTGCAACTAAAGTGGCTTTCATCAACTATCAGGTAATCAGTTTAGGGCAGATATCTAAGGCTAATGACAACTCATTTATTAAAATCAGTGAACTGAGCACAGATGACCTGAACCGATTGACCAGTTATGATATGATATTTATCAATGCCATGGGATTAAGGATACTGAAGAGCAACGTGCGCAAATACAAAAGGCGGCCGATGGTGGTCTTCCGATATTGACTACTGCCGCTACCAATCCTGCAAACAAGATTATTTCATTGGATTCCATCCAAGCGGATACATTGAAACATTATCTGTCTAATGGAGGACGTCGTAACTATCGCAGTATGCTGAACTATGTACGTGTGTATATTGATAAAAAACGATTCTCTGTGTCTGAACCGGAAGCCGTAGTGAAACGTGCCGATGATGTGCTTTATCACATGAACCCAAAGAGTCCCGAAGACGAAGAGTTGGGTTTCAATACGGTAGCCGGATACAATATTTTTCTGCAAAACAACGGTTTGTGGAAAGAGAATGCTCCGCGTATTATTGTGACCGGTCCGATGGGTGAACCTTCCGGACTTATTGCTAAATTGGAGGAAACAGGCAATATGGTTTATCCTATACGTTCCATGCATTCTTTTATTCAGAACCATGGAATTGATTCTGTTCGTCCGTCTGCTATCATCAATATGGCGCATGGACGTATGGGCGATTATATCGTAGATTATTTGGCGAAACAGAATATACCGCTTTTCTCCCCATTGAATGTAAATCGCTTGGTAGAGGAGTGGGAGAGTGACAAGATGGGTATGAATGGCGGCTTTATGTCACAAAGTATTGTTACCCCCGAAATAGATGGAGCTATCCGTCCGTTCGCTCTTTTTGGACATTATAAGGATGAGGAGGGTTTACAACGTGCTTATGCTATTCCAGAACGCTTGGAAACTTTTGTGGAAACAGTTAATAACTATATTACTCTGCAGCGTAAATCCAATAGTGAGAAACGCGTAGCTATTTATTATTATAAGGGTCCTGGTCAGAATGCACTGACTGCGGGTGGTATGGAAGTGGTTCCTTCACTTTATAACTTGTTGCAGCGTATGAAACGCGAGGGCTACAAGGTGGACGGTTTGTCTACCTCTCCGAAAGAATTGGAACAGATGATACAATCTCAAGGAGCCGTATTTGGTCCGTATGCCGAAGGAGCTTTTGACCGGTTTATGGAAACCGGCAAGCCCGAACTCATTACAAAAGAACAATATGAAAGTTGGATAAAGAAATCCATTCGTTCTGATATGTATGCCGAAGTAGTAGCTGCTAATGGTGAATTTCCCGGAGCATATATGACTACTTCAGACGGCCGTTTAGGAGTAGCTCGTTTGCAATTTGGAAATGTGGTGCTCTTGCCACAGAATGCAGCCGGTAGTGGGGATAATGCATTTAAAGTTGTACATGGAACCAATGCAGCTCCTCCACATACTTATATTGCTTCTTATCTGTGGACACAATTTGGATTTAAAGCTGATGCGTTGATTCATTTCGGTACTCATGGCAGTTTAGAGTTCACTCCGCGCAAACAAGTTGCTTTGTGTAGCAATGACTGGTCCGACCGTCTGGTAGGTGCATTACCTCATTTTTATATTTATTCCATCGGCAATGTAGGCGAAGGGATGATTGCTAAGCGTCGTTCGTATGCGGGATTGCAATCTTACCTTACTCCACCTTTTATGGAAAGTAGTGTCCGCGCCATTTTATCGTGAACTGACTGAGGCTGTCAAGACATACAATAATTTGCTTTCCGGCTGATGGGCAGGCTGTACTGTCTACTGGAAATAAAGAAGCTTTGAACGTGGCTTCATTGATGGTAAAGAAACTCACGGTGAACTGGGCATCCATCGTGAATTGGGATTGGATAGTCTTCTTACTGTTCCTTATGCTGAAGAAGATATTCAGCGTATAGAAAATTTTGCTGAGGAGCTGGCAAATGAGAAGATTACAGGTCAGTTGTATACAATGGGGATTCCCTACGAACCCATTCGTATTACTTCCAGTGTGTATGCTATGGCTACCGAGCCGATAGCCTATAGTCTGTTGGCATTAGATAACTACGTAATCGTGCGGACGGACAGGTAGAGAAACATCGCACTCTTTTTACTCAACGTTATTTGGAACCTGCACGTGATTTGGTCACTCGTTTATTGGCTGATCCGTCGTTGGTTTCTGACGAATTGATTTGTCGTATTACTGGCATTACTTCCGATGAACTTGCTAAAGCACATGAAATCAATAAATCCCGTAATACTCCCCAAGGCATGATGGCCATGATGATGGCATTAGCTGAAGAGGCTCCGGCTGAGGCTAAAACACATGCTGATATGAGCGGTGGAATAATGCAGGCTGACCAAAGCGTACGTTCGAAAAGGAATAGCATATCTGAGTCAATGAAAGAGAAAATGAAGGAAATAGCGAAAGGTATGAATCCTGAGAAAGCTATGGAACTTGCAAAAAGAATGGGTGCAAGCCCTGAAGCTTTAAAGAAAATGGAAACAGGAATGTACAAGAGCCATGCTGTAGGTATGAATACACTGGCCAAAGATACGGTTACAATGAAAACAACTTCTCGAGGAAAACGTGAAAAAGCGGATAGTGATAAATTCGGAGGCATGGAAGCGATGATGAAAGTTATGATGTCCAAGAAAAAAGAATACTCTAAAGAGGAGATAAATTTTGCTTTGGCTGTCATGGAAGTAGAACGCACTTTGAAGAATGTGGGTAATTATAAGAGTGCTCTTTTGGAAAGTCCGGAAAGAGAATTGACCTCTATGGTTAATGCGTTGAATGGAGGATATACACAACCTTCACCGGGTGCGATCCTATCGCCAATCCTAATACTTTACCTACGGGACGAAATCTTTTTGCTATCAATGCTGAAGAAACTCCGTCGGAATCTGCATGGGAGAAAGGGAAACAATTGGCTGACAATACTATCGAAATGTATCGTCGTCGTCATAATGACTCTATTCCCCGTAAAGTAAGCTATACATTATGGAGTGGAGAATTTATAGAAACCGGTGGCGCTACTATTGCACAGGTATTGTATATGTTAGGTGTAGAGCCTATTCGTGATACGTTCGGACGCGTGACGGATCTTCGTTTGATCCCTTCGGCAGAATTGGGGCGTCCTCGTATTGATGTTGTGGTGCAAACTAGCGGGCAGTTGAGAGATATTGCCGCTTCACGCCTGTTCCTTATCAACCGTGCCGTAGAGATGGCTGCCAATGCTAAAGAGGATCAATTTGAAAATCAAGTGGCGGCAGGTGTTGTGGAAGCTGAACGTGTATTGATAGAAAAAGGTCTGACTCCGAAAGAAGCCCCGCGGAAATGTCTACTTTTCGTGTGTTTGGAGGAGTGAATGGCAATTATGGTACGGGTATACAAAGTATGGTGCAATCTGGTGACCGTTGGGAAAGTGAAGAGGAAATCGCCGATGTTTATTTGAATAATATGGGTGCTTTTTATGGTAGTGAAAAGAATTGGGAAACTGTCCGCCAATTTGCTTTGGAAGCTGCTTTGACACGTACGGATGCGGTTATTCAGCCACGTCAAAGCAATACATGGGGTGCATTAAGCCTGGATCATGTGTATGAGTTTATGGGAGGTATGAATCTTGCTGTCCGTAATGTGACCGGTAAAGATCCCGATGCGTATCTGAGCGACTATCGTAATCGTAACAATGCCCGTATGCAAGAGGTGAAAGAAGCTATTGGCATAGAGAGTCGTACCACAATATTCAATCCTGCTTATATTAAGGAAAAAATGAAAGGGGAGCCGGCGCAGCTAATACTTTTGCTGAGATTGTGCAAAATACGTATGGCTGGAATGTCATGAAACCTCAGGCTGTTGATAAGGAAATGTGGAATGAGATATATGATGTGTATGTAAAGGATAAATTTAACTTGGGAGTGCAGGGTTATTTTGAAAAGCAGAACCCTGCTGCTTTGGAAGAAATGACTGCGGTAATGATGGAAACTATCCGTAAAGGAATGTGGCAGGCTAGCGAGCAACAGATAGCGGATATTGCCAAACTACATACCGATTTGGTGAATAAATATAAACCGTCTTGTTCAGGTTTTGTTTGTGATAATGCAAAATTACGTCAGTTCATAGCTTCTAAAATGGATGCACAGACTGCATCCCGGTATAAGGAAAACATCAGTCAGATACGTGAAGTTGCTGCTTCAAAAGAGCAAAAGGGTATGGTGATGAAAAAGAAGAGATGAATACAGTCGGTACGGAACAACAGACGAATACGGTAAGCAATACTGTTGTTTGTGTTGTAGTGGTGGCTGCTGTTCTTGTTTTAATTGTATTGGTGCGTTGTCGCCGTAAAAAAATGCAGGAATAACAGGCTATGGAAACAATTGTAGTTGTTCTTATGATATTGGTCTGTTTCAATTTTATGATGAAACAGACATTCCGCAAACGAGGATCGGTTGAGCAATAGCTGTTGTAGCCGCCCTTTTTGTGGGCTGATGTGCCATATGCAATTCAGCAGTCTAAGACACAGATTGCTGATTGGCTGGCAGATGTCCAATTGATGCTTGACACTTCGGTGGTGCTTACAGTGGAAGTTGCCTTACAGATGGCTTTTTGTATGTTGGCTGTTCATGTGCTTACTACAGGTCCTGTTAAGAAACGTACTCTTTGGGCTTACCGTGCTTTATGTTGGTTTCCGGGTATTTTGATTATTTCCTTGTCTTGTTTAGCGGATTGGTATATCTTTATCTTCTCTTTTCCGGGTGTTTCCTTTTCTCTTGTCGCATGGAGTATGGCGGTAGGTGTATTGATATTAATTTCTGTAGGCACATTGTTTCTTCGTTATCTCTTGCCGGAAAAGGAATTACGGTTGGAACTATTGTTCCTCACTAATGCATTGACCGCCATATTGGGAATTATTGCTACTGTAAATGGTCGTACCGCCGTAACAGGTATAAGCGAGGTGGGATTGGGGGGCATTGACCGGCTTGATAATTATGCTGGCAGGTGGAGGACTCATTGGATTGGTTATATATAAATATAGACGAATAAAAACAAACATTTAAAAACTTACTGACATTATGAATCTTATATCAGACATTCTGTTTTGGATTTCGAACGGACTTTTAGTTCCTGTTGTTGTATTGCTTATTGTTCTTTTCATCCGTTCGCTATTATTGATAGGCAGTTTTTTCGGGCAATATTTGGCTATTCGGCGTACAGATGCGTTGTTGCGTCAACAGCTTGATGCACTGACTATAGATACTTTGCCCGAATTGGAAAGCAAACTTCCAGTGAAGTCGAACTCGTTGGTCATTGTGTATATCCGTCGGGTGTTGGGGTCAAAAGACCGTCCGGCACATGTGCAGCGTCTGTTGGCTGATTTTGAAATTACTGCTGATAAGGATTTGGCTATTTCAAAAACATTGACTAAGATGGGACCGATGCTTGGATTGATGGGTACATTGATTCCAATGGGACCTGCTTTGGTGGGACTTTCTACTGGTGATATCGCTTCTATGGCATACAATATGCAAGTCGCTTTTGCTACAACTGTAGTTGGTCTGTTTTCTAGTGCCATCGGTTTCATAACTCAACAGGTGAAGCAACGCTGGTATTTGCAGGATATGACTAATCTGGAATTCCTTTCTGAATTGCTCACTGAAAAACATACAGCTTGAGATGAAACGTAATTTATTAAGAAAAGAGGAGGATAGTGACCCGATGAGCGTGGTCAGCAATCTGTTTGATGTGGCGATGGTGTTTGCGGTAGCGTTAATGGTAGCCTTGGTTACCCGTTATAATATGACTGAAATGTTTAGTCAGGAGGATTTTACGATGGTGAAGAATCCGGGTAAGGAAAACATGGAAATTATAACCAAGGAAGGGCAGAAGATAAACCGCTATACACCTTCTGAGGATCAGGATGCCAAAAGCGGAAAGAAGGGTAGAAAGGTGGGGATTGCATACGAATTGGATAATGGGGAAATTATTTATGTGCCCGAAGATTGATTGGGGAGTTATGGTTGATTGATTTTTTCTTCTTCAATCGAAGAGGTGTAGGCTGTATTTCATATTCAGTATTACGCCTCTTTTTATTTTGAATATTTACTGATTACAAGTAGCGGTCTGTCCGTTTAGTTACGCATTTCGAAACAACTCTCCTTTGATATTTGTTATTATTACAAATAACTCACTCATATAAGAACTATAATGATGCAAAATGAACTAAACACGAGCTTGATTGAAGCTGTAAAAGAAAAACTGCCACTTAAAGAAAATCTGGCCAATCTGTTAATAGATACTTTGTATATCGGTAAAGAGGCTATTTATCGGAGGTTGCGTGGTGAGGTCCCTTTTACATTAGAGGAAGCTGCTTTGATATCAAGAAAGTTAGGTGTTTCATTAGATAATGTAATAGGAGTCTGTTTCAGTTCCAATGCCGTATTCGATTTGAATGTGGTGGATCATGAAGATCCGTTTGAAACTTACTATTCATTATTAAAAAAGTATGTCAATGTGTTACATGCTTTGCAAAACGATCCTTCCTCTTCCATGGGTACTTCTTCCAATATTATCCCCCAAACACTTTCTTTGAAACATAAATCATTGTCTAAGTTTCGCCTCTTTAAATGGATGTATCAAAACAAGCATATTCAGTGCAAGCATTTTGACAAGGTGGAAGTTCCTCAAAAATATATGATATTCAAAATGATTTTGTATCTGCTACCGGACATATACATTCTGTGGATTATATCTGGGATAGTATGATTTTTCATCATCTGATAAATGACATACAGTATTTTGCCGGGATTCATCTTATCACAGAAGAGGACAAACATCAGATTAAAGAAGAACTATTGCAACTGACCGACGAATTGGAAGACTTGGCTTCTAAGGGAAAGACAGAAGCAGGTAACAGTGTACATATTTACGTGTCTCATATTAATTTTGAAGCCACCTACAGCTATCTGGAGGCTGATTCGGTACAACTCAGTTTGATACGGGTGTATTCTATCAACTCCATTACTACGCAGGATTGTGGAATGTTCCTCAGTTTGAAAGAATGGATACAGTCACTGAAGAAATTCTCGACTATGATTTCAGAGAGTGGAGAGATGCAGCGTATACAGTTTTTCCAACAACAACGTGAAATAATAAGCACTTTATAATAGTTTCCTATTTACGAAAAACGAAATAGGAAAGAAATTCTGTTTACTGAAAATGAAAGTAAATAATCTGTTTATTTACTTTTTTTCGTTATCTGTTTTCTTATTCCTCAATTGGTCGTGAATCAGAAAGATAGAAAGTCTTTCATCTCTGTTTTAGAGCATAGAATTCCCATTTCCATAACTTAAATTTGCAGTCTGTTTGTTAATAACCAAAGAAGGGGAAAAGAATGAAGAATAAGATTGTGAATGAACTGATTACAGCCATGAAGGCACGTGTTCCTGAAAAGCAGAATTTGGCAGGCTATCTGGCAGATACATTATGTATGGGAAAGGAAGCCGTTTACCGCAGGCTACGGGGAGAGGTTTCTTTTACCCTTGAAGAAGTTGCCTTGATCTCTCGAAGACTGGGTATTTCCATTGATCAGATTATAGGAAATCACCTTTCGGACAGAGTGACCTTTGATTTGAATTTATTGAAGTCTTCTGATTCAATGGAAGGCTATTATGAGATAATCCATCGTTATCTGCAAATTTTTTGATTATGTGAAAAAGGATGAAACAACAGAAGTTTATACTGCTTCCAATTTGCTGCCGTTTACTCTTTATTCTGAATATGAGTATCTGTCTAAATTTCGTCTTTGCCGTTGGATTTATCAGAATGGTGAGATCAAGACTCCTAATTCTTTAAGAGATATGCAGGTGGAAGACCGGATTGTGAGTGCACATAAGAAACTATGTGAAAGCGTGAAGAAATGCCGGAAAACGCATTTTATATGGGACACGAACATCTTTTATTCTTTTGTAAAGGAGATAAAATACTTTGCCGTTCTTAAACTGATAACCGATGATGATGTATTGCATTTGAAAACCGAGCTGTATCAGTTGCTTGCCATGATGGAGGAACTTTCGGTAACGGGAGAATTCAGTTGAAGGCGGAAAAGTTTGTTTTTATCTTTCTAATATTCATTTTGAGGCTACCTATAGCTATATAGAAAAACGGGATTTTCAAATAAGTTTATTGCGGGTGTATTCCATCAATTCAATGGATTCACAAAGTTTTCATATCTGCCGGATGCAATGTAACTGGATCCAATCATTAAAGCGTCATTCTATCTTGATTTCAGAGAGTGGCGAGATGCAGCGCATAGATTTTTTACAAAAACAACAAGCTATTATCGATAGTTTGTAAAGAGTGCCATTTGCCACGAATTACGAATATCGCAACTTTTTTATCCGGATAGTGCGTACAATGCAAAAATCTATTTGGATGGAGCTTGTTTTTTATATTTTGCAACAGCCGCTTGCACTCATTGCATAATAAGTTGTCAGTCAGTTGGATTATTGTCTGTTTCAGAAATGAATATAATTCACAGCCTCACTCTATTTCCCGATATTTGCAGTATAAGAATTAGATGAGTATTCATGTTAGATGGAAGGGATAATGAATGATGAAAAGAGATAATAAAACCTATAGAAACTGGCTCTGCTTACTGTGGCTGGCTGTCTTTACTTCTTGTATGGATGAAACTTTCACCGCTAGCGATGTGGAAGGTACATTTATATCTATTAGGGGAATGGCACCTCATACGGGTAGTGTGCATTCTGGGACTCCGGAAGATTATATCATTCATACGCTCCGTGTTTTGGCATTTGACAAAACGACGGGTGATAAAGTAACCAACCTATTTTATAATGCACATTCCGGTGATATTATTCGTCATCCCATTGATGCAGGAAGTTACGATTTTGTGTTTTTGGCCAATGAGCCGGCTTATCAACCGGTCCGGACTTTATTGGATGCTATCACTCATTATGGTGATTTGAATCATATAGCCTATCCCGCTGATTTTTTCTCATCAGAACAAATTATTCCAATGATGCAGGAAATAAAGAATGTGACCGTGTTATCCGGCGGACAGGGAGCGACATTGGAAGATAATACAACAGTATCTATATTGCAATTGGCTCTTGAAAGAATGGGGGTACGGGTAGATGTCATATTGAGGGCTGAAGATGATTTGGACCAGGCATTTAAAGGATAATGTTCAGTAATTTGCCGAATCTTGTTCCGCTGACAGCCACTTATGATGGTCCGGCTATTGAACGGAGTGTGATACGTACATTTACTGTGGTTGATGACGGAAGTTATTTCACCCAAGGTACCCCGACAGCCGAATGGGATTGGGAGAAAAAGGTGAACCGTATCATCTGCCTGCCAATGACCCTCTTTCCGTTACTAATGAAAGTGAGGCTGTAAACTTTACAATAGATATGGGGGATAATTATAATCCGTCTTGCAAATTGAAGATTGCTTCGAATCCGGTAAATTATAGTTTACCCAAGAATACAAAATTGGATTTGACCGGATATATTAAGGAGCCGTTGATGGTGAACATAGAGGCGTCTGAATGGGAGAATGTGGATGAAGATTGGAATATATCAGGTATTAAGGTACTGAATGTATCGGACTTGGAGGTCAGTATTACTGATTTTAATGGAGCACGTATTTCCTTTACCTCTAATATGCCGGTAGTCAAAGTGATGCCTCAACTTTATGTGGGAGCCGGGGGATTAGCAGCAGAAACAGAAAAGGTATTCAATGATTTGGTGTTGCTAAATGGAGATGTGAAAGACAGTGGAACCACGATAACCTATACTACCTCTCGTTTCTCATATATCTATGATAAGGCATCTCAAACCGGAACGGGCTATATGGATGTGTTGTTGGATGAGCAAAACATAATGGGTACACAGGAAACTTATCGGATTTTTTTGTCTGCTGAAGATGAAGACGGAGGTAGCCTGCAAAGAGAGATAAAAGTTCATGCCAGTCAACACGGGAAACGTTTTGAATTTAATCCGTATGGAACCGGCTATATAGGCGCTTTTTTTAGAAATGATGAACAGGGTGAAAGAATTATTACCGGACAGCAGAAAAGGAGGGACGGAACAAATGAACGTCCTCAGGATTTAGGTACACTCGGTCTATGGAAAGCGGAAGTGGAAGAAGGGAATTTCATTGTTCTGAGCTCTACTCCAAGCTTTGATCCGAATGTCGGGACTGATAATCCGGGAGTCGCAGAGCATTATAAGGTGCTTCCTAATAAGTATAAGGGAGAAAATGGAACTTATGTGGAAGGTAGGGGACGTATCTATTTCCGTATGGGAGTAACGGGAAAAAATGCCGGAACGACTCCTAGGTATGCTAAAGTGAAAATTCAATGGTATGGAGGAAGATATGGGACAGGAGATGATGAATTGTGGTATAATACCGAGTATATGTATATCCGGCAGGGAGAAGCGGATGATTACATCATGAGGCCTGGAACTGTAGATGCCATATCCAAGGGACCGTCACAGGGGAAAGCACGTGATTATGCTCGCAAAATATCGCCTTTCAATCTGACGGCTCCTGCTTATCTGAATGGTGGAAATGAACCCTATGCAAAAGTTGATGTGAAACAAGGAAGGTTTGTGAAATATCCCACTCAGGCAGGAGCATTTTTTCAATGGGGGCTTCCGAAGGATGCTGATCAGGACTATTTCCGTTTGGCTTACCATCCTACAGCCTATACTGTGAACCATTGGATTAAGGATATACAGTTTTTTTAATAGTACATCCGAATTGTTTTTACCGGTATGGGGAACAGCGCCTATACCAGCAGAAGATATTTATGACTATGGGTATAAGGAAATATTTGAAACTTGTCCTGACGGATACCATCGTCCTTCTGACGGATATATTGACAGAATAGCTTATAACGGACCATATCCTAATAATATAGATCAGGATGGCGATCATGTCATTGTGAAGGCAAATACGAACAAGGATGTCATAAAGACAGTACTTACGGATTATAGCGTTGAAATAGCATTTTCTGAATTGCGGCAATCCTTATTTAAAAACCCACTGAGTGGAGATGCTGGATTAAATGAGAATATTGGCGGATATGACGGTTCGCCGGAAGTAGGAGGGATTAAAGTAGACCGATATCAGAACTTTTGGCAAAGTAGGACTGATGTGGATGAAGCGCAAGAGCATATAACCTTCTTGATAGGCTTCTATGCTGATGGCTTTTTTGACCGCAGACCTATTAAGATGGGGTCAGCTGACGGTAGTTATCCTTATTGTGTATCATCGGGTAACGCACAGGCAGCTTATTTGGGAATTTTAGTATATAATGAGGCGAATAATGCTTCTGTCTTTTTTCCGTCAGCAGGAAGACGCCAG
>ENA-OQAN01001059-OQAN01001059.1-human-gut-metagenome-genome-assembly--contig:-NODE-1059-length-12768-cov-3.937189_pt1 | contig 12768 bp, 10 predicted proteins | sample MGYA00242735_ERZ504527 | MGnify/ENA primary metagenome ERZ504527 (study PRJEB26092, sample SAMD00036230) | human gut metagenome | host: Homo sapiens | study: EMG produced TPA metagenomics assembly of...
TGTAGCAATGGACAGAAAAAAAGTTCAATAGAAAAACTGAAAATTGTAAAAATGTTGAAAAGTTCAAAATTAAAGCGAAACAAGTTCAATTATAATATTGTCTATTCTGTACAGGTAAAGCGTTAAACCTTGCGCATTTTTGCAAATTGACAAACGATGAGATTTCGGTAGAATAAAAAAATAGGATGCTATGCGTTTCTGTTGGGATCCGCCAATAGAAACGGGAGAGAAAGGAAGGAAAATGTATGGGGGAAGGTCATAAAAAACTGAATTTTTCCGATTGTATGGGACTTGCGATCGGACAGATCATCGGTTCGGGCATCATGGTACTGACGGGAATCGTCATCGGTCTGACAGGACACGGCATTGCCGCAGCGTTTATTTTAGGTGCCGTGCTTGCCATTATCACCTGTGTACCGTTCATCATCCTGACGTCCGCAATCCCGTCATCAGGCGCCGGCTTTACTTACATCCGACGATTGATGGGTGAAAAAGCCGGCTTTATGTACATTGCGATGTTTGTCTTAAGCCAGGTTCTGATCGCAACGTACGCGAAAGGCTTTGCGAGCTATTTCTGCTCGATTTTTCCACAGTTTGGCGAGTCGGCTGTCGCAATGGCAGCACTTGTAATCTGTACCGCCGTCAATCTCATCGGACTGAAATCGAGCGCACTGGTGCAAAAGGGCATGGTTGTGCTGTTGCTTTTGAGCCTGTTCTTATTTATTGTATTCGGTCTGCCCAAGGTGAGCTGGGATGCCCTGACACCGACGGTATCCAACCTGATGCCGAACGGTCCGAAGAACTTTTTCACAGGCGTAGCGCTTTTAAGTTTGCGTGCGGAGGCGCAAAATTCGTTGCGGAGAACGGAGATGATATCGTGGAGCCGTCCCGCACGATTCCAAAGGTTATCGTGCTTTCCACGAGTATCGTTGCTGTATTCTACGTGCTGATCGGTATCGTGGCAGGCGGCGTGCTTCCGGTCGAAACGGTCGCATTTCAGAATCTGACGCTTGTCGCACAGGAGATTTTTCCAACCTGGCTGTACCTGTTTTTCGTGTTCGGTGGTGCCGTATTTGCGCTGCTTACCACCCTGAACGGAACCTTGAGCTGGGTGACAAGAGGACTGCAGGCTGCCGCAAAACAGGGCTGGCTGCCGGAAAAAACCGCGGAGGAGAATAGAAACGGTGTTCCGGCGATCCTTCTGATGGTCTTTTTCCTGATGGGCGCCATTCCGATCCTTACGGGAATGGATCTGACATTGATTTCCAACATGGGTGTCGGAACCGATATGGTGACGGAATTTATGGTACTCCTGGCCTGCTGGCGTCTGCCGGATATCTTCCCGGAAGAGTATCAGAAATCTGCGTTTTGTATGAAAAAGCGGACACTTCACATTCTGCTGTTTTTCATCGGCATTCTGATGATCGGAACCTCGTATGTCAATCTGTCGGATCTTACCGTTCCAGCGGCGATCGCATGCGGCATCTATATTCTGGTGATGTTTGTTTACACGCAGGTCCGATACCCGTATGTGAAGGCAAAACAGGAAAAGAAAGAAGACAAATAAAGAAGAGAAATGGAGAAGAAACATGAGGCAACAACAAAAGAGCAGGGCTTTTACAGCCAGATTTTTAAGCTGGTTCTGCCGATTGTGATTCAGAATCTTTTAAGCGCGGCAGTCAACTCTGCCGATGTCGTGATGCTGAACTACGTGGGACAGTCCGCTATTTCCGCGGTATCCCTGGCATCCAACTATGCAAATGTATTATTTATGGTTTATTACGGACTGGGAACAGGAGCAACACTTCTGTGTGCCCAGTACTTTGGAAAAGGCAATATGCGAGCAATTCAGACTGTCGAGGGAATCGCACTTCGATTCTCCGTCATCATCTCCGTCGTTGTGGCAGGAATTGCTTTTACCATGCCACAGATGATGATGCGTCTGTTTACAGATAATGCGGAACTGATCCGGATCGGTGCTTCGTATCTGCGCGTCATGGGTGTGACCTACCTGTGCTGGGGCATTACGGAGATCTATCTTGCGGTGCTTCGAAGCCTCGGCCGTGTGACGATCAGCATGGCGATGAATATGATGGCATTCGCACTGAACGTATTTTTCAACGCATGCTTCATTTTTGGTCTCTTCGGATTTCCGAAGCTTGGAGCAACCGGTGTTGCAATCGCAACGGCGATGTCGCGTGTCATTGAACTGATCGGCTGTGTGATTGTATCGATTATGAGTAAGGATATCAAGCTCGATCTGCGGTACATGTTCATCCGCAACAAGCTGCTGTTTTCCGATTTTGTGAAGCTGTCACTTCCGGCGCTTGGAATGATCTTTCCTGGGGCGTTGCATTTTCGATGTATTCTGTGATCCTGGGGCATTTGGGAAGCGATGCGGTAGCGGCAAACTCGCTCGTTGTCGTTGTAAGAAATATCGGAACTGTGCTGTGCTTTGGTGTGGCAAGTGCGGGCGGTATTCTGCTTGGAAATGTTATGGGAGAAGGAAATCTGGAAAAGGCGAAGGAATATGCGTCTAAACTGCTGAAGCTGACGGTTGTTACCGGAGCTGTGGGCGGACTGGTTGTACTGGGTATCACGCCGTTTGTACTGAAGTTTGCCTCTTTAAATGAGACCGCGATGCATTATCTGAAATATATGCTGCTGATTAACACCTATTATATTATGGGGGCGGCCGTCAATACGACGCTGATTGCCGGAGTATTCCGTGCCGGAGGTGACACAAAGTTCGGACTGGTCTGTGATACGATTGATATGTGGTGCTACGCGGTGCCGCTTGGATTTATTGCAGCGTTTGTCTTCAAGCTCCTGTCCTTGTGGTTTATTTCCTGCTGTGTACAGACGAGTTTGTAAAATGGCCGTGGGTTCTGAAACGGTATAAGAGCGGACTGTGGGCAAAAAACATTACGCGGGATCACCTGTTTGAGGATGAAGAAAAAGAATAGATGATATAGAAAAAAGACATCTGCAGGGGTGAAAAATCACTTCGCCAGATGTCTTTTTCAAACACGCTCTAACTGTGCTGCAAGAGTCAAAGAAACAACAGCGGAAAGTCAGAATGGTTATAGCATAACGGATCGGAAACTGGTATGATCAGACCGTAAAAGGATAGTGCAAAAGTTTTAAAGAACGGTATATCCTTTGCTCTTTAAGCTTGCTTCTGTCTCGTACACATCCGGTACATGGAACACCATGATCGGGCAGCCGGACTCGCGGTTGAAGGAGAGATAGATATAGTCGATGCTGATATTTGTCTCAAGCAGTGTTTTCAGAAGGGAATTTAAGTTGCCCGGCTGATCAACTACCTCGACACCGAGTACATCTGTCTGGCGTGTCATGTAACCGGCAGCCTGAAGCGCCTGCTCTGCTTTATCCGGATCGGAAACGACCATGCGGACAATGCCGTACTCTGCGCTGTCGTTGTTGACAGAACCTAAAATATTGACGTCGTTTTCAAACAGAATCTGTGTGATCTGCTGCATCGTGCCTTTTTTATTTTCTGCGAAAATAGAAAGTTGTTTTAACATAATGGGGGCCTCCTAAAATTGATCTCTGATTCCATTATACTGCCAAAATCAAACGCGTCAACGAATTTTGTAAAAGAAGACGAAAAAAAGGTAAAAAAGCGTATCGTTTACAGAAAATTAATAGAATAAAAGCATCAATATAAAAAAATAAAAAAAGAAATCAATGAGCGAAAAAAAGACAGAAAAGTCGGATAATAAGAGAAAATGCACAAAATACAAATAAAATATGAGAAAACGGGTGAAAAAACTTTTGCATAATGACGAAAAATGCGTTACAATATAAGCGCTATATGTGAATTTGTTATTGGGAGGTATTAGAATTATGGCAACATTTTATGCATCAAAAACAGGAGAAGTATCTGCAAGAGAAAAAGAACATTCCGCGCTGGTACGTGAACTGGCCGGTGAGTGTATGACACTTCTTGAAAACGACGGAACCCTGCCGCTTGCCGGTGCAGGAAAAGTCGCAGTTTATGGTAACGGCGTCCGCCACACGGTAAAAGGGGGTACCGGTTCCGGAGACGTTAACACAAGAACGGTTGTTACGATCGAACAGGGCTTAAAAGAGGCCGGCTTTGAAATTCTGACTGGTAAATGGCTCGATGAATATGACAAAGTGCTTGCAGATGCGCAGGCTGCATATCAGGCAGAGCTGGCAAAAAAAGCAGAGGAGCTTCACGTTCCGATTTTTGCTGTTATGTTCTCGGAAGTATTTGCACAGCCTGATGTGCCGGTAATTACCGAAAAAGAGGACACCGATACCGCTATCTATGTTCTGTCAAGAAACTCCGGTGAAGGTGCAGACCGCTATAACAGAGCATGCGATTATCTGCTCGGCGAAAACGAGCTCGCTGACATTGCCTATCTGGCAGAGCATTATGAGAAAACAGTTTTAATTTTGAATATTGCGAACCTTGTAGACACCACAGAGTTAAAGAAAATCAAAGGACTGAATGCAATTCTTCTTGCAGGACAGGCCGGAAATGCAACCGGAAACATCGTTGCAGACGTTGTTCTCGGAAAGAGCATCCCATCCGGAAAGCTGACTGATACATGGGCTGCTTCCTATGAAGACTATCCGTCCTCAAAAAATTTCAGCCACAACAACGGTGACACCAACGATGAGTATTACAGCGACGGCATTTATGTCGGCTACCGTTATTTTGACACCTTCAACGTAACCCCGAACTACTGCTTCGGCTATGGCAAAGGTTATACTGATTTTGAGACGGAAGTAAGGGACGTGGAGGCAGATGCCAAGAACGTTACCGTTACCGCATCCGTAAAGAATATTGGTGATGCATTCGCCGGAAAAGAAGTCGTACAGGTTTACTATTCCGCACCGGATGGCACGATTGAGAAACCGTATCAGGAGCTTGGCGGCTTCGGAAAATCCGATCTGCTCTCGCCGGGTGAGTCCCAGACGATTACCATTTCCTTCCCGACGAGATCTATGGCTTCCTACGATGAGAAAAAAGCAGCATGGGTACTCGAGGCAGGAACGTATTACATCCGTGTCGGCAACAGCTCCAGAACAACGAAAGTGGCAGCAGCCCTGAATCTCAAAGAGACCGTTGTTACGGTTCAGGGAAAGAATCTCTTCCCTGCAGATGACGCTCCACAGGAACTCTCCAAAGCAGGCGTAACACCGTACAGCTATGAAGGTGAGGCAGAAGAAAAAGCAGCTGCAAAACAGATCGATATCTGCAGCAAATGCATCAAGACGGAGACTGTTGTCTACAGTGAGACACCGGAAGCATTCCCGGCTTATGAGGGAGAGAAGCTGACCGCGGCAGATGTAAAGAGCGGAAAAGCGACGTTAAAAGATCTCGTATCGCAGCTGACCGTAGAAGAGATGGCTGCCGTTTGCATGGTACTGCAGACGGACTTGGCCAGGAAGGATTTATCGGATCTTCTTCCGATATGGCGCCTGGAGCAGCGGGAGATACGACTTCCATTCTTCTTGAGGACAGAGGTATTTACAATACGATTCTTGCAGACGGTCCGGCCGGTCTTCGTCTGATTCCGCACTTTGTCGTTGATGCAGACGGAAAGATGGTATCCTCCGGAAATCCTCTGGAAGATGCGTTTAACAAAAATGAAATCGAAGTTCCGGAAGGCGGCACGGAGTATTTCCAGTACTGCACCGCAATCCCGGTAGCAGCGCTTCTTGCGCAATCGTGGAACATGGATCTGATCCAGAAATGCGGTGATATCGTCGGAAAAGAGATGGAAGAATTCCACATTTCCGTATGGCTGGCGCCTGGCATGAATATTCACAGAAATCCGCTTTGCGGAAGAAACTTCGAGTACTACTCGGAAGATCCGCTGGTGGCAGGTATGTGCGCCGCAGCCGATACCAGAGGAATCCAGTCCCATGCCGGAATCGGAACCAGCATTAAGCACTTTGCAGCCAACAACCAGGAAGACAACCGTATGTACGTCAATGAGCACATCAGCGAGCGCGCAATGCGTGAAATCTATCTGAAGGGCTTTGAAATCGCAGTCAAGACAGCACAGCCGATGACGATTATGTCTTCCTACAACCTGGTAAACGGTGTGCATACTGCCAACAGCCACGACCTTTTGACCGCAGCAGCAAGAGATGAGTGGGGCTTCGCAGGCTATGTCATGACCGACTGGGGAACCTCAGAGGACATGAGCGGATTGTTCGCTTACAAATATAACCTGAAATATGGACATTCCACTTCAAGAGAGTGTGTTCTTGCAGGAAACGATCTGCAGATGCCTGGCCAGCAAGGAAACCGTCAGGAAATTGTAGCATCTGTTGCAGACGGAACTCTGCCGCTTGGACAGCTTCAGACCTGTGCATACCGCATTCTGAATGTTGTTCTGCAGTCCCTCGCCTATGATGACTGCAAACCATACGGTGATCAGTTCGATCTCGAAGAGGCAGTTACCGTTACAAAAGCATAAAGCAGAAAAAACAACATAGGATATACCGCCCCGCGGACCTTTCAAAAGAAGGCTCCGCGGGGCATTTTTTTGCCCGAAAAGTCATTTTTAGAAAAAGTCAGAAAATGTAAAAACCCCGCGAAACAACGGTAAAACTGGAGAAAAATACAGAATAGAATCGGTAAAAAAGTAGAAAATAGTGAAAAATGCACAAAAAGATTGTTCATAGAGAAGATTATGTGTTATAATGAATGCATCTATTAAAACAGGGGGATAGATTATGGCAAAAGAAATGATAGCAATGCTTCTTGCCGGAGGTCAGGGATCTCGCCTTTATGCGCTGACCGAGAAGCTTGCAAAACCGGCAGTTCCATTTGGCGGAAAATATAGAATCATCGATTTCCCACTTTCTAACTGCGTAAATTCCGGAATTGATACCGTAGGTATTCTGACACAGTATCAGCCAATGGTGTTAAATGAGTACATAGGAAACGGCCAGCCGTGGGATCTGGACCGCCTCCATGGAGGTGTTCACGTGCTGCCTCCTTATCAGAAAGCCTCAGGTTCTGACTGGTATAAAGGAACTGCAAATGCCATCTACCAGAACATTCCATTCATCGAGAGCTACGATCCGGAGTACGTCATCATCCTTTCCGGAGACCAGATCTGCAAACAGGACTACAGCGATTTCCTCCGCTTCCATAAGGAAAAGGGCGCAGAATTCAGCGTTGCGGTTATGGAAGTGCCGTGGGAGGAGGCATCCCGTTTCGGACTTATGGTAGCAGATGAAAATGACAAAATCACCGAGTTCCAGGAAAAACCAAAACAGCCGAAATCCAATCTGGCATCCATGGGTATCTACATTTTCAACTGGGATATCCTGAAAAAATATCTGATTGAGGACGAGGCAGACCCGAATTCTTCGAACGATTTCGGAAACAACATCATCCCGAATCTTTTAAAAGACGGACGCAATATGTACGCTTATCATTTCAGCGGATACTGGAAAGATGTAGGAACCATCTCCTCTTTGTGGGAGGCAAATATGGAAATCCTCGATCCGGAACACAGCGGAATCAACCTGTTTGACAATAACTGGAAGATTTACAGCCGAAACAGCGGAAAAACAGGCCATAAGATCACCGAAACCGCTGTTGTGGAAAACTGTATGATCACCGATGGCTGCCGTATTGCAGGTCATGTCAAACATTCGATTCTGTTCTCCGGTGTAAAGGTTGCAGAGGGCGCAGAAGTAGAAGATGCCGTTATCATGGGAGGAACCGTGATCGAATCCGGAGCAGTCGTGAAACACTGTATCGTTGCGGAAAACGTTGTGATTGGCCAGAATGCCGTGGTAGGAGAAATGCCGCATGACGGTGAAAAAGGTGTTGCCACCATCGGATCCGGAATCCATATCGGTGAGCGTGCCAAAGTAGGACCAAATGCAATGGTAAATGCAAATGTAAAGGATGGTGAAGAAGAATGGTAAACGCAAATGCAGATGCACTGGGCATCATTTTCCCAAACAGTTATGATGAGCAGGTACCGGATCTGGTAAACGAGCGTCTGATGGCCTCCATTCCTTTTGCCAGCCGTTACCGCATGGTGGACTTTATTTTATCCAGCATGGTAAACTGCGGAATCGGAAATGTATCCATTATCGTCCGCAAAAATTACCATTCGCTGATGGATCATCTCGGCTCCGGACGTGAGTGGGATCTCGCCAGAAAAAAAGGCGGCTTAAACATTGTTCCGCCTTATTCCGAGAAGAAAATTCAGGTGTATTCCGGAAGAGTGGAAGCACTGGCAAATGTTCTCGATTTTCTGAAATGGCAGAAAGAAAAATATGTTGTTATGGCGGACACCAACATTGCCTGCAATTTTGATTTCAAAGAGATGCTGAATCAGCATATCGAAAGCGGCGCAGATGTTACTGCAGCTTATACCAAGCAGCCGATTCCGGAAGGCGTCAGAAGCTCTTACGAGAAAACCAATTATCTGCACTACACCTTCTCCATGGCAGGACAGAAGATCAGCAAGATCTTTGTAAACTCGGAGGAAAACGGAGTACAGAATGTATCGATGAATATCTACGTGATGGAGCGTCAGCTTCTGATCGACGAAATCAAAAAAGGCTTTGTCCTTGGAAATAAATTCTTTGAGCGTGATGTCCTGGCACCGCAAACGGAGAAACTGAACATTCAGGGATATGAGTTTACCGGTTATCAGGCAAGAATTGATGATATGAAGAGCTATTTCGATGAGAACATGAAGCTCTTAAAAGATGAGAATCTCGATAGTCTCTTCTCCGGCAACCCGATCTATACCAAAGTCCGCGACGACAATCCGACCCGTTATATCAACGGATCAAAAGCGAAAAACGTGATGGTAGCAGACGGCTGTGTGATCGAAGGCGAAATCGAAAACAGCATTTTGTTCCGTGGTGTCAAGGTAGCCAAGGGAGCAAAAGTAAAAAACTGCATTCTGATGCAGGATACTGTGATTGAAGCAGGCGCTGAGATTGAGTACGTTGTTTCTGATAAATACGTTACGGTATCTGAAGGAAAACAGCTCAAAGGAACCGATTCCTTCCCGGTATTTATTGCGAAGGATCAGGTGGTATAAAGAAAAGAATAGAATGAAATAGAAATACCGACTGCCAATGTAGAATATATCAATATTGATGGACAGTCGGTATTTTTTGGAAAAATTCAGAGAAAAATAGTAGATTGAGTAATGCATCTGTGATATGGTAATAAAACAAAACCGTGACAGCCTAAGGAAGGGAAGATTCTTACCATAAAAATTCCCGGTTGTACAGCTTATGGTTACAGTACAGTCTGTTTTTAGGCTTTCAGCGTTGGCAGCTGATACTGTTTTTTCAGCTCTTTATATTCTGTCTCAAATTCTTCTTCTTTCTTTAATGCATGCAGATACTCATGTGTATCGAAGGATCCGCTGTGGATCTGGCTGACGCAGACGGCGATGTTGGAGCAGTGGTCGGAAATCCGTTCAAAGTCGGTCATAACATCGGAAAGGATAAAACCAAGCTCGATCGTGCATTTTCCACTCTGGAGCCGTTCGATGTGGTGGTTCTTCAGGCTGGAATTCAGGCTGTCAATCACCTGCTCGAGTGGTTCCACTTCATTTGCTTTTTTTACATCCTCATTGTTGAAAACGGAGAAGGTCAGGCTGACAATATCTTTGACTGCTTTTCCATAAACAGCAAGCTCTGCGGCTCCGTCAGAAGAGAACTGCAGGTTCTTGTCATGCATCTCTCTTGCAGCTTTCATGATGTTGACGGTGTGATCGGAAATTCGTTCGAAATCGCCGATGCAGTGCAGGATCATGGAAAGTGTCTGGCTGTCCTTTGGGGAAAGCTTTTCACTGGAAAGCTTCACCAGATATGTGCCGAGGGCATCTTCAAAATGATCCACCTTTTTCTCAAGAATATCTACATTTTCCGCATCCGCCTCGTTGTAGGAGGCCATCAGGTCAACAGAAGTAACAAGACCGGTTTCGGTCAGTTCTGCCATTTTTGCGGCTGCAACTTTACACTGCTGCAGAGCAAAAGCCGGGCTGTCGAGGAAACGGGTATCGAGCATCTGAACCGCTTCGTCTGCTTTTTCTTCCGGTCCGTCCGGAATGGTCAGTTTCGCAAGTTTGACCAGTCCGTCTGCAAACGGGAACAGGATCAGTGTTGCGAAAATATTGAAGCCGGAGTGAACGATTGCGATGCCGGCTGCATTTGCCGAGGTTTCCAGGAATGGAAAATGTACAAAGGCATTGATTCCATAGAAGAGAACCAGGAAAAGAACAGTACCGATAATGTTAAAATAAAGGTGAACCATTGCGGTACGGCGTGCATTGCGGCTTGTACCGATGGAGGAGAGCAATGCGGTGATACATGTACCGATATTCTGTCCCATGATGATCGGGATCGCTACGGCGTAGCTGACGGAACCGGTTGCGCAGAGTGCCTGGAGAATACCGACAGAAGCAGAGGAACTCTGGATCACGGCGGTCAGAATGGTTCCGGCAAGAACACCTAGAACCGGCATGGAGAATTTTACGAGAAGTCCCGTGAATTCCGGTACATCTGCGAGCGGTGATACAGCGCTGCTCATGGTGTGCATACCAAACATCAGGATGGAAAAACCGGTTAACAGGGTACCGACATTTTTCTTTTTATCGCTCTTTGCCAGCATCAGCATAAAAACGCCGATGATTGCAAGAATGGGGGAAAAGGACGACGGGTTCAGCATTTTAATGAATACATTGTCGCCCTGAATGCCGGTAAGACTTAAGATCCAGGAAGTGATGGTGGTACCGATATTGGCGCCCATGATGATGCCGACTGCCTGGTTCAGCTTCATGATGCCGGAGTTTACGAATCCGACAACCATAACAGTAGTTGCAGAAGAGGACTGGATAACTGCGGTAACACCGGCACCTAAAAGAACTGCCATAATCCGCTTTGATGTCAGCTTTTCCAGCAGGTATTCCAGTTTACCGCCGGAAAGTTTGGTCAGGCCATCGCCCATGGCACTCATGCCGTATAAGAACATGGCAAGGCCACCGACAAAGGATAACACTCCAAAAATGTCCATAATTTCTCCCTTTACGTAATTTTCTTTTTCTTTTCGTGGTTTTAACAATAGATACACGTTTTGCAGGTCTTACTCGAGAAAAAACCTACATTTAGAAGATAACACATCTAAAAACAGTTTTGTGTTAAATGTATGTAAAGTTTGTAAAACGGTCAAAACAACTCAAAATCCGGTGCGGCACTGTTTTGTGCCGGTACCGGATCGTTTCTCGATTCCTTTGCATCCGAAAGAAGCTGCCACTCGCAGGATCTGCAGATGCGGGTAGTTTGGCTGAATATGATTTTCATAAGAAATCTTTTAACTTTTCCATGTTGTATTCTTCAAATTTTCGCAGCTTATCCATCAGATCCCGGATTTTGGGATCCGCGTCCTCATACTGGCGGTACTTCTGGATTGCCTCGACGATGCCCATGCTGCTTCCGGTAATCAGCATGCTGGCAATGTGTGAGACGGACGGATCCGTCATAGTCTGCAGGTTTATCATAAAATACGTGCGTGCTTTTTCCATTATGCCAAGGCCTTTTTCATCGTAGCCGTGTTCATTCAGCAGCTCCTTTGCCGCCTGATGAAATTCCTCATAGCCCTGAAACTGGGTTTTCAGATGTTCTTTTAAGTCTTTGTCCTCAACGACTCCAATGAGCTGCCGGATCGTGTCGACACCCATCTGGGAGTTCTGGTAAATAAAGTTTAAAAGCTCTGCATCTCCACTCATCGTGCATCTTCCTTTCTTACTTTCTTTGGTGGTTTCATGAAAAAGTATTGCCGGAAATCGGGGCAAATATACCTGATTTTAATTGTAATTTTACAGGGGAAAAAGTATAATAAAAGCATCGGAAAAAGAGTACGAAAAAGCGGGAAAAACCGCAGAAAAACGGAAAGGAGAAGAAAAAAATATGCAGTTATTTTATACCCCGCAGCATGCCCGTGTCGGCGATGTGATTCCTTATTATGAAGATGGGAAATTCCACCTTTTTATCTGAAAAACTGGAATCCATATTTCGGCAGCGACAGGAAAGACGGCTGGCATCTGCTAAACACAAAAGATATGGTGCATTACGGGCCGGAGACGGCGATTGGGATTCTGGGAGGAACGGGATCTGTCATCAAGGCAGATGGGATTTACCATTATATTACTGCGTCTTTGAACAGAATCCGCAGCGGCAGTACGTCTGCCACGCGACGAGCCGTGATCTGGACAGTTGGACGAAACACGAAGAAGAAACATTCGGACCGGACGAAACGATCTATCTGCCGACCGACTGGCGCGATCCATACGTGTTCTGGAATGAGGAAGAAAACTGCTGGTGGATGCTGCTGTGCGCGCAGAGCCAGGGAAAAACAGGCCGCCGCGGCTGTGTGGGCTTATGTAAATCTGCCGATCTTCACCACTGGGAGTGCTGTGAGCCGCTGTATGCACCACATGCGAGCATGTCGGCATACGAATGCCCGGATATGTTTTACGAAAACGGCTGGTGGTATCTGATCTTTTCGCAGTTCACAGACCGTTTCCAGACCATTTACCGCATGAGCCGTTCCTGCCATGGACCATGGAAACGCCCGAAAACAGATTCCTTTGACGGTCGTGCGTTCTACGCGGCAAAAAGCTGCGGGGATGGAAACACCGGTATCTGTTCGGCTGGAATCCGACAAGGACACAGAACACCTGGAATTTCGACCCGGATCCGAACCACGAG
>ENA-OQAN01001061-OQAN01001061.1-human-gut-metagenome-genome-assembly--contig:-NODE-1061-length-12756-cov-2.292660_pt1 | contig 12756 bp, 16 predicted proteins | sample MGYA00242735_ERZ504527 | MGnify/ENA primary metagenome ERZ504527 (study PRJEB26092, sample SAMD00036230) | human gut metagenome | host: Homo sapiens | study: EMG produced TPA metagenomics assembly of...
ACAGGTAGTTAATACATTGAACCGCCTTGAAGCTTGGATGGGAAGTCTGAACAAATCAGCATGGAGAAATTCCGCATGTATCTGGCCATGAACAATGATCAGCAGGCATTTACGGAGATTGAGAATTTGGCGAAAGAATATCCATATGACATGCGTTATCTTACCATTTTGGGAGATGTCTATCTGAACAACGGTAAGGAAGAAGAAGCATACGAAACTTATCAGAAAGTATTGAAGGAAGAACCGGGCTATGCGCCGGCGTTGCTTTCTATGGCTTCTTATTACGAGAAAAAAGGGCAGGATAGTTTGTATCAGGTACAGTTGGATACTATTTTGCTGAATGATAATGTGGATAGCGATACAAAGATGAACATTATGCGCCAGCTTATTCTGCGTTCTGAGCAAACAAACAAGGACAGTACGAAAATAGCAGGCCTGTTTACTTCTATATTGAAGGAAAAACAAGAGAATGCAGATATCGCTATGTTGGCGGCCCAATATCTTCTGACGAAAAAGATGGATAAAGAGGCAACCCCTGTTTTGCACCAAGTGCTTGAAATTGATCCGGAAAATACGCCGGCACGCTTGCAGCTGTTGAGCTTTGCCATTCGTGAGCAGAATATGGATGAAGTAATCAAATTATGTGCTCCTGCTTTGGAATATACTCCGGATGTATTGGAATTCTACTATTATATGGGATTGGCCTATCATCAGAAGGAGAAAACAGACGAGGCATTGGAGGTTTTTAAAAAAGGAGTGAATCAAGTAACAGATAAAAGCAATAAGGATATCGTTTCTGATTTCTATGCCATTATGGGGGATCTTTATCATATAAAGAAGATGAATGTGGAGGCATATGCCGCATACGATTCCGCTTTGGTTTATAAGGAAAACAATATAGGGGCCTTGAATAATTATGCCTATTACCTGTCTGTAGAGCGTAAAAACCTGGATAAAGCGGAAGAAATGAGTTACCGTACCGTAAAGGCCGAACCTACCAATGGTACGTATCTGGATACCTATGCCTGGATACTTTTTGAGAAAGGTAAATATGTAGAAGCAAAAATTTACATTGACCAGGCTATGCAGAATGATGGAAGTAAAAGTTCCGTTGTTGTAGAGCATTGTGGAGATATTTACTACATGAATGGAGATCGTGAAAAGGCTTTGGAATATTGGCAACAAGCGGAAAAATTATCCAAGGAGCCTCCTCAAGAAGGTAGTGAAGAACGTAGTGAAAAGGAATTGAACTTATTGAGAAAGAAGATTGTACAAAAGAAATACTTTGCAGAATGATGAAACGTGTCTGTTTTTATTTGTTTAGTGCTTTGCTGATTATATTTATTTCTTCATGTTCATCTACCCGGAGTATGAAGAAAGGGGTATCTATTGGCAATTTATCCGAGTCGGAATATATGGAAGAGCTGATTAGCCGTTCTCCGGGATGGGATGCAATTACTGCGAAAATGTCATTGGCCGTTGACTTGAACGGTAAAGGACCGACTAAAGTAAATGGTACGTTGCGCATGAAACGTGATGAAGTAATCCAGCTTTCTATCGCTCCATTTTTGGGTATTGAAGTGGCACGTGCTGAAATATCTCCGGACGGAGTTTTAGTGATGGATCGTATGAACAAACGTTATGTACAAGTCCCTTTTGATGAATTGAAAAATCTGGCAAAGGCTGATTTGGATTTTCATACTTTGCAGGCCTTGTTTATGAATGAAATTTTTCTTCCGGGAAAAAAGGTGCTGACTGTCCGTGATATTTCGTCCTTTGCTGTGCGTCCTGAAAACGAAAATGCATTAATAGAAGTAAAAAACGGCAAACATTTCGCCTACCGTTTTCGTACCAATACAAATGATGGGCTGCTGAAAGAAAGTCATATCGGCTTGTCCGGTACGGTACGGGATAAATTGGCGTTATGATAAGTTTCGTCCGTTGGAGCAGAAACAATTTCCGGCGTCTATGACAGTGTCTTTTGAAGGAGCGAAGCAACCGGTTACGGCAGTGTTCGAACTTTCCCGACTTTCTACAAACAAAGATTGGGAAAGTCACACTGAAGTGCCTCAAAAATACGAAAAGATAGAATTGCAAGATTTGCTAAAACAGCTTATTAAATAATGAAACGTATCTTCTTATTACTCATAGCCTGTTGCTTTTTAAGTACTCTTTTAGCGCAAAGTACTCGGAAAATAAGGGAGCTTGAAGCCAAACGGAAGGAACTTCATCAGCAGATTGCCGAGTCTGAAACTCTGTTGCAATCTACCAAAAAGGATGTGAAAAGCCAGTTGGATAACCTTGCTTTACTGACAGGTCAGATTGAGGAGAGAAGAAAATATATCAATACCATAGAGAGTGATGTTCATATATTGACAAGTGAGATCGCCTCTTTGCAGAAGCAACTGAATAAACTTCAGCGTGATTTGAAAGACAAGAAGCAGAAGTATGAGATTTCGGTGCAATATATGTATCGTAACAAGTCTGTTCAAGAGAAATTAATGTTTATTTTTTCTGCCGAGAACTTGAGCCAGACTTACCGTCGTATGCGTTATGTGCAGGAATATGCAAACTTCCAGCGTCTTCAGGGAATGGAGATAGAACGTAAGCAGAAGCAAATTGCCGCTAAAAAAAGAGAAGTGGAACAAACTAAGAATGCCAAACAGAATCTTTTAAAACAAGGTGAGGCCGAAAAGATCAAACTGGAAATTCAGGAAAAGGAACGGCAGACTCTTTTAGCGAATCTGCAAAAGAAGCAGAAAGGTATACAAAACGAAATAAGGAAGAAAAAACGTTCAGCAGAGCAATTGAATGCCCAAATTGATCGTTTGATTGAGATTGAAATAGAGAAAGCTAGAAAACGTGCGGAGGAAGAAGCCCGTAGGAAAGCCGCTGCTGAGGCTGCCGCAAAGGCTGCTGCAGCTAAGAAAGCGGAAAATAAAACTACGGGAGGGGTAACCCGCTCTAAATCTACGGAAAAAAATGAGGACACAAGGAAGGCCGCTCCGGTGGAGAAGTTCAGTCTGAACAATGAGGACCGTCAACTGTCGGGTAGTTTTGAACGTAATCGAGGTATTTTGCCGGTTCCCATTACCGGCCCATACGTGATTGTCAGCCATTACGGACAGTATGCCGTAGATGGTTTGCGTAATGTGAAGCTGGATAATAAAGGGATTGATATCAAAGGTAAACCGGGAGCACAGGCACGCGCCGTTTTTGATGGAGAAGTTTCGGCCATTTTCCAATATAATGGCTTGAACAATATATTGGTGCGTCATGGTAATTATATCTCCGTCTATTGCAACCTTTCTTCCGTATCGGTTTCTAAAGGCAGCAAAGTCAATACACGTACTGTTCTTGGAACTATCCATACAGATAGTTCGGGTAATACGGTCTTGCATTTTCAACTTCGTAAGGAAACGGCTAAACTTAATCCGGAATTATGGTTGGGAAGATGAAAAAGATAAGTTTTCTTTTTGTATTTCTGTACTTTATTACTTTGTTGTTTGTCGTAGCTTGTTCGGAAACTGGAGAGCTTCCTGTAGCTCCTGTTCCTGAAATTCCTTCCATTACTATCCCTTCCACGGAAAATACCCGGCTTGTTTTCACTTCGGACGGAGGGGAGGATACCCTTGCTTTTATTGCAACAACAGGATGGTCTGTTGCTATAAAGACTGCTGATTTGGCTGGAGATTGGTTAGCTGTGTCACCGTTAACCGGTAATAAGGGGGATAATGAACTTATTATTACATTGGCTTCCAATCCCTCTGCCGAGGATAGAGAAAGGTGAAGTGATAATTCAGTTGTGGAGAAGTTGCGGATACTGTTATCGTCCGTCAAAATTTCAATTATCTGGCAACTCTTTCTAAAGATGGTGATGTAAGAACTTGGCAAGAACATACGAAAGGGTGGGGAATTAATCTTGTAATGATGGGAGACGGGTTTGTGGAAATGGATATGGGGAGAGGTGGAAAATACGAGGTAATGATGCAAAAGGCGATGGATTCCTATTTTTCTGTGGAGCCGATGCATTCTTTACGGGAGTATTTTGATGTTTATAGTGTCACTGTTGTTTCAGTATCCGACAGCATTGGCGGTGGAACAGCTCTAGGAACTACTTTTACAGGAGGCACTTCCATAAAAGGCGATAATGAAAAATGTAGCAATATGCTACTAAAGTGCCTCTGTTGGGTAATTCTGTTAGAAATACACCGATGATTGTAGTCATGAATAGTCCTCGCTATGCCGGTACCACCTATATGCATTCTTTGGGCTATTCCATAGCATTCTGTCCTTATGTGGATAATGATGATGAACGTTTTGCACAGATTATTCATCATGAAGCAGTGGGGCATGGCTTCGGATATTTGGGAGATGAATATGATGATGTGTATGACGGTGAAATCCCGTCAAATGTTATGGCGGAACTAAAAGAAATTGCAGACCGGTATGGATGGTATTCTAACATTGATTTCACTCCGGATATAACGAAAGTGAAATGGAATTATTTTATCTCTGACAAACGTTATGTTAATGAAAGACTGGGAGCATGGGAAGGAGCATACGGATATCGGTCAGGTGTCTGGCGTCCGACGAATATCAGTATCATGCTCTATAATGTCGGCGGTTTTAATGCTCCTTGCCGGGAGGCTATTTATCGTCGTGTCATGAAACTGGCTGGTGAAAGCTATAGTCGTGATAAGTTCCTTGAATATGATGCAGTAACCGGAAGTCTGCATTAAAGCGTATGAATGCTGGAAGTGTAGATCGGAATCACTTTATTCCTTTAGCATCTCCTGTTATTATAGATTGATTCTCTTTCTCTGTATCTTTTTGATATGTAGTACTGGGTAACTTTCTGTATAATAGCTATTAAAGTATAAATATGTATTTGAGGAACGGTTATTTTCCGTTTTAAAACTTGTCTGCCCTTTCGAAGAGAATGAAAAAAACATTTATTATTAAAAATAAATCTCCAATTAGTTTTGAGTTCAAGTCTAATTGCGTACATTTGTCCCCTGCATTAAGTATCCTCATAGAAGTACATTAATACTTTTCCAACTTATTCTTTAGTGATGATGGTAGAATCGTTTGTCTCTCTGTAAGATTCCTAATAGCAAAACGTACTTATTTTTTTATTAAAACATTTATTTTAAAATGAACATTTTTATTGCAGGGCTTAACTATAATATGAGTGAAGCCGAACTTGGAGAATTATTTGCAGAGTATGGTGAAGTTGTTTCTGTTAAGATTATAATGGACAGAGAGACCGGTCGTTCTAAGGGATATGGTTTTGTTGAAATGGCTGATGATGAAGCTGGAGATAAAGCGATTGCAGCTCTTAATGAAGTTGACATGGATGGAAAAACTCTTTCTGTGTCAATAGCGCGTCCTAGAGAAGAACGTCCGCGTCGTAGTTATGGCAACAATGGTGGTGGTTATCGTGGTGGTAACAACAGTCGTGGTGGTGGCTACGGTGGTGGTCGCGGAGACAATGGCTATGGAGGTGGCAGAAACAGATATTAATCTGTATCTCTATAAAATATAAAGAAACCTGCTTTGGACATTTGAAATGCTGAGGCAGGTTTTTATAGTGCCTTTTCAGGATATAAAATTAATTTTCTCGATTTTTTCTTCAGATTTTTATGGTTGTCTAAAAATCTTGTTTCCAATTGTTTGTTATGAAATCTTTCCATTTTAATATCTTCGTTCGGATATAAATCCTTTAGTTTCCAAGGTAGAGACTATATCCGACTGTTTGTTTTTGTTCTGGTATTTCATTTCGGTGGTATTCGGATTTCCCTATCCGGATTATCTTGTTCATTTTTTGTGGATTTTTAAAATCGTTTTATCATCTGGGTTAATGTTTTCTTCCTTTAGGTTAAATCATTTTTCTAAGTATGGTTTACATAGTTAATTCTTAGTTATAATATGAGTTGGTCCTTCAAAAGTGTCTTTCAAAAGGCTTTGGCTGTCGGCTAGAAACGACTTAATCTTTCTTTTGTTTATGGCAAATGGAAGATATTCCTTTGGGGAATAACATCTCTATGAATGCCTTTTGTAATAGTAAAGAGGATAAAAACGGTTATTTATTAAGCATTATCAATAATTTCCACATACATTCCAGGGACTTCTTTTTATTCTTTTATAAAAAGGCTATAAGTATTATGCGTGTTATATTCAACTTTATTCTGGATTATTTCAACAGGAAAGAAAATGATTTAGTATAGAGAGATTGTTAGCTTTTCTAGAAAATAGACTCCTGTGTTTGTGTTGTCAATAGTTCTAGTGCCTTGATTCCCATAACGGAATTTCCTTTTTGATTCAATCTCGGGCTCCACACTGCAACTGAATATCGTAGTGGGTAAACTGCGGCTATACCGCCTCCCACACCACTTTTCCCCGGAAGGCCTACCAGATAAGAAAATTCTCCTGCTTCGTCATAGAACCCACATGTTTGCATGATGGCATTGATACGTTTCACTTGAGAGGCGGTCAGTGTGATTCCTTCGAATGTAAAAGCTTGTTTATGGTTGGCAAACGGCAAAAAGGCTTTGGATAAATCATAACAACTCATTTCTATGGAGCATTGAAGGGAAATAGAAATGAAGTACACGTTCTATGTCATTGTCGATGTTATGATGATATTTCAACAGGTTGGTGATTGCCGCATTCAGATAACCGTTTTCACGTTCGGACAGGGCTACTTCTTCATTATAATGGATCTGGTTATTCCCACTGATTGAGTGAACGAAACGAAGATATTCTTCTTCGGGGTATTTCAAATGGTTCAGCAGGATATCAGTCATTACAATGGCTCCGGCGTTAATAAAGGGATTCCGAGGAATTCCTTTTTCTACCTCCAGTTGTACTAATGAGTTGAAAGCTGTTCCCGAAGGTTCTTTACCTACTCTTTTCCATAGATTATCTCCTTCAAGACTCAAACACATGGCAAGTGAAAAGACTTTCGAAATACTTTGGATGGAAAAGCCGGTGGTGGCTTCTCCATGCATGAAAGTTTTGTTTTGTATCGTATGGATGCACATTCCGAATTGATCTGGGTTGATTTTGGCAAGTGCCGGAATGTAATCAGCCTGTTTGCCAATAGAGGCGTAGGGCTGGATTTCTTGATAGATGTCTTTTAGAATCTGTTGATAATCCATGATTTGGACGTTTTTTATTTTTCTGTATAGTCACCATTGGCTTTGATGAGTTCGATCAACTTCTCAACAGCCTGGTCTTCGGGAATGTTTTTTTCTATACATTCTTTCTTTTTATAGAGGCTGATTTTTCCACGACCGGCACCTACATAGCCATAGTCGGCATCCGCCATTTCGCCGGGACCATTGACAATACAGCCCATAATGCCGATTTTCAGACCTTTCAAATGCGAGGTGGCTGCTTTGATGCGGGCAATCGTAGACTCTAAATCATATAAGGTACGACCACAGCCCGGACATGAAATGTATTCCGTTTTGCTGGTTCGGATTCTGCCGGCTTGCAGGATACTAAATGCAGTGGTGTCTACCGCTATATGACTCAAAGAACCTTGGTTGTACAAGAAGATGCCGTCACAGAGTCCGTCAAAAATTAGTGCACCCATATCAGCTGCCGCTTTGATTTGCAGATCTTCAGTTTTCGTTTCCTGATAGTATTGGAAGAATACGACCGGATTTTCTAAACCTTCATTCATCAGTTCGTGTGTCATGGCACGATATTCGCCGAGGCGGTTGGGATGATTGCTTTGGGCGATGATTACCACCTCGGGATGCAGTTTGAGGGCTGCGATTACTTCGTCATTCATAGCCATATAGGGCAGGAACAGGAATTTTAGATCGGAAACCGTGTGATGTAATTCTATCATCTGCTGGTAGTTGAATGCTGGATAGACATTTTTGTCTTCTGGATTCCATGCATTGGCATCCACTAGATAGGCTATATTGTTATCTCGTGAATTGGGTACACTTCCACCGCAATAAATATAGTCAGGTTTGAATTGAGGATTGGTTTCGAAAGACCCTTCCAGACGTTCGGCTATTACTACAGGAGGATTATCCCCTCCAATATTCCGGACGGCCTTAGTCTTCCGGCGGCCCGGAGATAGGTAGTTGAATTGCGGAGCTTTTTTTCCAGGAATAAAAGGATGTCCTTCCCGAGTTAGTATATAATCAACCAGTTTGCGGCTACCGGAATTTCATTTTCAGGACTCGCTCAATGAGACACGAATGGTATCTCCCAAGCCATCGGCAAGGAGTGCGCCTATTCCTAATGAGGATTTTATTCTTCCGTCCTCGCCATCCCCTGCTTCGGTAACACCCAGATGAAGCGGGAAAGCCATATTTTCCTTTTCCATTTCCTCTACCAGTAGACGGACCGTCCTGACCATTACTACGGTATTGGATGCCTTGATGGAAATAACCACATCGTTGAAATGTTCCGCAACACAGATACGCAGGAATTCCATGCACGATTCTACCATACCTTCGGGGGTGTCGCCATAATGAGACATGATGCGGTCTGACAGAGAACCGTGGTTTACCCCGATGCGGATGGCGGTGTGGTTTTCCTTGCAGATATTTAGAAAAGGAACGAAGCGTGCACGTATCTTTTCTATTTCTTGCGCATACTCTTCGTCAGTGTATTCCAGTTTCCGGAAAGTACGTCCCGGGTCTACATAGTTTCCCGGATTGATGCGCACCTTCTCCGCATATTGTGCCGCTACATCAGCCACTTTGGGATTGAAATGCACATCGGCTACCAGCGGGGTGTCATATCCTTGAGAGCGTAATCCGATATTGATATTTTTCAGGTTTTCGGCTTCACGTACACCTTGTGTGGTAAGACGTACATATTCACCGCCCACATCTATAATGCGTTTGGCTTGTTCCACACATGCTTCAGTATCCATAGTAATGGTGTTGGTCATACTTTGGATGCGGATGGGATTGTTTCCACCCAAAGGAGTGCCTCCGATATGGACTTCGGAAGATTTGCGGCGGGAGTAATTAAATAAATCCATGTTTAGTGATTAGTGGTGAGTGGTGAGTGATTAGTGAGCTGCGCTGGAATGCTGCATAGGTATTAATCACTCACCACTAGTTAATTCGTTTTATATTCAAACTTGATTTCTTTCAATTCTTCATTGGCTTTTACAATTTTCTTTTTTAAACCGGTTTGTAGTCTGCAAATTTAGCAGCCAGTTCTGTATCACTCAATGCTAGCATTTGTACGGCCAGAATGGCAGCATTCATGGCTCCATTGATTGCTACGGTAGCTACAGGAATTCCGGGAGGCATTTGGATGATAGAATAAAGTGCGTCTACGCCATCAAGAACTGAACCTTTTACGGGTACACCGATAACAGGTAGTGTGGTATTTGCAGCAATGACACCGGGAAGTGCGGCAGCCATGCCGGCAGCGGCAATGATGACTTTAATTCCACGGCCTGCAGCATTTTTCGCAAATTCCTCCACAGCTTCGGGAGTGCGGTGTGCCGAAAGGGCGTTCATTTCGAAAGGTACGTGCATCTCGTCCAGTAATTTGGCAGCTTTTTCCATTACGGGAAGGTCGGAAGTGCTACCCATGATAATACTTACGATAGGTTTCATTGTTTTTTTGTTATTGTTTGGTTTATATATTTACTTCAAGCACGGGTTATACGGATGAACGCGGATAGAAAAATCCGTGAGATCCGCGTAATCCGCGCCTGAACAATTCCCTAACGGGAATTTATATTATTCGTTGACTAATGCTTTATATCCTTCAGCATCCAACAAATCGTTAACGTCATTAGTGTCATTGGGCTTAATCTTAATCAGCCACCCTTTACCATACGGGTCTTGGTTTACTAATTCGGGATTGTCGGCCAATGCTTCGTTCTGTTCCAGAACTTCTCCTGAAACGGGAAGGAACAAGTCCGAAATAGTCTTTACTACTTCAATAGTACCGAAAACTTCGTCTTTTTCTAAAGTTTCTCCTTCAGTAGTGATATCTACGAATACGATGTCACCTAGTTGCTCTTGTGCATAATCAGTGATGCTACATAAGCTATATCACCTTCTACTCGTATCCATTCGTGTTCTTTGGTATACTTTACATTGCTTGGAAATTCCATAATGTTTTCAATTTATAAGGTTAATACTAATTTTTTTCAAATAAACAAAATTCCAATGACACCACAAAACAATCCGATAATAAATCCGGCTAAAACTTCTAATAAGGTATGCTGTTTTACAATGATACGGGCTGTGCCAAGCATTCCGGATAGCAAAATGAAAAAACAGAGCCACCATACAGGATTGAAATTGAATATAAAGCTGTAGGATAATAATCCGCCTACCATCATGCCGCTGCTTGCCACGTGTGTGCTGATTTCCACTTGAATTGATCAGTGTGCAAGGATCATGCAGATGAGGGCGGCTACGATAATACCCGACATATAGCGGGGCAGATGTATCTTGTACATAGTGATGAGACAGGTGACATAGCTGATGATAGTCAGCGCGTATGGTACGAAACGTTTTTCGCGGTGTCCCAATTCATGAATCCCCCAACCGTTTATTTTTTGAATAGGTAGATGGCGAGCATTGGCATCAGAATGGTGAAACAGTAGACTATGCCCAATACTATCAGTTTGTACTGGATGGGCATGATACGAAGATAAGTGAAGAAAAAAAGTAGGAAAAATGCCACAAAAGGAATCATAAAAGGCGTGAATATGCCTGATATGATACGTGAGCTGACTTCAAGCGGACTATTTTTCTTGGCTACTCTTATTGCTTCGGTTGTTTCGTTAGCTTTCATAATATTACCTTCTTAATCGTGCGACGGGTATGTTAAGCTGTTGGCGGTATTTGGCTACAGTACGGCGGGCTATGGGATAGCCTTTCGTCTTTAGTGTTTCGGCCAGTTCATCATCAGTGTAAGGTTTTTCTTTGTCTTCGGTATCTACACATTCTTTCAGAATGCGCTTGATTTCGCGGACAGAGAGTTCTTCACCGTCTTCGGTGGTGTAACCGTCGCTGAAAAAGAATTTCAACGAATAGATACCATAGTTTGTTTGTACATATTTGCTGTTGCTTACCCGTGATATGGTGGAAATATCCAATCCCGCGCGTTCGGCTACATCTTTCAAGATCATGGGCTTCAGCAAGGATTCGTCTCCTTCTAAAAAGAAGAGGCGTTGAATATCTATAATGGCTTGCATGGTGGTGAGTAACGTGTGTTGTCGCTGTTTTACGGCATTGATAAAACCTTGTGCGGCATCTACTTTTTGTTTTAGGAACATCAGTGCGTCCTTTGAGGCCTTGCTCTGATTGTCTTTGTTGCGAGTGTGTTCATCCAGCAATTCGGTGAACTGACGGCTCAGACGCAACTCAGGAACATTACGATTGTTTAAACTTAGAGTAATGGTGCCGTCTTCATACGTTTCTACGATGAAATCGGGAATAATCTGCTGCATATTTTTACCCATTGCTTCACCCAGTGAACTGCCCGGACGAGGATTCAGCTTGGTGAGATCGCTCACCGCCTCATTATATTGTTCTTCGGTAATACCTAGTTTTTGGATAATCCTTTCTTTATTTTTGCGGGTAAATTCATCACAACATTTACCGATGATGTCCAGTTCTATTTGTTTCAACGGCGAATCGGCTTTTCTTTGTATTTGTAACAGAAGACATTCCTGTAAACTGCGGGCACCGATACCTGCCGGATCAAAGTCTTGGATTATTTCTAATATTTTATTCAATTCTTCTTCAGTGGTATAGATGCCCCGATAGATGGCAAGTTCATCCATGATAGACTCCATATTTTTGCGTAACAGGCCGTCATCGTCCAATGAACCGATCAAGTACTCGGCTATATCTCGTTGTTCTGGGGTAAGTTCCTGCATCTGCAACTGGTCTTTCAATATTTCATAAAAAGATACGGCATCCGAGAAAGGGATTTCTTCGGCTACTCCTTCTTTGGAACGATTATGTTCCTGTAGTTTATAATCGGGAATATCATCTTCGTTACTGTAATCGCCTAATGAAAAATCCTCGTTCGACTCCGTATTTTCGTCTTCGTTTTCTTCGTATTCTGTGTTGTCATCTTCATTATCGGGCATTTCTTTCCCTTCCTCCAGGGCCGGATTATCCAGTATTTCGGAATGGATACGTTCTTCCAACTCCACAGTGGGCAGTTCCAGCAATTTCACTACCAGTATCTGTTGTGGAGATAAGTCTGTATTTGTTGCTGGGCTTGTGTTTGTACTTGACGTGAGCCTTGTGCCATAATATTTTTATTTCCTTGTTTATTGCGACAAAAATAGGAAATTGTATTGTAATAATCTTCCTTTTTTCTGGGATTATTTTAAGGGGATGGTTATCTTTGCCTGTCATCCATACAAAAAACACAAGATTATGTTTGCAAAAGAAACTTATACAACCCGCCGTAACAGCTTGAAAAAAAGCCTGGGAACAGGTCTCTTGCTATTTCTAGGCAACGAGGAGAGTGGCATGAACTATGAGGATAATACTTATCATTTCCGCCAGGATTCTACTTTTCTTTATTTTTTCGGCTTGCCCTATGCTGGGTTGGCTGCCATTATCGATGTGGATGAGGATAAGGAAATTATCTTCGGGGATGAGCTGACTATGGATCATATTGTATGGATGGGAATCCAGCCTGCCTTGTGTGAGAAAGCGCAGAGGGTGGGAGTGACGGAAACTCGTCCTGCCGCGGATTTGAAGAAGTATTTGGAAAAAGCTGTTG
>ENA-OQAN01001062-OQAN01001062.1-human-gut-metagenome-genome-assembly--contig:-NODE-1062-length-12744-cov-2.075137_pt1 | contig 12744 bp, 17 predicted proteins | sample MGYA00242735_ERZ504527 | MGnify/ENA primary metagenome ERZ504527 (study PRJEB26092, sample SAMD00036230) | human gut metagenome | host: Homo sapiens | study: EMG produced TPA metagenomics assembly of...
AGCTAATTTATTTTATCTCATCTCTTTTTGTTTGTCAAACACTTTTTTTAAGTTTTTTTCAAACATTTTTGAGTTAAGATTTTGTTGTCGTTTCGTTGACGACTTGGATACTTTATCATATCTTCTGTCTTTTGTCAACTACTTTTTTTATTTTTCTGAAAGCAGATGTATTTATCTGTTTCTTAAAAACAATTTGTTCCTAACAACTCTGATAGAATATCATTTTTTCCATTACCTGTCAACATGTTTTTTACATAAATTTCATTTTTTTCTAAAAAAACGTATTTTTTCGCCAAAAACCGCATTTCACAGACATGGTCACCACCTGTATCCTGGTGCTTTTCCGTCTGCAAAATGCGGTTTCTTTTACCCACCATAAAATATTCCTGTAAAAATACGGATAAAAATATTTTATCATAAAGAAAATCCAGTACTGTATCACCCCGGATCAGTCCCAGACCCTTTTGCCCTATTTCCGTGTTGCATAAAATCGTAAGTACCAGCATTCCGACCCATACAAAAACAATACACTTCATGCCTCCTACTACGGCGCCGGCTATTTTGTTGATTCCACGGATGACCGGCAATCTTGCCAGGAGATCCATGGCATACGCCAGCACATGGATCAGGATTGAGGAAAGTATGTATGATACCAAAAAAGAAAGACAATTCACTGCTACATTGGCCAGATATCCGGAAATATACCCTGCAAATGTATTAACCGCCAGATATTGATACACCAATGCCGTATTATTTTCTGTTATTCCCTTCTGGAGGAGATCCGGAATATCCATGCTGCTGATCAGCTCCTTCTGTTCCTCCTCATCCATGGTTTCTTTTCCATCTGCCAGAGAATCCACAAATGATCCGCTGGCAGTCTGGATTTTTTCATAAACAGACGTATTCTCACGTATGAACTGATTCACATAAGGATTGATCAGCCATACCAGAGCAACGGAGATCAGAACAAGCAATGCAGATACTACTTCTTTTACAAAGCCATGCCTGTATCCATCCACCATGGAAAAGGCAAGCAGGACCAGCACAGCCAGTCCAAGCCATGTCCAGTTCATATCTGCCCCCTTAACTGAATTTTATGGTGCTGACGCCTGTATCCAGTACCATAAGATATTTATTCCATCCGATCTTAAAGAAATCCCGGATCGTTCCATCTACATTTCCGGCATATTTCTGTACGCCACGGTTGTTCATCACGCAGATCTGCGAGCTGTTATACATGATGATATTATCTCCGCTCATTTTTATAGTCGTATATAGAATATTGAAATTTTTACGGAATTTCAGCTGTCCGCTCATACTATAGACTTCCATTGTATACAGATCATCTTTATTATTGTTTTTAAATACTAGCCAATCCTGTCATCACTGAAAAATGTACTTACGATCTCCTGTTTTACATTTGACTGTTTTGCTTTCTTTGGGAATCTGGCTTCCCTGGTAAGTAGAAAATCCATCATCTCGCAAAGCAATATACTTACTGTCACTGATACATTCCACCTGCGGGATCACTACATTCTCATAGGTATAACCACTTACGATCCGATCATCCTCATTCTGCCCTACATCCCCATAATTATAAAATGCCACATAGCTGGTAGTCTTGCTTCCATCAACATACTGGAATGTTACCATCATCACTCCGTTATCAGACACTGCTACATCCATGGGATATCCCGGATCATCGATCTTAGTCAGATTTTCCGCGACCAGACTGCATCCGGATTATAAAAATTGATCCAGGTATTATCATCATTGTCCAGGATCACTGCAACCATTCCATTCGATGCGATCCGCACTTTTACAATAGCATAAGATGTTGTTACAGTTCCGGTCACACCTTTTTTGTCGCAGATATAAAGCGATGTTCCCTCGCTGTCTGCAACAACCGCCCTGCTTCCATTCACATCTGCAATAGGATTCTGCATTGTATAGGTTTCATTCCAGATCGTATTCATGCTGTTGTCCACAACAGATACTCCATCCGGACTGTATCTCAGGATATCTCCATCCATGTCCACATACTGTGTGGACACAACATCTTCCTGTTCGCTTGTATTTAATACTTTATAGCTGTGATAGCTTCTTTTTTCTGCATAGAGAAAAACCAGGCAGACTGCAGCAGCGATCACTGCCGCTGTGATCACCTTTTTTCCCTTTCTTGAAATCCTTCGGCGATGAGAAGTTCTCCCGTAGTGAGCGCCTTCCTGTGCAGCCTGTTCCTGTGCAAGCCTGGCTTTTTGCTCATCAGCTTTTTACGCTTTTGTTTTTTCTGTATTTTTTTTATGATATTCACAACCGTATCCCTTACCTTAAGTATTTTATTTTGTAATTGGTTTTCCAGTTATTATAGCACACTCCATCAGGGTAGTACAATTACCTGCCCGGGATAAATGATCTCATTGGCAGAAATTCCGTTTAATGCACAGATCTGTTCCATCGCCGCTACAGTGCCATAGCGGTTCAGACTGATCTGATACAAGGTGTCTCCCGGGCGGATCACATAAGTTTCCCTTGGATTTTCTGCAGCCACTGAAGTCTCTTCTGTTTTTTTCTCTTCTGTTTTATTATCCTTTTTTTGCGTTGCTTCTGAAACAGACTGTTTTTTTGAACTTCGAGGTTCCGGTGTTATTGAGATTTTTTCTCTTTTCTGCATGGTTTCCGTCGGGACCGGAGTTCCCCGCACAGCTTCCTGCGTCTGTACCGGTTTTTGTGTTTGCACCGGTTTCTGCGTCTGCACCGCCTTTGGCGAAACCGATACACCCCGCACCGGTTCTGTTACTGCAGGTGTTATCTGCACCACCGAAGCAGAAGCGGCGCGATAATCTTCCGGAACCTCTGTTTTTTTCTGCTGATTCCGATAAAAGCCCACTCCAGCCACAAGAACTGCCAGTGCCAGACACACCGTAGCCGCATAAGAAAAAACAAGAAGTTTTCTCTTCTCCCCGTTCCTCCGGATTTTTACTGTCTATGATCTTTCTGAAATTTCTGACAGCCCTGTCCTCCACTTCCTCGGATGCTTCTCCGCCCTCTTTCTGGCTGCGTTCGATCATATACGTCTGCATCTGAGAATTTTTCTCATAATAAATATAATACCCGCTCAGTTTTGCCATCATGCCGCCATCATAACGGAAAAAGGCATCCTCCGTTCTCCAGGATCCATCAGCATCAGGATCTTTTCCCCTCCGAAATGTCTGAGATGTACTTTCACAAAAAGCTCCGTGATCTCCATTGCTATCTGAGGCTGTGCAAAAAACCATCCCACGATCTCCTGCTCCGGAAAATACTGATCCTTATCCTCCTGCAGTTTCTGCCAGAGTTTTTCCGAAAAGTCAATATGTTCTGCCGCAGCCTCCATGCCGTCTGCCGCAATGGCACCTTTTATAAAAATACAGGTCATATCTGCAGTCCATTGAATTTCACCTGTAAGTACCGCCACACTTCCCTGGCCTTCCGGCTTTTCATCTTCTGCCAGGCTGCAGAGAAATGTGTATACATAATCTTCTATATAAATCCTGTAATCTCCGTTCGCCAGCCCGATCTGCCTTACATTTCTAGGCATGGAAAACGATTCCTGTGCGGCTTCCTGTTCTGTTGTGTCCTCCTTATAAATGACTTCTATCATCTCATATCACTCCTTCTGTCCAAGCATAGCACAGTAAAAATGCGGATTTTAGCAGAATGTAAGAGTCTGTCCACAGAATTTAGCGACAGATTCCGCACCATGCATATTTTTCCTTTTTTCAGGATATGATAGAGTGAAAAAAGAATCGAGGTTTCTCATGCTTTTTACATTGATGCCAGAAAAAACGGTTCATCCGGCGAGATTGCCTATCTTCTGAAAAAATGCATTCTTCACTGTCCCAAAAAATGGACTGAGATCGTGTTTTTATGCATTGGCAGTGATCGTGTTACCGGAGATTGTTTAGGCCCATATATCGGACATCTTCTTCATCCTCATGAAACCGGACATATTTTTGTCTACGGCACTCTTTCCTGCCCGGTCCATGCCCTGAACCTGGAAAAAACTTCATCGCTTATCACAAGGCTTCATCCACACGCCCTTGTGATCGCCATAGACGCTTCTCTTGGACAAAAAAAACACCTGGCTATGTGACCATTGGAAATGGTGCACTTTACCCAGGTGCTGGTGTTCAGAAAGATCTTCCACCTGTAGGGGACATCCATATCACCGGCATTGTAAATACTGCCGGAATCATGGAGCAGCTTACCCTGCAGACTACCCGGCTCTCCACCGTGGTAACACTTGCAGATGTGATCGCCTGCGGGATTCTTAAGATACTTCCTGCAGAAACAGACTTATCCCCTGTTGATCTTGATTATGCGAACTCCTTGATCTGCTTATAGATACCCTCTGCATCGAGACCGTATTTATGAAGAAGCTCTAATGCCGGACCGGACTCACCGAATACATCATGGATTCCGATACGTTTAACCGGTACCGGTGCCTTCTCAGCCAGGCACTCGCATACAGCTCCGCCAAGACCGCCGATGATGGAATGCTCCTCAACAGTTACAACCTTGCCGGTTTCTTTGGCAGCTGCAACAACAAGGTCCTCATCCAGAGGCTTGATGGTATGGATATTGATCACTTTTGCATCGATTCCGTCTGCTGCAAGCTTCTCAGCTGCTTCAAGAGCCGGTGCAACGCAAAGTCCGTTTGCATGATGGTAAGATCTTTTCCCTCGCGGAGAACGATGCCCTTACCAAGCTCAAATTTATAATCCGGTCTGTCATTGATAACCGGAACAGCAAGACGTCCGAATCTCATGTATACCGGTCCCTGATGCTCGTAAGCAGCAGCAACCATAGCTTTTGCTTCGATATCATCAGAAGGACTTGCAACGACCATGCCCGGAATCACTCTCATCAGGGCAAAATCCTCCAGGCACTGATGTGTGGCGCCATCTTCACCTACAGAAATACCGCCGTGAGTTGCTCCGATCTTTACATTCAGCTTCGGATATCCGATGGAGTTACGAACCTGCTCATAAGCACGTCCTGCTGCAAACATTGCAAAAGTACTTGCAAAGGGAACCTTACCTGTGGAAGCGATTCCTGCTGCAATACCCATCATGTTGCACTCTGCGATACCGCAGTCAATGTGACGCTCCGGGAATTCTTTTTTAAACATACCTGTCTGTGTAGCTGCAGCAAGGTCAGCGTCAAGAACGATAAGATCCTCGTGTTTTTTTCCTAATTCTATGAGGGCACTGCCGTAGCTTGCTCTCGTTGCGATTTTCTTTACTTCTGACATAATGCTTCACCTACCTTCTCCAGATCTTCCATTGCCTGTGCATACTGCTCGTCATTCGGAGCTTTTCCGTGCCAGCCTACTGCGTTCTCCATGTAGGAAACGCCTTTACCTTTTACTGTTTTCATGATGATAGCTGTCGGCATACCCTTTGTAGCTCTTGCCTCATCAAAAGCAGCCTTCAGCTGATCCATATCGTTGCCGTCCGCAACATTGATCACATGGAAATTGAAAGCTTCAAATTTCTTGTCGATCGGATACGGGGAGCATACATCTGCAATGTCACCATCGATCTGAAGTCCATTGTTATCTACGATCACAACCAGGTTGTCCAGTTTACGGAAGCCTGCGAACATAGCTGCCTCCCACACCTGGCCTTCCTCGATCTCACCATCACCCAGCAATGTATATACTCGATAGTCATCATTACTGAGTTTGGCAGAAAGAGCCATACCTGCTGCTGCAGAGATTCCCTGACCAAGAGAACCACTGGACATATCAACGCCCGGAATATGCTTCATATCCGGATGTCCCTGAAGATAGGAGCCAGATGACGAAGTGTTTTCAGATCCTCTTTTGGAAAATATCCTCTCTCTGCAAGTACAGAATAGAGTCCCGGTGCTGTATGTCCTTTGGAAAGGACAAAACGGTCACGGTCTGCCTTCTTAGGATCCTTCGGATCGATGTTCATCTCTTCAAAATATAAATAGGTGAACACGTCTGCTGCAGAAAGGGATCCGCCCGGATGGCCGGCCTTTGCTGCATGGACTGCTGTTACGATATCCTTGCGGACTTCGTTGGCAACTTTCTGAAGTTCTAACTTATCCATGTTATAAATGTCTCCTTTTTAGTGCCCTGCTGTTCACAGGGAATTTGTATATAAAAGAGGTTTCGATCACTCACCGAATACTGCCTTGTAATCAGCCTGGAATTTAGCGATACCTGCATCTGTCAGCGGATGATGTGTCATCTGCTCAATTACCTTGAACGGTACCGTAGCGATATCTGCGCCTGCAAGTGCACATGCAGTTACATGCATTGGATGACGAACGCTTGCTGCGATGATCTCTGTTGGGATATCTGCAACTGCAAACATCTCAGCGATCTGCTGGATCAGCTCAACGCCATCTGTGGAGATGTCATCCAGTCTTCCAAGGAACGGAGATACATATGTAGCACCTGCTCTTGCTGCAAGAAGTGCCTGGTTAGCAGAAAAGATCAGAGTAACGTTTGTCTTGATCCCCTCAGAGGAAAGAACCTTAACTGCCTTCAGTCCCTCTGTTGTCATAGGAATCTTAACAACCATGTTCGGATGAATCGCTGCGATCTCACGTCCCTCACGGATCATTCCCTCAGCATCTGTTGTGGTAGCTTTAACCTCACCGCTGATCGGTCCGTCAACGATCGTTGTGATCTCTTTGATCACCTCGTTGAAGTCTCTTCCTTCTTTGGCGATCAGAGACGGGTTTGTTGTAACTCCACAGATAACTCCCATGTCATTTGCTTCTCTGATATCCTCTACTTTAGCTGTGTCGATAAAAAATTTCATTGTTTTTTCCTCCTGTTTACGTTCGTTCTTTTTCTTGATGATTCCATTATAACAAACTCATTGCGGGGGTCAAGGCACCTGCTTTTTATTAATAAATCTTTTATTAATAAAATAACATTTTATTAATAATGCCTGTCAATTTTTTCACCCAAAACAGCTTCTTTCCATTTTCCTCAATTCGAATATCGCCGTAATTATCGTAGCTAACAAGGTTTCTATTCAAATGTGTCATGGAACTCTACTCTATATATTATTATTAATAATTTTTGCGCTATTATTTATTTTTCTGTTCATCAGACTGGTTTCTGTCCAGTCTTGCATACCCCGTCGTGCGGCGCGTGATCAGCTTCGGGGTATATTCGATATTATACAGGCTGGCAGGTCTTTCATCCAGGTAAAATTTATCATTCATGTCGATCTTACGGATGATGATGTCACAGGCATCTCTTCCCTTCAGCGCAACAAAATGATCAATGGTTGTCAGGGAGATCCTGCGGATGCCGGAATAAAAAATATTGTCGCACCCTATGACAGAAACATCCTTCGGAACGTGTATCCTCATTTCATGCAGCGCATCAATGGCGCCTATGGCCATCATGTCATTCTGTCCTGCGATAGCCGTAAATTTCTGTCCTTCCTGGAGAAGCTCCATGGTCAGCTCGTAGCCCATGGCATACTCGGAATCCATCCGCGGGATTTTTCTGTCATTGGACTCATCTGCCGCCTTGATGAGCACATGATCCTTTTTTCCCTCTTTTTCAAACTCGCGAACAAAGCCCTCCACACGCTTGGATCGCTGCCACTGCCGTCTGGTAAGTGGCGGCGTGATAAATGCCACATCCGTGTGCCCCAGATCAAGAAGATGTCTGGCCATCAGCCTTCCTACCACTGTGTTGTCCTGATTGATAGCATCTACCGTGGTTGTTTTTTCCTTGTTGCTGATGATGACCAGTGGTGTTTCTTTTGCGATCTTTTCTACCTGATGCTGGAAATCCGGATGAGGATTGCAGGTATAGATGATCCCTGCCGGCCGCATGGTCTGCATCATACGGAGATATTTTTCTTCCAACCCCGCATCGCGCTGGGTGTTGCAGATAAATACCCCATATCCCTGCTCATTGGCCACAGCCTCGATCCCCTGAAGCAGCAGTACATAATAGGGACTGGTGAGTGTGGGGCAGAAAACAACGATCAGCTTTTCTTTTCTGTCAGCTTTGTGTTTCCGACGTCCGGGAAGCTCATAGCCAAGCTCTCTGGCCGCCTGCTCCACCCGCTCCACAGTTTCTCTCGAAAAAGAAACATTATATTTCCGGTTCAGCACCATGGATACCGTTGCCTGGGAAACTCCTGCGCGTGCTGCCACATCCGATGAGGTTGCTTTCTTTTTTGCCACCAGTCTCACCTCCTTTATAATCTGGGGAAATTTCCTGGCTGCTTATCACTTTTTGCAATCCCTCAGGGAATTTTTCACCTGATCCGGTTATAGTTCCACTCTTCCTTCCAGTGCCCGGAGAAGTGTCACCTCATCAATATACTCCAGATCACCGCCCACCGGAACTCCGCTGGCGATACGGCTTACTTTGATCCCGGTCGGTTTGATCAGCTTACTGATGTACATAGCTGTCGTTTCGCCTTCAAGACTGGAATTGGTTGCCACAATAACTTCCTTTACATCCCCCTGAAGGCGCTTCATCAGTTCCTTCAGTTTGATATCATCCGGCCCGATCCCAAGCATCGGGGAGATCGCACCATGAAGTACATGATATACACCGTCAAATTTACCTGTTTTCTCATATGCTGCCAGATCCCTGGTATTCTCAACCACCATGATCGTGCTGTGATCCCTTTTGGGATTGGCGCAGATCGGACAAAGCTCCTGATCTGTCAGCGTGTAACAGCACTTACAGTACTGAACATTCTGCCTTGCATCGGTAATGGAGCGGTCAGCTGCTCCACCTGGTCCTTCGGCATATTCATGATATGAAATGCAAGACGCTGGGCAGATTTGGCTCCGATCCCCGGAAGATGGGAAAGCTGCTCAATAAGTTTATTGATATGGCTGCTGTAATATTCCATCAGAAAGGAAGACCTCCGCCAAGACCGCCAAGGCGCCTGTGAGTTTGGACATCACTGCTGCTGACTCGGACTCAACCTGACGGAGCGCCTCATTTGTTGCTGCCGCGATCATGTCTCAAGCATCTCGATATCATCCGGATCTACCGCTTCCTCGGAAAGTGTGACCTTTGTTATTTCACGTTTACCGGAAACTGTAACGGAAACAGCTCCGCCGCCTACTGTTGCTGTAAACTCTTTTTCCTCAAGAGCTTTCTGGTTTTCTTCCATCTGACGCTGCATTTTCTGCGCCTGTTTCATAAGATTATTCATGTTTCCCGGCATACCCATGCCAGGAAATCCACCTCTTTTTGCCATAATACTTTCCTCCTGTTTTTTGTTTACGGATTTATGACTCCTCATCCGGGTCTTCTTCCACTACGATATCCATGTGGATATTCTCCCGAAGTGCATCGTCTACTGTGATCTGCGCGAGATTGGTGTGCTGATGTTTGTTGGCTACCAGCATATGTATCTCCACGCTCTTGCCTGTCCGGGCAGCAATAATGTCCTGAAGCTCTTTCTTCGCCTCCGGATTGTCTACATAATTCATCCCCAGAAAATCCTGGAATTCCACATAAAGGATGGGATCTCCTGTTTCTCCGTTATACTTGGGGACTGCACGCTGCAGGGACTGCTTGAAAAGTCCGGTAGTCTGACCCACGATGGCACGCCAGCCTGCCACGATCTTCTGAAGATCCTCAGGAGCTGCCTTCTGTGGTTTCTGCTGCTGTACCGTTGCTGTACCGGTCACTGCCGCCCCCGGTTCCCCGGTTCCACCGGCCTCGCTCTCCCGAACGATCACCTGCTGCACAGGCCGTTCCTCCATCTGCTTTTCCAGGACACGAAGCCTGTCAAGAACAGAGTCTAGATTTGTCTCCATGGCCGGTCTGCACAGCTTGATCAGTGCGATTTCCACCAATACACGCTTCTGGCTTGCAAAACGATCTGATTGGACAGATCGGAAAAAATACGAATGTAACGCATCAGCGTCTCCACATCTGTCATCCCGCTCTCTTCCTTCAGAAGCTTCAGATTCTCAGAAGAAACATCAATGGCTTCCTCCGGATTTTCGGAAGTCTTCACAAGCAGAAGATTTCGCATATACCAGGTAAAATCTGATACAAACTGTCCCAGCTCCCGGCCGCCTGTGATCAGGTCCTCCAACACATGGATGGAACCTGTCACATCGCCGGAAAGAACCTTTCGGAGAAGTCTGCTGAATACCTCTGTATCCACAGCTCCCAGAACATCCAGGACTTTATCATAAGTAAGCACCTGTCCCAGATAAAAGGAAATACACTGATCCAGAAGACTCAGGGCATCTCGCATGGACCCGTCGCCTTTTTTTGCCACATAGCGTACAGCCTTCTCCTCTGCTTCCACCCCTTCTGCTGTCAGAAGCTCGGAAAGTCTGGCAGCAATGGTATCAATGGATATCCGGTGAAAGTCATAGCGCTGACATCTGGACAGTATTGTGATCGGTATCTTGTGGGCCTCTGTAGTCGCAGGATAAAAATAACATAAGAAGGCGGCTCCTCCAATGTTTTCAGAAGAGCATTAAATGCACCTGTTGAGAGCATATGCACCTCATCGATGATATAAACCTTGTATTTACCCTCTGTTGGACGATAAGCCACTTCCTCACGGATCTCACGGATGTTATCAACACCGTTGTTAGAGGCTGCATCGATTTCGATCACATTCATGGCAGTTCCCGCCTGAATGGCCTTGCACATGGCACATTCATTGCAGGGGCTGCCATTTACAGGATGTTCACAGTTTACTGCCTTCGCCAGGATCTTTGCAACCGTAGTTTTTCCGGTACCACGCGTTCCGCAGAACAGGTATGCGTGTCCGATACGGTTCGCCTTGATCTGGTTTGTCAGTGTTGTCACAATATGATCCTGTCCTTTTACATCGTCAAAATTGTCGGGACGAAATTTACGGTAAAGAGCAGTATAACTCATAAAACTCTCCTTCTCTTCGCCACAGTCGCCGCGGAAAGACTCCCGCGGCGGCCAGATGACTCATAATTCATTAATCGCCAAAACTGATTCCGATCTGTTTGGCTGCTTTTACAAGCTGATCCTTTGGAGATACCATCTTCAACTTGCCTGCGCATTCAGCAAGAGGAACCCTCTTGATCTTGCCGTTGATGACACCGATCATAACACCGTATTCCTCATCCATGATCGCCTGCGCTGCACCGGCACCGATCCTTGTGGAAAGAACGCGGTCATATGCACATGGCTCTCCGCCTCGCTGCATATGTCCCGGAACTGTGATACGTACCTCACTTCCGGTCACCTGCTGGATCTGGTCTGCGATCTCATAGGATACAGACGGATATTTCTTCGCTCTTTCCGCAAGCTTTTCTTTGTATTTTTTCTTCGGAAGCTCTGCATCTTCTTTTGAGATAGCTCCCTCAGCTACTGCAAGAATGGTAAAACGCTTGCCTGCCTTGTTACGCTTCTGGATGGCTTCTACAACCTTATTGATATCGTATGGGATCTCCGGGATCAGGATCACATCTGCTCCGCCTGCAACACCGGCATTCAGTGTAAGGCTTCCGACCTTATGTCCCATGATCTCAACAATAAATACACGTCCATGAGATGCAGCTGTTGTATGGATGCAGTCAATGGCATTTGTTGCGATCTCCAGAGCGCTCTGGAAGCCAAAGGTCATATCTGTACCCCAGATATCATTATCAATGGTCTTCGGAAGATGGATGATATTCAGGCCTTCCTCGCGGAGAAGATTGGCGGTTTTCTGCGTTCCGTTTCCGCCGAGGATCACAAGACAGTCAAGACAGACTTATAGTAAGTCTGTTTCATGGCCTCAACCTTATCCAGTCCCTTCTCATCCGGAACCCGCATCAGTTTGAATGGCTGTCTGGATGTTCCGAGAATAGTTCCGCCCTGAGTCAGGATTCCGGAAAAGTCCCTGGCTGTAAGCATACGGTATTTCCCGTAGATCAGTCCCTTATATCCGTCATCAAATCCATAAACCTCAAGGTTCTCAACGCTGTTGCTCAGACCCTTTACAACGCCTCTCATGGTTGCGTTCAGTGCCTGACAGTCACCACCGCTTGTCAGCAGACCGATTCTTTTAATCATAGCGTCCTCCATTCTATGCCCTCTTATGTGCACATTTTATTTGTTGCTGTCTGCATATAAGACAGATATTCCACCTGACGTATTTCTGCAGAACAACTACTGTATCCTCTCTTTTCACAGAGTTTTACACAATATAATATTATAAAGCATTTTCAGGCAGTGTACAATAGCCAAAAAAGCACGAAAACAGCGAGTGTATTGATTGACTTTACCTGTATCTCATCGTAAAATAAAATTATCAGTAACTTTCGTATGTTTACAGAAAATTTTCGTCTAGAAAGGAGAGTCCTATGAAAAAATTTCTCAAAAAACTATCCTGCGCTTTATTAGCCGCAGCCATGGTATGCGCCATGACTCCTCTCGCCGCCAGTGCAGCGATCAATTATTCCAAAACCCGGATCGTTTATATGCCCACATCCGGAAAGGACCTGGGATACGATGAGATCTCGATCAGCAATATTCCTGCTAAACAGAACATTCTCAAATCCAATGTTAAAGTAGTCAGCGGAGGATACTGTGATCGCACTGGATTACTTCGGTTCCAGCAGCTTCAAAAGTACCACGGAGGCTTTCCGCAAGGGTGCAAAACCGTACACTCACTCCGATCATTTCTACAATATCGGTTTTGCCGTTAAAAAAGCCCGGAACCGGAAAGATTTCCTTCAAGG
>ENA-OQAN01001063-OQAN01001063.1-human-gut-metagenome-genome-assembly--contig:-NODE-1063-length-12740-cov-2.819472_pt1 | contig 12740 bp, 19 predicted proteins | sample MGYA00242735_ERZ504527 | MGnify/ENA primary metagenome ERZ504527 (study PRJEB26092, sample SAMD00036230) | human gut metagenome | host: Homo sapiens | study: EMG produced TPA metagenomics assembly of...
TCTTGGTTCTAAGAAGGGCGCTTGCTGGGAGACCAGGGTCGCCCTTTTATTTTTTGCGCCGGGTGAGTTCATAGCAGTCATTGAGATGCGGTCCCGTGTATAGGACCGTTCATCCGTTTGGTTCGGTGATGATTGCCAAGCGCGGCTCGATTTATAGCCGTGGCTGATACTATGGATGCTCGCAAGCGATATGAATGAGGATGCTCATGGCATATGACGATAGGGAGACGGGGCTGACGGTCGAGGACCGTGGCTCCAAGCTGGGTCTCCCCCAAAACCAAGATGCAGAGGCCAACGTGCTGGCCGCTATGCTGCTCTCGCCCGAGGTGGTCGAAGAGGCCCAGGTCGAGCTGCAGCCCGATGACTTCTACCGGCCCATTCATAAGACCATCTATACCGCGATGGTCGATATGTACAACAGCCGCATTCCCATCGACTCCATCTCGCTGATCGATTACCTGCGAAGCATCAACAAGCTCGATGCCGTGGGCGGCGAAGCGTACATTTTGGAGTTGATGGGTCAGACCCTGTCGCTCGTCAACTGGCAGCACCATGCCGCCATCGTTCGCCGCGATTCGATGCTGCGTGAGCTGATCGGCGCCACCAACGAGATCAACGCGCTGGCATATAACGCCCCCACCGACACCAAAGAGGTTGTCGAGCTGGCCGAGAGCAAGCTGCTCAAGGTCACGGCGCGCGAGGTCAAGTCGAGCTACAAGACGCTGACCGAGTTTATGGTCGAGGCCTATAACGAGGCCGAGGAAGTGTGCCAGGCCGGTGGTCAGGTGCGGGCGTGCCCACGGGCTTCCCGTCACTCGACCGCATGCTCATGGGCTTCCGCGAGGGCCAGCTCATCATTATCGGCGCCCGCCCTGCTGTGGGTAAGACGTCGTTCGCCCTGAATCTGGCGCTCAACGCTGCCGCTGCCGGTTATACCGTCGGCTTCTTCTCGCTGGAGATGTCGGGCAAAGAAATTGCCCAGCGTCTGATTTGCGCCTACGCCATGATCTCGATCAGTGACTTCCGCATGGGCCGCATTAGCCCCGAGCAGTGGGCCAATATCAACGAGGCCACGCAGACCTTGTCCAAGCTCGATATTCTGATTGACGATACGCCCGGCACCACAGTGACCGAGATTCGCGCCAAGAGCCGCCGCATGCTCCATAACAAGGAGAAGGCAATCATCATCCTGGACTACCTGCAGCTGGTGAGTCCTCCGCCGGGACGCCGCTCCGAGAGCCGTACCGTCGAGGTTTCGGAGATGTCGCGTGGTCTGAAGATCATGGCCAAGGAGCTCAAGATCCCGCTCATCGCGCTGTCGCAGCTCTCGCGTCAGGTCGAATCCCGTACCGGCAAGCGCCCGCAGCTTTCCGACCTTCGTGAATCGGGCTCCATCGAGCAGGACGCCGATATCGTTATGTTCTTGGACCGCTCCGCCGACGATGCCGAGGCCTCGCGCGACGATCGACCGACGAGGGCGTTACGCGTATCGTCGTGGCCAAGAACCGTTCGGGCCCGATCGGCGACGTCGATCTGATGTTCCTGCCGGCATCCACCAAGTTCTATGAGCTTGATGGGCACATGCCGAGGAGTAGGACAGGCGCCCGTTGCACGGGTATACTGGGAATGTTTTGTGCTTCTGCGTGCCGGCGTGGCGCGTAGACAGTCCATGAATGTAAGGAGTAAACATGCCGTCAACCGTTTTGGTCGGTGCCCAGTGGGGCGATGAGGGCAAAGGTAAGATTTGCGACCTGGTCGCCGGCGACTTCGATGCCGTCGTGCGCTACTCGGGAGGCAACAACGCCGGCCACACCATCGTCGTCAACGGCAAGAAGTACGGCCTGCACCAGGTGCCTCCGGCATCATGTATTCCGATCACGTGTCGGTGATCGGTAACGGCTGCGTCGTCAACCCCAAGGTTGTCCTTGAGGAGATCGATATGTTCGAGGCCGACGGCATCACCACCAAGAACCTCAAGATTAGCGGCAACGCGCATGTCATCATGCCGTACCACATCGATCTGGATGGCGCCTTTGAGCAGAAGCTCGGCAAGAAGAACATCGGTACCACCAAGCGCGGCATCGGTCCGTGCTATCAGGACAAGATGGCGCGCATTGGCCTGCGCATGCAGGACATGCTGGACGAGGCACTGTTCCGCGACAAGCTGGAGACCGCTCTCGCCCGCGTGAACCCCGAGCTCGAGCTCATCTACAACCTGCCCACCTACACCGTGGACCAGATTTGCGACGAGTACCTGCCGATGGCCGAGCGCCTGCGTCCCTACATCACCGAGACGAGCCTGCTGCTCAACAACATGATCGATGAGGCAAGAACCTGCTGTTTGAGGGCGCCCAGGCGACGCTGCTCGACATCGATCACGGCACTATCCGTACGTGACGTCTTCCAACTGCACCGCCGGCGGCGCCATCACCGGCTCCGGCGTGGGCATGAAGAACGTTGACCGCGTGCTGGGCGTCATGAAGGCCTATATCACCCGTGTCGGTTCGGGCCCCATGCCCACCGAGCTTTCCTACGAGTCCGAGGCCGGCCACACGCTGACCGAGGAGGGCTATGAGTACGGCGTGACCACCGGTCGCCGTCGTCGCTGCGGCTGGTTCGACGGCCCCATCGCCAACTACGCCTCGCGCGTCAACGGCCTCACCGATATCGCCCTGACCAAGCTCACGTGCTTTCGGCTTTCGACACCATCAAGGTGTGCGTGCCTACGACGTCGATGGCGAGCGCTACACCAGCGTGCCCGAGCATCAGGTGCGCTTTGAGCATGCCAAGCCCATCTACGAGGAGCTTCCCGGCTGGAAGTGCGACATTACCGGTTGCCGCAGCTTTGACGAGTTGCCGCAGGAGGCTCAGGACTACGTGGCGTTTATCGAGGATCTGGCACACACCCGCGTGACGTTCATTGGCGTTGGCGCCGGTCGCGAGCAGATTATCAACCGATTCTGGAAGTAATCGGGACTATTTGGTTATTGCGATATACCCCTTTGCAGCCCAAGCGGGCGGCCGAGGGGTATATTTGCTTGCAAAGGGCTCGCGCGGAGCGAGCCATTCATCCATAGAGGAGGCACCCTTGAAGGCGGACACTCAAACCATCGACATCCTGTTGTTGGGCAGCGGCGGCCGCGAGCATGCTTTGGCAGCTAAGCTCGCAGCATCACCGCGCGCCGGCAAGCTCTACATCGCGCCGGGTAACGGCGGCACCGCGAGCTGCGGCGAGAACGTTGTTCTCGACGACTGCGATCCTGCGGCCGTGGCGGCGTTTGCGCAGAGCCACGGATGCGGACTCGTGGTAATTGGCCCCGAGGCTCCGCTCGTGGCGGGCGTGGCCGACGCGTGCGCGCGGCAGGTATTCCCTGCTTTGGCCCGGGTGCGAGGGTGCCCAGATGGAGGGTTCCAAGCTGTTCTCCAAGCAGCTCATGGAGCGCGCCGGTATCCCGACGGCAGCCTATGGTTCGTTTACCGACGAGCTTCGGCTCTCGCCTACGTGCGCGAGCAGGGCGCTCCGCTGGTCGTGAAGGCCGACGGCCTTGCCGCGGGCAAGGGAGTTATCGTGGCGACCGAACTTGAGCAGGCCGAGGAGGCCGTGCGCGAGTGCTTTGGCGGCACCTTTGGCGATGCCGGCAACACCGTGGTTATCGAGGAGATGCTCGTTGGTCCCGAGTGCTCGCTGCTCGCCTTTACCGACGGCAAGACCGTGCGCCCCATGGCCACCTCGCAGGACCACAAGCGCGCCTCGAGGCGACAAGGGCCCCAACACCGGCGGCATGGGCGTCTACAGCCCGGTGCCCATCGTGACCGACGAGGAACACGCCACCATGGTGGCGGTCATGGAGCAGACCGTTGCCGAGCTTGCTGCCGAGGCATCGACTACCGCGGCTGCCTGTATGGCGGCTTTATGCTCACGCCTGCCGGCCCCAAGGTGCTGGAGTTCAATGCCCGCTTTGGCGACCCCGAGACGCAGGTCGTGCTGCCGCGCCTTAAGAACGACCTGGTTGAGTCATGCTCGCCTGCGCCAACTGCGAGCTCGATCAGATTGAGCTCGACTGGCGTGACGAGTGGGCTGTGGCCGTTGTCCTGACGAGCGCGGGCTATCCCGGCAGCTACGAGAAGGGCAAGGTCATCACCGGTATCGCCGATGCCGAGGCCATGGAGAACGTGACCGTGTACCACGCGGGCACTGCCGTGGTGGACGGCCAGCTCGTGACCAATGGTGGCCGCGTGCTTGCCGTGACCGCTCTGGGCGACACGTTCGAGAACGCTCGCAACCTTGCCTACGAGGCCTGCGAGAAGATTGATTTTGAGGGCAAGACCCTGCGTCACGACATCGGCCTGCGCGCGCTGCGCGGCCGCGACGCCTGGGATGCCTAAAGTCCGAGAGGAATGAGACGGATGGACGAGAAGAACGAAGAGCTCGTGGACGCGCAGATCGTCGAAGAGGACAGCCGCATGTATGGGCACGCCGAGGGCGAGCCTGGTGGCGAGGTCGCTGACGAGCCGGCGCTGGTGCTGGGCGATGACGACCCGCACGATGCCGAGCTGCACGAGAAGATTCTTTCGGAGGAATGCGCCTGGAAGGGCAAGATCCTCGATGTCCACCGTCTTGAGGTTGAGCTGCCCAACGGTCGCCGCAGCGCCCGCGATATCGTTCGCCATCCGGGTGCGGCGGCCGTTGTGGCGCTGACCGAGAGTGGCAAGATCGTACTGGTGCGTCAGTACCGCACCGCCATCGACCGCGTGACGGTCGAGATTCCCGCCGGCAAGCTCGATCCAGGTGAGGACCCGCTCGATTGCGCCAAGCGCGAACTGCATGAGGAGACGGGCTTTAGGGCTGGTCGTATTCGCTTTTTGACGTCGATTGTCACGTCCTGCGGTTTTTGTGATGAGATCATCCACATCTACTTGCTACCAAGCTCGAGTTTGATGCGCCCAACCCCGACGATGACGAGTTTGTCAGCGTGGACCTGGTGCCGCTGCACGAGCTGATCGACGCCGTGCTCGACGGCAAGATCGAAGACGCCAAGACCGTTGTGGGTGCCTTGGCTTGCGACAGCATTGCTCATCGTTTGGGTGGAGCGGAACTTTAACGAGCGGGGATGATCCCGCGGGTTTGTGTAAGTCAGCGAAAGTGCTCCATTTGAGACAAGGTGGCCTAAAAGAGGAGGGAAGCGTATGGATATACGCGACCGACGATTGAAGGCCAGATTGTCCAAATGGAGCACTTGCAGCGTCGAGACGAAACGCGGTTTGGTAAAACCGCGTAAGGTGACTATGTTTAAGAGGTTTCTTTCTTACTACAAGCCCCAGATGGGGCTTTTTGTTGCTGATACGGTTTGCGCCCTGGTACTTGCCGCCATTGACCTGGCGTTCCCCATTATCCTGCGCAATCTGACCGGAGGGTTGTTTACCCAGGGCCAGGCTGCCATTATGCAGGCGCTCGGTATGATCGCGGTGGGACTGGTGTTGATGTATGCCATCCGCTGCGCCTGCCGCTACTTTGTGAGCTATTGGGGTCATGTGATGGGCGCGCGCATGGAGTCCAAAATGCGCGAGGACCTGTTCGATCAGTACGAACGGTTTAGCTTTGCGTACTTTGATCGCAACAGCTCGGGCGACATGATGAGCCGCGTGGTCAATGACCTGTTCGATATCTGCGAGGCGGCGCACCACGTGCCCGAATGGATCATTATCTGCGGTATCGAGATCATCGGCTCGTTTGTGATTCTGTTTACCATCGCGCCGGTGCTCGCACTCGCCATGCTGTGGTGACGGTGGTGTTCGCGGTCATTATGTTTTGGCAGAACATGCGCATGCGCGAGGTCTTTAGCGATAACCGCAAAAAGATTAGCGGCATCAACGCGCAACTGCAGGATTCGCTGGCGGGCATGCGTGTGGTCAAGAGCTTTGCCAACGAGCAGACCGAGCGCTCTAAGTTTCGCGCCTCGAACAATCGCTACCTTTCGTCCAAGGAGAACATGTATCACGCCATGGGCGTCTATACCGCGACGTATGGCCTGCTCTCGGGCGTGCTCTATGTGATCGTGGTGCTGCTGGGCGGTTGGCTCGTTGCCCAGGGTCAGCTGCAGGCGGTCGATATGGCAACCTTCGCACTCTACATTTCGCTGTTCTGCACGCCGCTCGAGACGCTCGTCAATTCGGCCGAGACGTATCAGAAAGCCATCGCCGGCTTTAAGCGCATGGATGAGGTACTCTCGACTGTCCCCGATATTCAGGATAAGCCGGGTGCTGCGGATCTGCAGGTGACGGCTGGTGCTGTGGAGTACCGCGACGTGTGCTTTAGCTACGAGGATGTTGAATTGGGCGAGCGCGGCGCGACGGACGCCCTGTTATCGACACATGGACCTGTCCATCAAGCCCGGTCAGACCATCGCTTTGGTCGGTCCCTCGGGCGCGGCAAATCGACGACTTGTTCGCTGTTGCCGCGCTTTTACGACGCTGCCGCCGGCTCCATTAGCATCGACGGCCAGGATGTGCGCGACGTGACGCAGCATAGTCTGCGCCGTGCCATCGGCTGGTGCAGCAAGATGTGTACCTGTTTGATGGAACGATCGGCGAGAACATCGCCTACGGCAAGCCGGGCGCCACGGCAGAAGAGATCGCCGAAGCGGCCCGCCGCGCCAATATTGATATCTTTATCGAATCGCTTCCGCAAGGCTACGACACCGTGGTGGGCGAGCGCGGCAGCCGTCTTTCGGGTGGTCAAAAGCAGCGCGTCGCCATCGCGCGCGTTTTTCTCAAGAATCCCAAGATCCTTATTTTGGATGAGGCGACGAGTGCCTGGATAACGAGAGCGAGGAAGCGGTGCAGGAGTCGCTCGAAGAGCTGGCACGCGGCCGTACCACGATCATCATCGCCCACCGTCTCTCGACTATTAAGCATGCTGACGAGATTGCGACCGTTGAGCATGGTCGCGTTGTGGAACGTGGCACGCACGAGGAGCTTCTCGCCCGTGGCGGCACCTATGCCCGTTACTATCGAATGCAGTTCGAAGGTGCGCGTGCGCACGAGCTCGACTGATTGATATGACAGGAAGATCATGGCTGATAAGAACCCTTTGACTCCGGAAGAAGTGACGGAGTTATTCTCCGAAATCGATGCATCCGGCGTCTTGGATCCTACGCTCGCCAAAAAGCGCACCGAGCGCATGCGCGAGAAAGAGGCCGCCGTCAAGCGCGGCGACAAGGCGACGCTGGCGCGGCTGCGCAGCGAGGATCGCGCGAGCCAGGCAAAACATATCGACCCGCTGTCCGAGGACGACCCTTCGGCTCGCAGGTGAGCCATACCATTACGAAGACCGCCATGGCCGTGGTTATCGGCATTTTGGTGCTGATTGTGGGCATGCAGATTGGCTACGGCGTGATGCGACGTCTGAATACCGCGAACCTTTCCGAAAGTGTTTCGGTGGATACCGTTTCGACCGCGCTCAAGGGTGGACTTGAATGGGGCAATGGCTTTACGCAGTTCCCGCTCGATTTTACCGTCGACGAGGCAGATGAGCGCACGGGCACGGTTGAGGTGACGGTGCTGGACACGTCTTCTGCCAATGAACTCGAGCTGCTGTCCAACGGTCAGATTCAGGCGGCGGCGCTCGCAACCAACGCGCTGCTCAACGATAAGATCGACCGCGTGGTGTATAACGTTCACGCCTATATCGACGAGGATAGCAACATTCAGCACGATTCCTTCTTTGGCATGTTTCCCGCGCGGGGTCATCAGAGCGCCATTTTGACGTTTGTGTGGACCAAGAGCTCATCCAACGCTACGAGTATCGACTGGAAGATGCGCATCGTGAGTATGGATGACACCATCGCCGAGCGCATTCAGAAGCAGGTGAACTCGGTGTCGTCGTTGATTGAGGACCGGTGGTGAGCCAGACCAAGATTGACGAGGAAAAGGCCGAACGTGACCTGGAGCATCGTCTGCATGGCCGCGAGATTTTCCGCGGCGGCAAGCCCGATCGCACACCGTCCGAACTGCTGGAGCAGGACAAGAAAAAATAAGAGACCATCATCCCGCGTGAGCCACAAGCCCCGCGGATGATTTTTAATCCCCGTCCCAGAGAAATCATTATGCATAGAAAGTCATAATTATCATTTCGTAAACATTTCGATGAAATTAACGCCATGAGGCATGCTTGCGGTTACAATACCGCGAGGCCTAACTACACACCTTTAAGCCGGTCCTGTGAGACCGGGAAGGAGAATTATGGCGAACAACCATACCGCGGGCGCTGCCGCCCGCACCTTCGCGCCCAGCGAGCTTTGCCAGCGTATGCTGGCCAAAACCAGCAAGGGCGCCTGCGGTCCCTGTATCCTGTATCTTGAGGATGGGACCATTTTTTATGGACGTGCATGCGGCGCCGAGGGCACCGCGACCGGCGAAGTCTGCTTCAACACCTCGCTTGAGGCTACTTTGAGGTCATGACCGACCGAGTTATGCCGGCCAAATTGTAACCATGACCTATCCGCAGATCGGCAATTACGGTATCGACGAGACCGATGTCCAGTCGGCCTTCCCCGGCGACGCCGTGCGCCCTGCGAGCGCTCCGGCTATGCGCGGCATGATCGTTCGCGACATGTGCGCCACGCCTTCTAACTGGCGCTCGGCCGTCAGCGTGCCGGAGTACCTGCGCGCTCACGGCATCGTCGCTATCGAGGGTGTCGACACCCGCGCTCTGGTGCGCCATCTGCGCGACAATGGTTCCAAGATGGGCATTATCTCGACAGAGATCTTCGACGTCGACGAGCTCGCCGAGCGTCTGGACGCAGCGCCCACGCTGGTGGGCGAGAACCTGGTCAAGACCGTGAGCTGTCCCGCGCCTCACGAGTTTGTGGCCGCCGACCTGCCTGCCACGCATGGCTTTGCGCTTGTGGCTGCCGCTCCTGCCCGTCACAAAGTGGTCGCCTACGACTGCGGTGTGAAGCGCGGTATTCTGGAGGGCCTGGTCCGTGCCGGCTGCGACCTCACCGTCGTGCCGTGGGATACGCCCGCCCAGCAGGTGCTCGACATGAATCCTGATGGCGTCTTTTTGTCCAACGGCCCCGGCGACCCCGATGCGTGGTGGAGACCTACGAGCAGGTGCAGCAGCTGATCGGCAAGGTGCCGGTCTTTGGTATTTGCCTGGGTCACCAGATGATCAGCTTGGCCTGCGGCGCCCAAATGGAAAAGCTTAAATTCGGTCACCGTGGCGGTAACCAGCCGGTTATGAATCTGGTGAGCCGTCGCGTGGAGATCACCGCGCAAAACCACGGCTTTGGCCTGCTGTTCCCCAGTCTGGGCAAACTGATTCCGGAGCTTTCCGGCGGCGAAACCGAGCATGCGGCCGATGGCGACCTGCGCGCTGGGTGCGTCGCGGCGTCGCGCCGGTCGTGATGAACGAGCGCTTTGGTCGCATTCGCCTGACACATGTGAACCTCAACGACGGCACCGCCGAGGGCATCCAGCTGCTCGACGCCCCGTGTTTCTCGGTCCAGTACCACCCCGAGGCTTCGCCCGGCCCCACCGATGCCCACTATCTCTTTACCGCCTTTACGCGACTCATGGACGGCGAGGAGAACTACCTGGACATCGACACCGCGAAGGACCGCCTCGCCGGCTGGAATTTCGCCGAGTCCGAGAACGCTGCGACCGAGGAGAACTAACATGCCTAAACGTACTGACATCAAGCGCATCCTCGTTATTGGTTCGGGCCCCATCGTTATTGGCCAGGCCTGCGAGTTCGACTACTCCGGCGCCCAGGCCTGCAAGGTGCTCAAGGAGGATGGCTTTGAGGTCATCCTGGTCAACTCCAACCCGGCGACCATCATGACCGACCCGGGTCTTGCCGACCGCACCTATGTCGAGCCCATCACCGCCGAATTTATCGAGCGCGTAATCAAGAAAGAGCGCCCGGACGTGCTGCTGCCCACGCTGGGCGGCCAGACCGGTCTGAACGCCGCCGTCGAGCTGGCAAAGGACGGCACGCTCGACAAGTACGGCGTCGAGATGATCGGCTGCGACCTGGCCGCTATCGAGCGCGGCGAGGACCGCAAGCTCTTTAACGAGGCCATGGCCGAGATCGGCCTGGAGGTCGCGCGCTCGGGCTATGCCTACAGCGTGGCCGACGCGAGGCTATCGCCGAGCGCGTGGGATACTCCCTGCGTACTGCGCCCGAGCTTTACCCTCGGTGGCGCCGGCGGCGGCATCGCGCATACCCACGAGGAGCTCGTCTCCATCGTGAGCCAGGGCCTTGAGCTCTCGCCTGCCCATGAGGTGCTGGTCGAGGAGTCCATCGAGGGTTGGAAAGAGTATGAGATGGAGGTCATGCGCGACCACGCCGGCAACGGCATCATCGTGTGCTCCATCGAGAACCTCGACCCCATGGGCGTGCACACCGGCGACTCCATCACCGTGGCGCCAGCGCAGACCCTCTCCGACCTTGAGTACCAGCGCATGCGTGTCGCGTCGCTCGCCATTCTGGAGAAGATTGGCGTCGAGACCGGCGGCTCCAACGTGCAGTTTGCCGTGAACCCCCAGACCGGCCGCCTGATCGTCATCGAGATGAACCCGCGCGTGAGCCGCTCGTCCGCCCTCGCTTCCAAGGCCACGGGTTTCCCCATCGCCAAGGCCGCCGCGCGTCTGGCTGTGGGCTACACGCTCGACGAGATCGTCAACGACATCACCAAGGCAACGCTGCCTGCTTTGAGCCCACGATTGACTACTGCGTGGTCAAGGTGCCTCGCTTTGCCTTCGAGAAGTTTAAGGGTACCGACCCCACGCTCACCACGCGCATGAAGGCCGTGGGCGAGATTATGGCGATCGGCCGCACCTTTGAGGAGGCCTTCGGCAAGGCCATGCGCTCACTGGAGGACGGTCACCAGGCATCTGCGCCGGTGGCAAGGAAGGTGCCGACAAGCTGAGCGACGACGAGCTCGCTCAGGCCGTGGCAACCCCGACCGAGCACCGCATCTTCTTTGTGGTCGAGGCCCTGCGCCGTGGCTGGGACATCGCCCACATCCATGCCATCTGCGGTATCGATCCGTGGTACCTCAACCGTATCAACGACATGGTGCAGGTCCAGGAGAGCATCCGCGGCCTGCGTGTGGAGGATATCGACGCCGACGCGATGCGCCTGCTCAAGCAGTACGGTACGAGCGACGCCGAGATCGCCGCGCTGACCGGCTCGGACGAGCGCTTTGTGCGCGCCTATCGCAAGGGTCTGGGCGTGGTTCCCAGCATGAAGACGGTCGATACCTGCGCTGCGGAGTTTTCGAGCGCCACGGAGTACCACTACAAGACGTACGAGAACATCTACCGCACGAGCCGGATGCCAAGAAGTGCGTGGCTCCCGACGAGACCACGCCGGCGGACAAGCCCAAGGCGATGATCCTGGGCGCCGGCCCCAACCGCATTGGCCAGGGTATCGAGTTCGATTACTGCTGCGTGCACGCGAGCTACGCGCTGGCGGCCCGCGGCTTCGAGACCATCATGGTCAACTGCAATCCCGAGACCGTCTCGACCGACTATGACACGTCCGACCGTCTGTACTTTGAGCCGCTCACCTACGAGGACGTCATGGACGTTATCGATGTCGAGCGCCCCGACGGCGTCGTGGTGACGCTCGGCGGCCAGACTCCGCTTAAACTGGCGCGCATGCTCGAGGAGAGCGGCGTGAACATTATGGGCACCAAGCCCGACGCCATCGATTTTGCCGAGGACCGCGAGCGCTTCGCCGCTCTGCTCGACAAGCTGGGCATCATGTACCGCCGGCGGGCCAGGCCACCTCGTTTGAGGAGGCCGAGGTCGTAGCCGCGCATATTGGCTACCCGCTGCTGGTGCGTCCGAGCTACGTGCTGGGCGGCCGCGGCATGATGATCGCCTACGATGCCGAGCATCTGCGCGATTACATGGCCGAGGCTGCGCGCATTAGCCCCGACTACCCGGTGTACCTCGATCGCTTCCTGGAGGGTGCGATTGAGTCCGATGTCGATGCCCTGTGCGACGGCGAAGAGGTCTACATCGGCGGCATCCTGGAGCATATTGAGGAGGCCGGTATTCACTCCGGCGACTCTGCGACCTGCATCCCTCCGTTTAGCTTTAGCGAGAGCCTGCAGGCGAAGCTCCGCGAGACCACGCGCCGCATCGCGATGGCGCTGGGCGTACGCGGCCTGGTCAACGTGCAGTATGCCATCAAGGGCGAGACCGTCTACGTGATCGAGGCCAACCCGCGTGCCAGCCGTACCGTGCCGTTTATCTCCAAGGCACCGGCGTGCCGCTGGCCAAGTGCGCGGCGCGTATCATGGCGGGCGATTCCATCGCGAGCTTGGGCCTGCCGAGCGATGAGCGTCAGCTGGACTGGTTCTGCATGAAGGAAGCCGTTATGCCCTGGGGCCGTTTCCCGGGCGCCGACGTTATCCTGGGGCCCGAGATGAAGTCGACGGGCGAGGTCATGGGTATCGCCAAGAGCTATCCCGAGGCATACGCCAAGACGCAGCTGGCGATCGACTACAAGCTGCCCGACCCGAGCGCCGGCAAGGTGTTCATCAGCGTGTGCGACCGCGACAAGCGTCATATCCTTTCGGTCGCGCGTATCCTGCGCTACCTGGCTTGATATCTGCTCCACCGAGGCACGGCGCGCGTGCTGCGCGGCGGCAACGTGACGTGCGAGATCGTGGAGAAGATTAGCGGCCGCACGACGCGAGCGCCCAACATCGGCGACCTCATCG
>ENA-OQAN01001066-OQAN01001066.1-human-gut-metagenome-genome-assembly--contig:-NODE-1066-length-12721-cov-4.504923_pt1 | contig 12721 bp, 14 predicted proteins | sample MGYA00242735_ERZ504527 | MGnify/ENA primary metagenome ERZ504527 (study PRJEB26092, sample SAMD00036230) | human gut metagenome | host: Homo sapiens | study: EMG produced TPA metagenomics assembly of...
CTTCGCAGTTTATCAGAAGGAGCTTGCACTCCTCCTGATACAAGCAAGTCCCCACCACTGCTTATTGCTTTTCGCAATCGAAACAGGGGACTTACTTGATTCGGTTAAACTCCATGTTAATATCGCGGATTTCCTTCGTGCCATCAATATATTCCTGATACATCTCAGCCAGTCCCGCCATACAGCCATCACAGCTTGCAGATATATTTCCAAAAGATTCTTCCACAATCTGTTTTCTTTCCTCTCTGGTTGTATCCTTTATCAGAATACTCTTGACCTCCATAACATTCACCCCAGCTTTCTTTGGTATTCTTTTGATATTTTTTTCCTCATATCTTTTATTTGATTGTAACATCTGAAAGCATTTTTGTGAAGCTAAGAAACAGGCATAAAAAACGGTCTGATTACATTCTCTCAAAATATGTCAGTTTAAAGTGTTAAAGTACTGGAATTTTAGATAACACCATGTTATACTTGTAAAGGAAAATGTGCAGGCAATCCGGTCAGGTATAAAGTATTCCTGAGTTCCGGCATTATCAAAGACCTGCATGTACTTATATGGAGGAAACAGATCATGTCTATGAAAATCAATCACGAGCTTCCTTTGCCGGAGGTTCTGAAATCTCAGTACCCTCTCAGCCAGGAACTCAAAAAAGTAAAAAAACAGAGGGATGAAGAAATACGCCGCATTTTTACCGGTGAATCAGATAAATTTGTGGTTCTTGTAGGACCCTGCTCTGCAGATAACGAAGATACAGTCTGTGAATATGTACACAAATTAAAAACAGTGGCCGATAAGGTTTCTGACAAACTGATGATTATCCCACGGGTTTATACAAACAAGCCCGTACCACCGGCGACGGCTACAAAGGAATGTTACATCAGCCAGATCCTGATAAAGCTCCTGACCTTCTTGCCGGAATCATTGCTATCCGCAAAATGCACATGAGAGTTATGCAGGAAACAGGACTCTCTTCTGCAGATGAGATGCTTTATCCTGAAAATCGCAGCTATCTGGATGATATTCTCTCCTACGAAGCTGTAGGTGCACGTTCTGTGGAGAATCAGCAGCATCGTCTCACTGCCAGCGGCATGGATATTCCGGTTGGTATGAAGAATCCTACCAGTGGTGATCTTTCTGTTATGTTGAATTCCGTCACTGCTGCACAGCATCCTCATCATTTTATCTACAGAGGAAATGATGTGGAAACTTCAGGAAACGATCTGGCACATACCATTCTCCGCGGAGGTGTAAACCAGTACGGACAGACTATTCCTAACTACCACTATGAAGATCTGATGCATCTGTCTGCTTTATATGCAAAAAAAAGATCTTAAGAACCCTGCCATCATCATAGATGCCAACCACTCTAATTCCAATAAACAATACAAAGAGCAGATCCGAATTGTCTCAGAAGTACTTCACAGTCGTAATTATAATCCGGAGCTTAAAAAGCTGGTGAAAGGTGTTATGATTGAAAGCTACCTTCTCGAGGGTCGTCAGGATATCAGTGATCATATGACTCCTGGCTGTTCCATCACAGATCCTTGCCTCGGATGGGAAGATACAGAACGGCTTATCTATGATATTGCTGAGAAATGCTGATTTTTATGGATAATACAAATGTGAGCAAATAACTATTCATAAAACAAAAAACAGAACGAAATCCGGCTGACAGTCAATAGGTTTCGTTCTGTTTTCTAATAGTTTCTCTATAAAATAATACGTTTCGCAGGATACAATGCCCTATCGCTCCATTCTGCTTTTCTGCAATCCAAAGAAATAATATTTTTCTCTGCACAGACATTTCTGATCAGTTCTTCTCCGTTGTCTGATGTAAAAAATGCTGTGATTTCTTTTGTCCCTCCAACACTCCTTACACAGCAATCTACCAGTTCCGGAATCTGAAACAGTAATTCATCCATTTCTCTCATGCTTTGGGACTGGTCGATCCGTCTTACAAAATCCAGACGCCTTATCTCACTTCCACAGATACATTTTCCGGGTATGATACGTGTATGATCACCGGTCCGATATCTGATCATAGGCTGTGCCTCCATCCCAATGGTTGTGATCACCAGTTCTCCCCATTGACCGTCAGACAGAACATTTCCCTCTTTATCTATGATTTCTGTGATACAGTGATTCTCTCTCATGTGCATGCCCTCATGAGCCTGACAGCAGATTGCGCCCCCAAGTCCTATCTCTCTGGAACCATAATGAGGCCAGAGTGATGTTCCCAGAATTTTTTCTATTTCTTTCATTACTGTTTCCGGACAGGCATCCCCAGATACCAGTGCTCTCTTTATACTGCCTTTTCCACACATTCTGAGCATGGAAAGCAGTGCTGTCGGCATACCTACATAAGTATCTGGCTGCTCCTCTTCCAGAATTGTTTTTAACTCACCATAGGTTTTATTGTTCCCGGTTAAAAGGGGTGTGCTCCTATACGTCTGATTGCTTCTGCGATCAGCTCTCCCAGTCCAAAAGGACCGGAAAACGGCATGGCAACCATAGTCTTGCTTCCCGGATAAATAAACTCCCCAAGTCCGGCCATAAAAAGTTCTATAGTATGTTCACAATCTCCTTCTGTGTAAAATACACGTTTACCTGCACCGGTTGTTCCGCTTGTCTGTTCTGAAATGATCCTCTGTATTTCTCCCTGGGAGCATAGTAACATCCTGCTCCCTTTCTGGGCCAGGTCGGATTCCGTTGTAAAGGGAAGAGTTTTCAGATCAGCAAGGCTTTCCAGCCTTTCCGGCAGATCTCTGTAAAATCCCTGCCTTTTTTTTTCTCTTTTCAGAACAGCATTCAGTTTATCCAACTGTATTTTGATTATTGTTTCCCTTGTAATATCTGTAATTCTTTCCTGCTTACAGATCATTGCATCTATATTGGATCGTTTCACTTTCTGTATAAATATGTTCCTTTCAGATTAGTCAGATTATATGCACAGAATGGCACCATTCCATAATCAGGATCCACTTCACAGATATAACAGCGTTTCAGACGGTCAAGATCCAGATTCCAGGCATCCTGAAAGATCATGCCTGATACTGCAAAGGTTTCATTATGTATCCGGGTCAGAAACTCATCCAGCGCATCTGTCTGTGTCATTTCTCCTTCATCATAGTTTTTTGTACTGTAGCTCCACTGATTTTCCACATACTGTCTGGAATCATCACTGGTAGTACAGCAGCATCCTTTTCCTGATTTTTTTTCAAGAAGCTTCAGTTCCCGCTCCCCTTTTCTCAGATAACTTGCATGGAAGGAGCAGTAGGGATTCTCTGCTCCGCCGCCTGCAAAATCCTCAATTTTCATCAGTCCCTCTGTCTGTTCTTCAATAAGTCTCAGCATCTTTGGTATGGTGATGGGATTTGTGGGGCGCTTCTGGGAACATCTGCCAAAATAACTGATAGGCTGAAAATGTACGCCACGGACAAAGGGCATATGATCCAGACCAAATTTCAGGATATCCCCTACCTGCATATCATTTACTCCCGGCGCTATGACCGGCACAAGAGCAATACCAAGCTCTGCTTCTGAGCAGTTTAAGATCGCCTTTTTCTTCAGTTCCATCATAGCCTGCCCACGCAAAGTCTCATAAACCTGATCTGTCACACCGTCAAACTGAAGAAATACTGTATTCAGTCCTGCTTTTTTCAGCTTTCTGGCATATCCATCCTCCCTGGCAAGCCGGATCCCATTGGTATTTAACTGAAAAAATGTAAATCCTTTTTTTCTTCCCATATGTATGATCTCAGGCAGATCATCTCTCATGGTTGGCTCTCCTCCTGAGAGCTGTATATTAAAAGGACCTCCGTGAGCCATCAGAAAATCATACTGTTTTTCTATTTCACTGATAGGAATATCTCCGTTTTCCCCGTCTTCTCCTGCTGAAGCAAAGCAGACAGGGCAGTGCATATTACAGCGTTTTGTGACTTCCAGGATCATACAGCACCCTTTTCTTTCATGTTCCTCACAGAGTCCGCAATTATCCGGACAGGATTTTTCTTTAACCTTCGGATTTACAGGAGTTTCTGCTGAGAGATTTTCTCTTTCCCAGGAAAGATAATCTGTTACATTTCCCTCCCAGATCAGAGTCTGAAATTTCCCATGAGCATTACATTCCTTTACCAGATAAATCCCGTCTTCACCAATACACTTTTTGGCAGGAACTACCTTCATACATTCCGGACAGACACTTTTTGTTTTGCCGATGGTGATCAAAGCTCCAGTACCTCCCGTTCTATCAGTATTTCCATAACTTTTGTATAAGTATCTGCAATAAGTCCGGGACATTTCTCCATAATTATGCCCCATTCCAGATGAGTGATATCCTTACAGTAAAAAGCTCCAAATTCTTCCTCTGTCTTCTGGCGGAACCACTGATATAATTCCTGTACAGCCGGCTTCATCTGTGCATCTTCCTTCTCCTCAGGAGCCAGATTACCGAGAAAATATCCGATTGCACAGGCACTTCCTGTCAGACACCCACAGGTATCTCCACAGTAACCAATTCCTCCTCCAAGGCCTCCCATTGCCTTTACAAGCTGTGGATTTTCCTCTCCTATGGTTTCCAGAGTCATGATCATAATAATCTGTGAACAATGATATCCCATGCTGCCTAATTCCATTATTCTTTCGTAGAGATCCATACATTACTCCTTTCTGCCAACCACCATGGTATAGCCTATTTTTCTGCCTTTGTATTCATTCTGCAAAAGCTTATATCTTCGCAGCAGAATGAATCATTCCAGATTGCTTCCAGATAATATTCTCTCCAGAGAGCAGTCTGGTCCTCCTGACAGAGAATCGTAAATCCTGTTTCTTTCACAATTTCCAAAAGATTGCCCGGATCCAGATCTGACAGTAAAAGAAATCCTCCCTTTTTCAGTACACGCCAGCATTCAGAAACTGCCTTTTTCTGATTTCTGCTGACAAAAAATGCACACTGGCTGATACAGAGATCCATACTGTCTGCTGCATACTGAAGGTCCAGAAAATCTCCCCTCTGCACCTCACTGCTTCGCGGAGCAAGATCCACACCCTGCACATTCAGACCAAATGCTTTCATAATCCGCACTGTCTCTCCCTCTCCTGCTCCCAGATCCAGAGCTTTCATTCCTTTTTTCAGTTCTATGCTTTTCAGAAGATGAAGTGTCTGCTCTTCCCCTCCGGGATGTCTGTTCATCTATTTATCCTCCAGTGCACGTTCCACTGCCAGAACCTTTCCAAGAGCCAGTTCTTCCGGAACATAGACAAAACCACATTTGGGACAAACCGGCATCTCAACAGGAAAACCGTTCTCCAGATACATAAATTTTGCTTTTCCTTTTACAAGAGGAACCTTGCATTTCATGCAGGTCAGCTTTCCCTCAGGATCAATGGTATAATATGTTCTCTCTGCTGCCATTACTGTCCCACCCTTTTCATAATATTCATTCTGTGACTGTATGCTCTGCGTACCAGATACCCTTCTTCAGTTTCCACAAATCGCACCCAGAATGTCACATTTCCAAGTCTGCTCCTTGTCACCAGTTCTTTTGTCTCTTCATCAAAAATCGCTTCCTGGTTTTCTCTGTAATCTGATAATACACGCTCCACATCACTTTTCAGTATCATACGTTCATCCATCATACTGATAGCATCTTCTGTATATGCAACGGTATAATCTTTTTTCTCCATCATCAGTTCCTCATTCCATATATTTTTTAAAAGCTTCTCTTTTAGCACAAGCCGGTTGTAGCGTTTTTCACTGATATCCGGCATATTGACGGCATTTGTGCCATACAGAAGTTCAAGGATATGTCTGGATTCCCTGCCTTCCCTGACAAATCGGTCCCTGCATGCCATGCAGTACGTTATATATGGGGCATCGGATCGTTCCAGACACTTTTCTGTCATTTTATCTGCCATCTCTTTATTAGCGTAGGAAGTCAGTCCGCCGTATCCGCAACAGGGAGACAGATCTCTGGAATATTTTGTGTTTACAACAGTGCACCCCATATCTGCAAGAAGCTCTCTTATTGTATCCTGTGTCTGTGTATTTCCCCTGGCGCCGCAGGCATCATGTATTGCAACAGGTATCTCCAGTCCTTTTGCCTGTCCGGGAAGTCCGATCTCCTTTAAGATCTCCCAGATTCCTGTGATTCTGGCACCAAGACTCTCTTTTAACTGTTTCATACAGCTTGGACAGCCTGCTATGATCATAGGATCTCCCAGCTTTGCAAGTTCCTGCTTCAGCTGTTCATTTACCTTTTCTGTCATTTCATAGCGTCCTGCCCATTCACTGATAGCACCACAACATCCCAGCATCAGAGCAACACCGCCCTCTGTCCTCCTGCAAAGATCCTCATATGCCTCTGTGACAACATCCGGCGCTATAGCTCCTGCCTGACATCCCGGGAAAAATACATATCTGCAGGTTTCATATCCCGGCTGAGGTCTGCATAAGAAAGCCTCCGAATTGGAGAACAGCATATCCATCAATGCAAATTCATGAGGTGCCAGAGGCATCTTGTCTGTAGACACCATATTTTCTCTTGCAGATTTGCAGACCTGGCTCATATCAAACCCATTTGGACAGGTTACAGTGCACTGTCCGCAGAGTGAACAGGAATTCATCGGTTTATTCATCTGGTGATCTCCCATAATGATCTGGGTATTATTATAGATTTCACGTGCAAGAAGACCAGGGTGCTTTTTATATTCACTTAAATAGACACAGCTTTTCATACACTCATCACAGTGGCACTGAATGCATCGTTTTGCTTCCTCAACAGCTTCTTCCTTTGAATATCCATCTATGCTGCAGGGAATCTTTTTGGAACCTTTCATCCCTTCCATATTTGTATAGAGTCTGGTGGTAACTGCCCCTTCACTGCCTCTGTTACTGTGGGGTGAAAGGTTCTGAACAAGGAGATCTACAGTCAGGGCAGCTCTTTTTGCAGCAAAAGCCGCATCCATCACAGACTGGGCCGGACCGCTGACGATCCCTGCCTGTTCTCTCAGCATGATCTCTGCGTCTGCTGTTTCTTCAGGAGCCAGCTTTTTGGCCACCTCCTCTGAAGCACAGACCACATCTGCCTCCTTCATTTTCTCTCTGATAAACGGAAGGTCAAGACTGCATCCGAATTCAAAGGAAAGATCCATGGAACTGAGACGTTTTGCTTCATTTCTACAATCTGATTCCGAAAGCTCCGGTGCTGCTGCTGCAATATAGCTTCATAATCTTTCTTCCTGACAGTAAATGGTTGCAGGATACATCTTCTTTTCCAGTTCCCCTGCAAGAAATAGCGGGAATAATCCTGAGCCAAAAATCACAGCCTTTTTTTTCTTTCTGATACGAAATACACTGCTCCGTTTTCCAGGTTCCCCATATCGGACAATGGCACGCTCTACTTCACGTATAGATATGCCATCACCCAGCTCACAGAGTCTGCATTTCTCCTCACAGGGTGCAGTACATCCGTTACAGAGGATCATGGGAAATGGTGTAATCTTCTCATAGATCCCCAGAGCTTTCTTAAAATTTCCTTTTGCAGCATAAAACAGCATTTCTTTTGTATCTGCTTTGAAAGGACAGGCTGCAACACAGTACGCCGGCTGTTCATGAACACAGAGGCCGATCATATGATCCATCTCTTCCTTTGACATTCGATTTACGTGATAAACATGAGTGGAACCTCTCTCCTGTATATATGTCATAACCCGATACTCCTTTCATTTCCAAAGGGGAGACAGTCTCCCGTCTCCCCTTATTATATTACATGATAAAATTATACTGAGAATTATTTCTCAAGTTCCTTTAATGCTGCAAGAACCTTTTCCGGACGGGCAGGAACACGTGTGATACGTGCGCCTGTAGCATTGTAGATTGCATTCAGGATTGCAGGATGAGGAGCATCCAGCGGAGCCTCACCACAGCCGGCAGCACCGTAAGGACCGCTTGGACGATATGTTTCATTGAAATGAAGTTCAATATCATCCGGCGCATCATTTGGATACGGAATGCCACAGTTCTTCAGAGAAGTATCATGGTTCAGATCCTCGAAATCTTCTGTAAGAGCAAGACCAATACCCTGTACAAGGCCGCCGTAGAAGTTGCCTTCTACAAGAAGTCTGTTCATGATGGTACCTACGTCAGCCACACAGGTGAATTTTTCAACTTTAACTTTACCTGTTTCTGTATTAACAGCAACTTCCGGAAGGAAGATCGTATACATGTAGGTTGCAAACGGATCACCCTGTGCTGTATCCTGATCGATCGGATGATCTGCACAGAAGGTTGTCACCCAGTTACCTTCATATTTTGTTGCAAGACCTTCAGCCACCATCTCATCATAAGTACGGAAGGTTCCGTCTTCTTTTTTCATGGCTGCCACAAGGTTTTCTGCTGCCAGACGACATGCATTACCTGACATAACCTGTGAACGTGATCCACCTGCAGGACCTGCATTAGGACATGTCTTGGTATCATTCATAACAAGTTTGATCTGTTCCGGCCTGATTCCTGCCTGGCGAAGTGTTTCATGGGATGATACAAGAACACCCATATCAGCGCCCTGTCCGTGATCTTCCCATGCAGCATACATGGTAACTGTTCCATCCGGATTCAGCTCTGCAAATGCGTTTGATGTATCAACACCATCAAGACCACAGCCATATACACCGAGAGATACACCGATACCATATTTGATCTTGCCATCAGAAGCTGCATTCTTTTCAGCCACACGTTTCTTAGCTGCTTCATACAGTGGACGAGCTGTCTTGAACAGTTCTTCTTCACAGTATACTTCAGGCGGATAACCTGTAGGGATCGTACTGCCTTCTGATTCTTTGTAACAGTTCATTTCACGGATATCGAAGGGGTCGATTCCCATCTTTGCAGCCAGAACATCTATCGCAATCTCAGATCCCATATAAGACTGAGGAGATCCGTAAGCACGGAATGCTGAACCCCATGCATGGTTTGTAAACACTGTTGTAGATTTGTTACGGATAGAATTGATTCCATAGCCTGCACCTGTAAACTGGGAAAGTCTCATTGTAAGCAGATCACCGAATTCTGAGTATGGACCATGATCCACATAGTTATTGCCCCAGAGTGCAAGAAGCTTACCATGTTCATCTGCTGCAAGCTTGATATTCATAAATGCAGGGGATCTCTTTCCTGTATAAGTAATATTCTGGAACTGATTAAATACCAGAGACACAGGACGTTCAAGGATCTTAACAGCAGCGCCGATCAGAGCCTCATTTGTAGGAGAGAACTTGTAACCAAAGGTTCCTCCTGCATGGTTCTGAACAATTCGTAAGTTCTCCATTGGCACACCGATACCATCAGCGATCATAGGCATATGCAGATGGATACCAATGGATTTGGAATGAACAGTTATCATACCGTCTTCGTCAATGTAACCATAACCGCAGTCCGGCTCAAGATGAAGATGAGGCTGACGTGAACAGTAAGATTCGATCTCAACCTGCTGTGAATCCGGAATGCTGTCCCAGTCAAAATCAGGACCCTTGATACAGTTTGTCTCAAAGAATGCGTTCGGAATACCGGGATGAATCTCTGCCGCATCCGGTGCGATGGCATCCATTGCATTCATATATGCAGGAAGCTCTTCGATCTCAACTTTAACTGCTTCTGCTGCTGCCCTTGCATGCTCTTCTGTATCAGCAGCTACGATGGCAATCGCATCACCAAACTGGAAGATTTTTTCATCGCAAAGTACAGGACGTTCGAAACCGTCTGTCTTGTTGTGTTTTGGAAGCATTACAAGACCATTGATCTTATTGGTTCCGCCTGCTGCCTTAATATCTTTTGCTGTGATAACACGAACAACACCAGGCATACTCTCTGCTTCTGCTGTGTCAATATTGAGAATATTTGCATGAGAAACCTTTGCCTGTGTAAGAGCAAGGCGAAGTGTTCCTGATGGCATCTTTAATGCATCATCTGCACCAAAATCCCAGGTACCTGTTACCTTCTGTGCTGCTGACGGACGGATATAATTTGTTCCAACAATAGAATCACCTGTCTGTTTGAACACAAGGTCTTCCTTTGTCATCTCGCCGCGCATAACTGCTGCTGCAGCCATAGTAGCATCGATCAGCGGCTTATAGCCTGTACAACGGCAGAGATTACGCTGTTTGTTAAACCAGTCTCTTACCTCCTCACGGGTAGGACTTGGATTATTGTCCAGAAGCACTTTTGCTGAAATAATAAATCCCGGTGAACAGAAACCGCACTGTGCGCATCCATATGCCATCCATGCAACCTGGATTGGATGCATATCAGAAAGTGTTCCCACACCTTCAATGGTTGTGATCTCTGCATGATCGGGAACACGGCTCATCTTGTAGATACAGGATCTTGTGACTTTTCCGTTCATAATAACATTACAGGCTCCACAGTGACCTTCACCGCAGCCAATCTTACATCCTGTAAGAAGAAGGTGATCACGGAGCACCTGCGCCAGTGTCTCATCCTTATCAAGAATAAGTATTCTCTCAACACCATTAATCTTCAATGTCTTTTTAATCATGTCCCATTCCTCCTTTTAAAAAAATTCATTTCAATCTTACTGATCTTCAGGCTTATGTGTTCCGCACGAATCATGGTCAGCTCCCCTGCCTGTCAGATCTTTCAGTCTCTCTATTCCTCTGGCGGAATAGAAAACAATGGAAGAGCTGCTCCCGTCCAGATTCTCACCGCTGAGCTTTAAAACATTTGCATTCTCATAATAATCGATGGGAAGCGTCCGGCTATATACAACCCCTGTACGCTCATCTTTTACCTGTACAGTAACTTCTTTTGCGGTAATCTCAAAAATCTTATCCATAAAAAAAGTTCTCCTGTCCATGTTATTTTATATATCCATACTACCATAATTTTGCACAATTATACAAATTACAAATAATTAATAGTTGGCTATTTTATATATTGCAGACAATTTTATTTTGTTTTATTTAAAATTTTAACTATTTTTATTCTTTTATATGTTATAATAATATCAAATTTGTATAATATCATTGAAAGAAGGAGGTATCTAAATGCAGACAGGCGCCCTCATCGTGGCTGCGGGGAAATCATCACGAATGGGAGACTTTAAACCCATGCTTCAGCTTGGCTCCATTTCCATCGCACAGCGCGTGATCAATAATTTCCGGCAGGCCGGAATCTCCAAAGTAGTAGTGGTAACCGGATATCATGCAGATGTTCTGGAATGCCACCTGGCTTCCAATAATGTAGTCTTTCTTCGAAATGAGAACTATGCAAACACTCATATGTTTGATTCTGTCCGAATCGGACTTGAGTATCTGAAAGACAAAGTGGATACGGTACTCTTTACACCTGTTGATGTTCCGCTGTTCACAGCCCAGACAGTCACTCAAATGCTCTCTCTGGGGCGTCCCCTTGTAACTCCGGTCTGTAATGGCAATCCCGGTCATCCCATTCTGATCCGTTCCACACTGATTGATTCCATCCTAAGTGATGACGGAAAATCAGGACTTAAAGGTGCTGTGGATAACTGCGGGGAACCCATGTATTATCTTAATGTAAAGGATCCCGGTATTATTCATGATGCTGATACACCAGAGGATTATGCTGAACTTCTCCGCATACACAACCAGAGTCTGATCCGTTCTGAAATCCATATTCAGCTAGCCCGGGAAAAAGTTTTTTTTGATGAAAAACTCTATTCGCTGCTTACACTGATCCATGAAACAGGATCTGTCCGCGATGCCTGTGAGCGCATGCACATTTCCTATTCTACCAGCTGGAACCTGATCCATACCCTGGAATCACAGCTTCATGAACCTCTGATCATCAGAAGCCAAGGCGGTACAAGGGGAAGCCATAGCGAACTGACACCATACGGCGAAGAATTTCTGAAACGATATGCCCGTTTTTCAGAAGAAACACGTTCCTGTTCAAAAAAAAATATTTGAAGAATGTTTCGGAGGGTTTTTAAATGCGTAACCTTTATCTGGTCCGGCATGGAAAACCACAGTATCCGGATGAACATTCTTACTGTGTAGGACAGACAGATTTCTCTCTATCCATGCTTGGACATCTGCAGGCAGTCCTTCTTAACGAAGAATTGTCCGATAAAATATCAGGGGTATACTGCAGTCCTTTGTTAAGAGCAGTTGAGACAGCAGGCCATATGGCACCTGAGCTTCCACATATCATTGTTTCTGATCTGTCAGAACGAAATCTGGGAGAATGGGATGGCCTTTCTTTTGATGAAATACGCCAGAGATGGCCGGACATTTATAAAGCGCGTGGGAATAACCCTGATCATCCGATCCCGGGAGCAGAAACTCCTGCTGCATCTGGTTTTCGCTTTTCGCAGGCAGTTCATAAGATTCTTTGCGCTTCTGAAGGTGATATTGCAGTGGTAACTCATACAGATGTAATCTCTTCTTATTTACATGCATTACATTCTGATATGTACAGCAGGCAGCGGTTTCGTCTGCCCTGCGGCTCTTACTATCATCTGGAAGTGAATGAAAAAAATAATATTTCTTTCTCTGATCCCAGTTATATACTGCCTCATCCTGAATTAAATGACGGACTATGTCTCAGGCTTCGCAATGCTGTTTCTCTGCCCCGTCATGTACAAGCTCACAGTGATGCTGTTACTGAACTTGCCTGTTGTTTATGCAATATGCTGGAATCCAATGGTTATATCTTTGACCAGA
>ENA-OQAN01001067-OQAN01001067.1-human-gut-metagenome-genome-assembly--contig:-NODE-1067-length-12716-cov-1.559854_pt1 | contig 12716 bp, 14 predicted proteins | sample MGYA00242735_ERZ504527 | MGnify/ENA primary metagenome ERZ504527 (study PRJEB26092, sample SAMD00036230) | human gut metagenome | host: Homo sapiens | study: EMG produced TPA metagenomics assembly of...
TTTACGTCGATCCAGTACATCGCACCGGTCAATGTACGGGTAGCCGGATACATTCAGGAAGTGAGATTCCGCGAACATCAGTTCGTACACGAGGGTGACACACTCGTCGTCCTCGACAACCGGGAAGTACCTGATCCGCCAGAAAGAAGCGGAAGACTTCCCTCCTCGACGCACAGGGATCGCGCGACGTGCTGACTTCCGGCATACGGACTTCTCATACCCGCATCGCCGAACAGGATGCCAACCTGGCCGAAGCCAAAGCCAGACTCTGGCAGACCGAACAGGACTACCGGCGCTATGAACGTCTGCTAAAGGAAGAGTCTGTCCCCGAACAACAATATGACCAGGCCAAGGCCAGTTATGAAGCGGCACGTGCCCACTATGATGCTCTTCTGCGCCAGAAGGAAGCTGCCCACTCCCAGTATGACGAAACCAGCAAGAAGCAGGTCGGAGTGGAAGCCGGGATCCTGCGTGCCGAAGCAGCACTTGACCTTGCCAACCTGAATCTTTCATACACCGTTGTCACTGCTCCGTACAGTGGCTATATGGGACGGCGTACCCTGGAACCAGGACAATATGTCAGCGCCGGACAAACCCTGTCGTACATCGTACGTCAGTCGGGTAAATGGATTACCGCCAATTATCGTGAAACCCAGATAGCGAATATTTATATCGGCCAGCCTGTGCGCATCAAAGTAGACGGACTTCCCGGAAAGGTTCTGCACGGACATGTCACCGCTATCTCCGAAGCAACAGGCTCCAAGTACTCGCTGGTTCCCACGGACAACTCGGCCGGCAACTTCGTGAAAGTACAACAACGCATCCCCGTGCGCATCGATCTGGATGAAGCCGACGAAAAATACACGAGCCTCCTGCGGGCAGGCATGATGGTCGAAACCGAAGCTCTGAGAAAGAAATGAAAACAGCCCGTGAACTTGAAATACCTGTCCGTACGTGGGTTCCCGACCGGATAGCCGTCGCTACGGTCTTCCTCATCATGCTTCCCATCGCCATGCTGAACGGAACTTACACCGGTAGCATGGTAGAGGTATCGAACACCCTGGGAGTCTATACCGAAGACATTACCATAGGCTATTATGCGGCATCGGCAGGCATGGCCGTATCTTATCCGATTGTTCCCAAGATTCTGGGACCTTGTCCGGCAAATCACTCCTGCTGGCCGATCTGGTCCTCCAGTTTTTCCTGAGCTGGTTCTGTGCCCGTCAGGCCAATATCGACCTGCTCATTGCCGCCAGCTTTGTCATCGGATTTCTGAAAGGTTTCCTGATGTTGTGGGTTATCCGGCGCATCAAGTTTATCTTCAGCCCAAGGATGTGCGAAGTGAATTCTATGCTTATTTTTATCCGCTGGTATTCGGAGGCGGACAACTCTCCATGGTCATTACTGCTCTGCTGGCCTATCATTACGACTGGAAATACATGTATTACTTCATGATGCTGCTCCTGCTCGTGGCTATCCTGGCGGTCATTCTTTTTTTCCGCCATGACCGTCCTTCACGTCCCATCCCCTGGAAAGAACTTCATCCGCGCGAGATGCTCATCATCGCCACCGGTGTTCTAATGCTTATCTACGTCATCACCTACGGCAAAACTCTCGACTGGATGGCTTCCCGACGCATCTGTACCTATATTGTCATCGCTCCTCTGCTCGTGGCAATATTTCTCTGGGAGCAGTTCCACTCAACCCATCCTTTCGTAAGCCTGAAACCACTCTTCCAGTGGAAAGCCATTCTGGGTTATTTCTACATGATGATGGTTATGTTCTTCAGTACCTCTACCAGCCTGCTCACCAGCTATCTGACCACCATCCTGCGTGTAGACAATACGCATAGCTACACACTCTATATCTGGCTCCTTCCCGGTTATCTGGCCGGAGCTTTCATCTGCTTCTGGTGGTTCCGGTGGCAACGCTGGCGTTTCCGTTTTCTCATTGCCGGCGGTATGGGATGTTTTGCCTGTTCTTCGGCATGCTTTATTTCGGGATCTCTCCGGACAGCACCTACGAAATGCTCTATCTTCATGTTCCTGCGCGGAGTGGGCATGATGGTTCTGATCATGCTTTCGCTTCTTTTGCCTGTGGAGACCTTCATCCAAGTATCTGCTTTCCAATGCTTTTTTTCTGATCACTTTCCGATCGGTACTTACACCCGTCATCGCTTCGGCCTTTTATAGCAACACGCTCTACCGCCTCCAGCAGAAATACATGGTGGAGCTCTCGGAAACCCTGACCGCTACGGACCCGCTGGCCGCAACACGCTGGCAATCGACTCTGGGAAGCAGCCTGGCCCAAGGACATGGCATAGATGAAGCCACCCAGCTGGCCAACAATACACTTTACACCATTCTCCAGCAACAGGGTACGCTTCTGGCTTTGAAAGATATCCTGGGATGGCTTTTGCCGTAACACTGGTCATTGCGGTTGTGTCACGCTTCATTCCGTTCCACAAGACCGTACGCGTTCCGGTCATCAGAACCGGCGAAGATATGATCTGATCCGCTCCGGAACATACGGACATAAAAAATGCACACAGGCATTTGGGAACATCTTTCCTCACGGAAGCCCGCCCCGCCTGTGTGCCGAATTTAATTTAACAAAGGTTTATTTCATCAATTCAGCCAATTTGGCTTTCAATTCATCACCGCGCAGGTTGCGGGCAACGATAGTACCTTCCTGATCAACCAGTACGGTAGCCGGAATCGCACGTACGCCATACAGGGCAGCACCTTCACATTGCCATCCCTTCAGGTCAGACATCTGAGCCCAGGTAATGTTCAGATCCTTGATAGCCTTTTCCAGCTTCCAGGTTGTTATCCAGAGATACACCTACGATACCGAATCCTTTAGCCTTGAATTCATTGTAAGCGGCAACAACATTCGGCATTTCCTGACGGCAGGGACCGCACCAGCTTGCCCAGAAGTCGATCAGTGTATATTTGTTCTTGGAGATAAAGTCAGACAATTTCACGCTCTTTCCTTCCGGAGTGTTCATTTCAAAATCAATGAACTTCTTGCCTACCGCGGTCTTGGCTACCGTAGCGGCATGTTCCTTCAGAGCTACCACACCTTCATCGTTGGCATAAGCGGCAGGGATCTTGTTCAGAAGCGGTTCTACCTTTTCGATGTCAAATGAAGATGCGAAAGATACGAGCAGATGTACACCTACCGGAGTTTCGATACAGTCAGAGATTGTCTGATAGACTTTGTCCATTCCCTGTTCCTGCTTTTCGTCCAGAAGAGTCATGAGTGAATCACGTTGTTCGGCGGTCAGTGTAGAATCCTGCTGAGCTTGGTGTAGATAGCTTTCAGCTCTTCTCCGATAGCCTTGTAAGAGGTCATGAAGTTCTGATAGGTATCATTGCAGGGGGTACCTGAAACCTGGCTGTCCTTTTCATTCAAAGCAACTTTGATGTTTCCGTTTTCAACAAACAACAGGGTCAGCATGCGCTTGTCGTTCTTCATGTAAGTCACATAGCTGCTCTTGACGATTGAGTCGGCCTGACCTTTGAATTCAAAGGTACCGTTCTTTACGATAGCAGAATCAATCTTCACCAAGTTGTTGTTTTCAAAGTTCTGCAAATAAACGGTGTCACCATCGGCAACTCCTTCAACGGTTCCCTGAATGGTATAACCAGCCTGTTTCTGGCAGGCAGCCAGTGTCATCATACCGGCAGCCACCCATAAAATACTTTTCTTCATATCAGTTTTTATATAAGGTAAATAATTTTTCCGGGCAAAGATAATCATTTCTCCGTACGCTAAACGCCAGCAGGCAACAAAATGTGTAGGTCCAGTAAAGCCACGTCTCGGAAATGCCGGCAAATGCGGCCAGTCCGGTATAATCCAACACGGCAAAAAACTGAACAACAAAGAATAAGGTAACAAATCCCGGAGCAAAATAGGCAAAACACCACGACATGCCGCGGACGATATCCCGGTCGTTCCGATAAAAATCCGTAGCAGATCCGTAAACCAGCCCGGCCAGAACCAGCCCAAAAGCTGTCACACACCAGATTCCTTCCGAAAGAGGAGACCCGGACAAATCGCCTGTAATGCCCTCACCAGTGTCCACGGCCCCAGGCCAGGAAAGCAAGAAGCAGGACATATACTCCGAGCGAAACGGCCGTCATCCCCAGCGCACGGCGCTCCTTGCGCGACAGGTGGATGCCTTTCCCCAGCAAACGGAGGCAGGCTTCCGGGAAACGGGAATGGATGCACAACCCCAGTCCCAGAAAAAGGATCAGCAGACTGGCCAGCATCGGCGCACAAAGATAATTGTCGTCCGTATAACGAAGTGCCCAGCGAAGCCCCTCCGCGCTCAGAAAGTTCTGCACGTCTTCCCAACCGTAAATGCTTCCTACCCACGAGAGGAAAGCAACTCCCACCGTAAGCAGAAAGAATACCGACGCCGGATGAAAGAAACGGATGCTACTCTTCATCGGGTTCCAGATTATCAATATCCAGGATGCGCAACTGGAATGCACGGGTTACCAGCCGGCAGGCATTCACTCCCGTCCGCTCTTCCGGACGGAACAGACGGCTGACCAGATCGTTCTGTCTCTTTTCGATGGACTTGACTCCGAAAGGCATCCCCTTCAGTCCGGTAATCATTTCTTTCGTATATCCCAGAGCCAGATGGCGCAGAAGACGTTCGTCGTATTCGTCTATATCATAATTGATGATTGTCTCCTGTCTGCGCTGACCGGCCAGCACACTTTGTTTGAAACGTTCTACAATCTTCTCCAGAATCGGATAATTGAAGACAAGCTTCTTGCCGTCCATCACCGCCTGCACATCCGTAGCGGTCAGCAATTCCCCGGTCTTCAGAATGATACCATCGGCTCCGGCCTCCAGTGCATCTACCCACAACTTTTCGTTAAGCACTTCGCCGGTAAGATCAGCACTTTCAGTTCCGGACGCTCACGGTGCAGGCGGGCACAGATGTCCACTCCGATGGTGGTCGATCCGCCCAGTCCCAGATCCAAGAGAACCAGATCAGGAGTCTGTTGCTGAAGCAGCTCCCAGAATTCAGCCTCGGTCATGGCCGTACCGATCACCTCGGCATTGGGTATTTCGTGACGGAAGATTTCTTCTGTTCCTTTCAGTTCCAGCTTCACATCTTCCACAATAATAACTTTAAACTTTTCCATTTTTATCTTTAAGTTTTTCCTTACTTCCGCAAAGTTAACGGATAATCCGAAGATACATTCTCCCCTTCTCCATTTTTATCTTCTTTCAGTCCCGGTTTTAAGTTCTTTCACTCTTCATCCTTTTCCACCTTCTTATTCCGTACGTTTCAGGGGCAAGGTGAACCAGACCGAAAAGCCTCCGCCTTCAACCGGCATGGCATTGATGCGGCATCCTCTCCGCCCGGCAAACTCATCGTGATCGCGGATGATTTGCTTGCATACCAGATACTCCGTACCGGCCAAGACCTCAGACGAAGCCGACGGACACATGCGTGCCAGATCGGGATAGAACAAACCGTTCAGCACTTCCTGAGTGAAATTGCGCCGACGGTCTATAAAGTCGAAACGTACAAACTCGCCTTCTTTCCGGATCTTCAGTTCCAGCTTTCCCTCCTGAGCATACCGGAGCGACTCATCCACGAGATTTCCAGCAGGAAACGAAGCAGGATTTCATCACCCGTCACCGACACCGGCTCAGCTTCTGCTTCCAGTTCCACCCTGAAGGCCAGCTTGCGTACGGCCTTTTCCACATACTTCCACGTAAAACCGGCCAGACGTTCCACCGGCACCTCTGAACGCCGGAAAGTGATTTCTTCCAGTTGCCGGGAAGCACATGAACTTAACAGGGTAAATATATCCTTATAATAATCCACCAGTTCTGCCACGGTGGTAATCTGTTTTCTTTCTTCCGCTTCAGTGATACCCTTATCTGTGTTCAGTCGGTTCACGATCTGCTGGATGCGGTTCGGATAATAAATCGTCTCATGCTTAATGGTAGAAAGGCAATTGTCCAGCACCATATTCTGTACATGAAGCATATTCTCTTCATACGCAACCCGGTTGGATTCATCCTGAGCCAGTTCTATATCATGATACTTCCGGCCAACCTGTACCACCGTCGTATGCAAGGCCACGGCCAGATATCCGGCTACCAGTTCCACCAGCAACGGATCTTCTTCCCGATTATCGCAACGGATCATTTTCAAAGCCAGCACACCCATGCAATGCCGTTCTCCGCCAATCTCTACCCACAAAGGAAGCAAGGTCCATCCCGTCACGTCGTTCCACATCTGCACCTGCTTTTCAAAACAGCGTGCCATACGTTCCCGGACCACCTCATCGCCCTCGCCCCGGTAGAAGGCATAGTTCAGGGTATGCGATTCCTCATCATATACCGCCAGAGCCAGCCCCTCCACGGGAACCAGTTCACAGATTTCGTTGAAGATCCATCCACCAGCCGCTGGGGAATCTCATCCAACGCCTCGGAGTGAATAACCGACCGGGCAAATATTGCCTCGTTCACCGTAAAGACCTGTTCCATCTTGTAGCGGTAATGCAAACGTCTCCGGAAATAAAGCACATAGTAAACCACTCCGCATCCTGCCACCAGCAGGATGAACAAGGTCAGTGCAATCCATTTGCTACCGGCCGATTGCTGCATCTGAATACAATATTGCTCGAGAGAAGTATCCTTGGTGAGCTGCTTGTACAGAGCCGTATAAATCGTATTGTTATACCGGTAACAACGGAAATCCTTGACGGCCAGGGATGCTACAGCCGCTTCATTGCGCACATCCAGCAAAATAAAGTAGTCCGTATCGAAACGTCCGGCCAGCCAGTCGCGTTCATCTCCTCCCTCGGAAGTATAGAGACGGAGCAGAGGACCCTTCTTTCCGGAATAGGTCCGATAATGAAGATTCATATAATGCAAGGCACTGTCCGCCAAAGAAAGTGCCTCCCAATAGGCTCCCCGGACATTGCATTCATAAACCATATTCGCATAGTCATTGGCTACCCGCAACAGGCTGTCATATCCGGCAATACTGTCCGGAACAGCTTGTCTTTCATCCACCGGAGCGGAATGCATACATCCTCCTCCCAGGAAAGGCATGAGAACCAGCAAACACATTCCCAGCATTCTTCTGACACCCCGGGGTAAACGGAAATAAAAGCGGCTTCCCTTGCCAGGAGAACTTTCCACCCGGAAAAGACAGACTTCGAACACCGGACTCGTCTTCCGGTATTTCTCAATGATTCCCCGGCAATTCATCAGGCCGAAACCGTGTCCTTTCTGTTTCTTGAGCTCGCCGGCATCAGCGGCCGTAGCCAGACCGATCTGTCCCGGAATCGTAGACTTTTTCATCCTGAATCAGGCTGACATCTTCCTTCGAAAGTCCCGGACCGTTATCCGTCACGGAGATCTCCACATACGTGTCCGTTTCCGTTGCCGACACCTCAATGCGCCCTCCTTCCTGCGTATATTTACGGGCATTTTCTGTCAAGGTATTGACCATGAAGAGCGTCAGTGCCTTATCCGCCTTCACCACGGCACCGGTTTCGTGCACGATCAGTTCCTGACGTTTCATTTCAAACGTACGGCGGCCTTTGCTGATCATGAGGAACAGCTCATTCAAGGCAAAATTCTCTATATTCAGACTCAGAGCTCCTGACGCATCTTGATCCAGCGGGCAAGAATCTCATTATACTCATTGATACGGACAATCAGTTCGTCAATGTAACGGAATTTTCCCCGCTTCACATCTTCTTCACGGGTATAGGAAGCCGATTGCAGCTTATGCACCTCATTGGATACCCGGTCAATGTACGGCAAGATCCCCGTCACGATCGACAGACAGGCCTTCTTGAGTTCATTTCTCCGCTTGTTTTCCACCAGATGCTGCTCGTGGATATACCGTTCCTTGTCCAACCGCCTGCGCTCGTCTTCCAGCGAAACCAGATTCAGTCCGTTCTCCAGTGTCCAGCCGAGATAAGGCAAAAGCAGACGGACCAGTGCCTGCTCTTCCTTACGGAGCTTCTGGGGAAGTACCAGCAAGAGCTTGCCGACCGACTCATTCTTTCCGAGCGGAACCAGGTCAAAATCCAGCATGATCTTGTTTTCTCCGGAAGTTTCCGTCACATCTACGGAAGACTCTTCTTTAAACATTTCCTCATCCTCGTCTTCTTCCATCTGATTCAACAGAATGGAAACCTCATCCACCGGAAAGATGCCGGACAGTCCCTCTTTCAGTATCTGCCGGAGCACCTCCGTCACTTCTCCGATTCCCTGTGCCTTCACCGGAACACCACCGGTAATCCGGTGACAAAGATCCAGTACCTTACGCAATTCCGACAAGTAAGCCGTATTCCGTTTACGCCACCGGCGGTTCAGGAAAATAAAACAGACAACGAGGAGCAACAAACCGGCAACCACCAGAGCCAGAAGTACATTCAATTGCTTCGATTCACGTTCCAGAACGGCATACCGGCTCTCCAGTTTCTTGTCCTGACGCGCATAATCCAATATGTCCAGATAAATGTTCCGGTTATAGTCCGATTCCGGTTTGCGGTCCATGGCCGCATACGTCCGGCTTAACTGCTCCCTCAGACGGGCAATCCATTCCGGTACCGTCTTGATACCTTCATCATTGATCCATTTCAGTTCGATGCATTCCGAAGAAAAAGGCACATAGGTGTGCAGACGGTCCGTCGTATCGGCACAATGATAATATTTTTCATGATGCCGGTTGACGAACTCCAGAGCTTCCGCCAGCATCGGCAAAGCCTTGTCCGGCATTCCGGCAAAGTTATAACAAGTGGCCAGCGTCCGGTACGCTCCCGAAATCTGATACCAGTCACCATATTGCTTGAAAAGGCGCAAAGCCTCCTCCGCATAGCGCAACGGAAGGCTGTCCACAGGCAGGTCATCCTCATTGACCAGTCTCAACAGACCGGGACTTTTGGCCTCCAGTAAGGTACGGTTCCTCCTCATGCAAAGCAATTCAGCCATGGCCTGAAGCGAATTTGCCTCGAAATAAATATAGTCTTTCATCCGGCTGACCTGCAAACACTGTACCAGACATTCAAATTCACCCAAAGTCACTTCATCGGGAGTCGGTGCCTCATACATTCCCCCTGAACCGCGCATATACACATAATACAACCATTGGGAGGTATCAGCCTTCAACGATTCTTCCGAAATGGCCTGAATGGAACGAAGTGCCGCCTCATCCTGCTGGAGGTAATAATAATACACTCCTGAAACGATATAAAATTCCGAAAGTGCATAATTGAACCGGCGGTTCAGCCGCTCATCCGCCAGTGCCTCATCGTATTCCCGGATCCGCCTGATCCTTCGCAGGGCATTGTTGCGATAATCATAAAATTCCTTGTTCAGGGAAGTGCGCTGGCAGACTCTCATCATGCCCACATCAGCAATCAAAGCCTCCACTTCATTCTCGCTTGCCACTTCCGCCCTGCGATATAATTGCGAAGCCTGTTCAAAATCCATCCGCATAAAGGCACAGAAAGCCATATTGTTCAAAGCTTCTGCACGTTGGGCGGGATGTCCTTCGGCAAAGGAATAGGCTTTTCCTGCCGCCCGGGCAGAAGCGGTCAGATCTTTATACCTTAGTTCATAGGAAAGCGTGTTCAGTGAATCGGCCTCTGCCGAATGATTCTCACGCCGCCGGCTTTGCCGCACGAGGACAGAAGCAGTCCTATTCCGAGGACTACTCCGCTTACATATCCGAAGAAAAACCTTTCTGTTCATTCCCATATTCAGAAAAACAATGCCGGCATATACATATAATAAAGACTGCATCACAACCGGTATGATACCGGAAACGATGCAGTCCTCACTTTAAAGCGTTGGACAAAGTCTTATTTTTTTGATTCTTCCAAAGAAACTTTTCTAAATTCTTTCAACACTTTTTCCAGTTCCAAAGAAGCCTTACGTGCACGTGTTCCAGCTGCCTTGTTTCCTTTTTCTGCCTGCAAAGCTGCATCTTCCAGCAAGCTATTGCTCAGTTCTTTAATTTTAGCAATTAATTCGTTCATAATTCAGATGTTAATATATTAAACATGCCCAAATGTAATACAAATCCGCTAATCTGATACAAACGGCTGTTCTTCTTAGTATCTTTTAACACAAAAAGGCAGTTTTTCCCGACTGAATCCTAAGAGATTATACATCCGTACTAAAATTTAAGGAATCAAATCGTTAGATGTTTCTTCAGAGCGTTCCTCACGAACCTGAAGCAACAGCACCCGGCGCGTTTGCCCGGTTACCCGGAAACGCTGGTCGATGCGTTCATTGACCAGCCAGACAATCTCCCCGCCTGAAACCACCACCTGTTGCTTTTCTTTCTCAAAAAGAGACATTTTCCGGTCACGCAGATAGTCGCGCACTTTCTTATAATTCTGCATGCCCAACGGAATGAAACGGTCTCCGGAACTCCACACTCTCAGTTCCAGCGGCCACGTAATCCGGTCGGCATCCAGACACGCCACTTCCTTCTCGCGCGGCAACACGGAAGATCTTCTACCGGAACGATCCGCTCCTGAAGGACAGGCAAAATACTTTCCTCCGCATCTGAGCGGAGAAACAGATATTCACGGTCGCGCAACAAAGTCCATCCTGCCCCCTGAAACAAACGTCCGGATTCACCGGAAAGGCTACGCAGGATATCCCTGATCTGGGATGCATTGAATCCTTTCCCGTGCAACAGTTCGAACAAAACCGCCTGGGGCGCCACTTCCTTCAGCAGAGCCGGAATGGAAATCCGTTTTCCGTCCGGACAAACCCGACAACAGGCTTCCTGCATGGCATGCCGGTAAATCTCTGCCACATCATCCAGACGGGAAGCCGTTTCGGCGATCGATTCAGCGACCGAAGGGTTGATTTCACGCAAAGCCGGAAGTACATTCAGACGGATTTTATTGCGTGCATAAGCATCTTCCAGATTGGTACTGTCCGTTACATAAGGCTGTCCCAGCCGATCCAGATAAGTCAGAATGGCTTCCGACTTACCCCCAGCAAAGGCCGGACAACCGTTCCATTGACCGGTCTGATTCCCCGAAGCCCGTTGATTCCCGTGCCGCGGGTCAGGTTCAGCAACAGCGTTTCCACACTGTCATCCCGATGATGTGCTACGGCTACCACACGGAAACCGCCCTGATCCCGCAACTCTTCAAACCAGCGGTAACGGAGTTCCCGGGCTGCCATTTCGATGGAAATCTTCCGGGAAGCAGCATATGCTCCGGTAGAGAAATGAATCACATGAAGAGGTATCTGCCTTCTCTCGCATAACTGACGGACAAACCGTTCGTCACGGTCGGACTCTTCTCCCCGCAAATGAAAATTGCAATGGGCAGCCTCCAGCCTGTACCCCAGCTCCTGCAACACACACAACAAAGCCACCGAGTCAGCTCCCCCGCTCAGTGCCACCAGCACTCTCTCGCCCGGAAGCAATAAGTGCCGTTCTTCAATCCATCGGAAAACTTCTTGTCTAAACATGGTGCAAACTTATACTTTTTCCCGGAATAATACGAAAGGTACGGACGAATCTGTGTATCTTTGTCTGCAAATTCTAACTGATGAATAATGGACGAACTGAATCTTACGACGCCTACCCTGCTTTTCTCAGCCGTATCTCTGATCCTGCTGGCCTATACCAACCGGTTTCTTTCATATGCCCAGCTGGTGCGTACCCTGAAAGAACAATACCTTCAAAATCATTCCGAGATCACGGCGGCTCAGATTGACAACCTGCGCAAACGCCTTTATCTGACACGCAGCATGCAGGTACTGGGTATCTCAAGCCTGTTTTTCTGCGTTGTCGCCATGTTTCTGATCTACATCGGTCTGCACGACCTCTCAGCATATATCTTCGGACTGGCTCTCCTGCTGCTCATCGCTTCCTTGGGAATATCCATCTGGGAAATCCATATTTCCGTCAAGGCACTTGAGATCCATCTGAAAGATATGGAAAACAAATAAAGGCCGTCTTCCAAAGACGGCCCCAGGCCGGAAACTCATTCCGGCCAGCCTTCATCGGGCATAAATGTGGAATCCCGCTCTTCGATGGTTTCATTCTTCTCCAGTCTGGCCAATGCAGCATGGCTTTTTCGTGTCCCTGAGCCGCAGCCCGGCGATACCACTTCATTGCTTCTTCCTGATTCTTTTCCACTCCTTTTCCCCACTGGTACATTCTTGCAAGGTTATATTGGCAGGAGCATTTCCCTGAAGAGCCGATTTAAGCATCCATCGGGCTCCCTGAACAATGTCTTTATCTACCCCCTTGCCCCAGCAATACAGATTACCGATGTTATATTGTGCGGAAGAATTTCCCAGATTAGCCGCCTTCTGAAACCAAAACAGGGCTTCTTCATAATTACGAGGTACCCCCAGTCCGTTCCGGTACATGTATCCGATGTTGTTCATGCATCCGAATTGCCGTGAGCTGCGGCCCGGCGATACCAGTTGAGAGCAGCCTGTTCATTGCGTACAGGTCCCCAGCCGTTCTTATAAAGATTCCCCATTCCCAGCTGAGCTTTCGGATTTCCCCGGAGAGCGGCCCGGTAAAGCCAGTCCATGGCTTCTCCGAAATCCTGACGGGTACCCAGTCCATACGTATACATAAAACCGGCATTGGCCTGCGCATCGACATGCTCCTGACGGCAGCCATCAAGAAAAAGATTCAAGCTTCCGGAAGATCTGCCGGTCCTCCC
>ENA-OQAN01001068-OQAN01001068.1-human-gut-metagenome-genome-assembly--contig:-NODE-1068-length-12716-cov-1.398602_pt1 | contig 12716 bp, 20 predicted proteins | sample MGYA00242735_ERZ504527 | MGnify/ENA primary metagenome ERZ504527 (study PRJEB26092, sample SAMD00036230) | human gut metagenome | host: Homo sapiens | study: EMG produced TPA metagenomics assembly of...
GAATCTTTCAAGGGCAGCCATCAGCGCACCTCCAAATCCAGGAAGACCCCGTCATAGCGGGTTCGGAGCACGGCAAGGATATCCTCCCTGTGCTGTAAGAGCAGCGGGATCTGAGCTTCCTTTACCTGCAGCTTGGCACAGTCAGCAAAGAGCCGGACCCGAAAATCGGAAAGCCCAAGGCCCATGAGGTAGGTCTCCGCCCATTCAGTCCGTTCCAATTTTTCTTTCGTAATGGGTTCCCCTGTGGGAATCCGCGTGGCAAGGCAGGCATAGGAGGGCTTGTTCCAGGTGGGAAGCCCTAGGGCCCTGCTTCTTTCCCGGATCAAGGATTTGGTAAGGCCGCACAGGCGCAGGGGTGAAAGACGTCCAGTTCTGCAAGGCTTTCATGCCCGGCCGATCGGAAGCGTCATCGGAGGCGTTTGTGCCGTCAAGGAGAAGATTGTAGCCGTCTTTTTTGGCGGCTTTCCAAATGGTGGAAAAAACGGCTTTCTTGCAAAAATAACAGCGGTCTTTCGGATTTTGGACAACGGTTTCATTTTGCAGGACATCAATGGGAAGGAGCGTGTGAGTAATGCCAATCTTTTTTGTCAGCGCTTTGGCCCCTTCCAGCTCAAAGCGGGGGACAAAAGCGGAATCAATCGTATAGGCATGGACAGACTGGGCATACTGGGCCGCGGCTGTCACAAGATAGGTAGAGTCCACACCGCCTGAAAAGGCAATGGCAACTCGGGGATGTGCCTCAAAAAAGGCTTTGAGGTCCATGGGAATCACTCCTTTTTAAGGATTTTTTCTGTCCCCATTATATCATTGATGAGCTGGATTTCAGGAAAAAAGAAGCGTGAATTTTTTTAGACAGGCCCTCTATCAATTAATGCGTTAACCATAGTAAAATGCTAGGTTGACTAAAGGCTGGCGGCGCCGTAGAGTAAAAAGGATTTCGAATCGAGGTGAAACCATGCAAACAAGAAATCTACGTGAACTCGTCCTCTCGAGCCTCTTTGTAGCGCTTATTGCCATCGGTGCCATTATCCGTATTCCTCTTGGCTCAACGGTCTATACCCTACAGTTTTTAGCCACCCTTCTTGCCGGCGCCTTGCTAGGCGGCCGCTTAGGGGCGCTTGCTGTCCTGACCTATACGGTGATGGGCCTTGTTGGTCTGCCAGTCTTTGCTTCAGGGGGCGGCCCCAGCTACATCCTGCAGCCGACTTTCGGCTATCTTGTGGCTTTCATGCTTCAGGCTTATGTTGGGGGAACGTACATCCGGCGCAGCGGCCCGATTACGTTCAAAAAGCAGCTGACAGCGCATCTCATCGGCCTTGTCATTGTTTACACCGTAGGCATCGCTTATTTTTATGCAGTGAGCCGATATTTGCTGCAAAGCACCATGACTTTCGGTGTCATGCTTTGGTACTGTGCGGTGCTGCAGATTGTCCCCGACCTTGTCATTTGTGCCGTGGCCGCCCTTATTGGGGAGCGGGCCTACCGGATCGGTCTTTGGATCAAGTAAAAAAGGAAAAGAAAGAAGGAAGAACATGGGAAGAGGATTGTTTGTTACAGGTACAGGAACGGATGTGGGAAAACTTCGTCACAGCCCTCATGGTGAAGAAACTGAGGGGGCATGGGTATGACGGAAGCTATTATAAAGCGGCCCTGAGCGGAGCCGAAACAGGAAAAGACGGGGGACTGATTCCCGGCGATGCCCAGTTTGTGAAAATGGCGGCCGGGCTTTCCGAAGCGGCGGGGGATCTTGTGACCTATATCTACAAAGAGGCCGTATCACCTCATCTGGCCTCCCGCTGGAATAAGGATTCCATTGACCTTACAAGGATCCAGGAAGATTACGCCCGCCATTTGGCCCGTCATGACTATCTGACTATGGAAGGCAGCGGCGGCATTATTTGCCTCTTTCTTGGGAATCGGAAAAGCGGCTGCTGCTCGAAGATGTAATCCTTGCCTTGAAGCTCCCTTGCGTCATTGTGGCGGACGCAGGTCTTGGAACCATCAATGCGTCGGTTCTTACGGCGCGTTATCTGAAGGAACGGGGAATCCGTGCAAAAGGGTTCTTCTTTAACCATTGGGATGAGACCGATCCCATGCAGCAAGATAATTGGGCCATGACAGAGGCGCTCACGGGGCTTCCCATCCTTGCCGGCATCAAGGACGGCGATAGGGATCTTTCCTTGTCTGCAGACCGCCTTGCCGCCCTATACGAATAAGAAAGGAGCTATTCCATGAATGATTATCAGCAGCGGGATCTTGCTCATATCTGGCATCCCTGCTCCCAAATGAAAGATTATGAAAGCCTGCCGCCCCTTTTTGTGGATCACGCAAAAGGGGCCTGGCTCTATGATGAAAAGGGAAAGGCCTATCTTGATATCATCAGTTCCTGGTGGGCCAATCTCCTGGGGCATGGCAACCCCGTCATCAATGAACGCATCAAGCCCAACTGGAAAAGCTCGAACATGTGATCTTTGCCGGCTGCACCCATGAAGCGGCCATTACCCTTACAGAAAGGCTCCTGCCCCTTTTGCCTAAGGGGCTGACAAAATTCCATTTCAACGATAATGGATCTTCCTCGGTTGAGGCCGCCCTCAAGATTGCCTTCCAGTATCAACTCCAGACAGGCCACGGTGAACGGACCGCTTCATGTGCCTTTCCGATGGGTATCACGGCGAGACCATCGGGGCCCTTTCCGTAGGGAGCATGGATCAATTTGCAAGGCTCTATCAGCCATGATGATGGATAATATCCATGTAAAGGCCCCGGACTGCTACCGCTGTCCTTTTCATAAGACGCGGGAAAACTGCCAGGGAGACTGCATCCAGTACGCGGAGGAAACCTTTGCCCAATCTGCCAAGGAAACCTGTGCCCTCATCGTGGAACCACTCCTGCAGGGCTGCGCCGGTATGCGCGTTTATCCGGCCGTGTATCTGAAAAAAACTGCGGGCGCTGTGCGATGCCTATAATGTGCTTCTTATCTGTGATGAAATTGCCACGGGATTTGGCCGGACGGGAAAACTATTTGCCTGTGACCATGCAGGAATCACGCCGGATATCATGACCGTTTCCAAAGGACTTACCGGCGGTTATCTGCCTATGTCCATCACGCTCACGACGGATGCTGTCTACAATGCTTTTTATGCGGATTACAGCGAGCACAAGGCTTTTGTCCACAGCCACACGTATGCAGGAAATCCTTTGGGCTGCGCGGCGGCTCATGGCGTCTTGGATGAACTTATGGACCATGGTGTCCTCAAAAAGGCCCAAACCCTTGCCCCCTGGCTTACGGAGCAGCTTACCCAGCGCGTAGGGGAACATCCCCATGTCGGGGAAATCCGGCATATCGGACTGATCCATGCCTTGGAACTGGTGGCGGATAAAAAGAAGAAGACGCCGTATGATCCTTCCCGCCGCATGGGCTATGAACTTTATCAGAAAGCGCTTTCCAAGGGGCTTTTGCTGCGGCCTTTGGGAGATGTGATCTATTTCAATCCGCCCCTTACGATTTCCCGGGAAGAGCTGACTTTTGCCTGGATGTCCTTGAAGACGTACTCCAAAGCCTTTCTTAAGAGGCATTGCACTCTTTGGCTCAAGCTCCTATAATAAGGGCCGTACCCTTGTAAAAAAAGGAGCTGATGGAAAATGGCCATCCTTGAACATGATGCCTTTATGAGTGATGAGCTGCGTCGTGTCCCCCTAAAGGAACTGACAAACCGTCTGGATTCTTTCCGCCGCGTTATGACAGAACGCGACCCGGCATGGAAAATGGCGGTCATTACGGATAAAATCGATATGTATTATTTTGCGGGAACCATGCAGGATGGGGCCTTCATCATCCGGCCGAGGATGCCATCCTCTGGGTTCGGCGGAGCCTTGCCCGGGCCAAAAATGAATCTCTCCTGCCGGAATCCATGCTTCGCCGCATGCACAGTTTTCGCCAGCCAGCAGAGTTTTACGGAAAAGATATACCGTCTGTCATCTATTTGGATAACAAGCATACCAGCCTTGAATGGCTGGGATTCTTCCAGAAGTATTTTCCCATGAAGCAGCAGCGGGACCTGACCCCTGTCCTTGCACAGCTGCGCAGCATCAAGAGTGATTATGAACTGGAACTTTTGACGCGGGCGGGACGCATCCACGAACAGGTTCTGATCCATGATGTGGCCCCCTTCCTTCACGAAGGCATCAGCGAGGCGGAACTGGCCGTCCGTCTTTATCTCAAGATGCTCCTTCTGGGAAGCCATGGTGTGGCCCGGACCAATCGAACCGACCGGGGAAGATGTCATTGGGCTGGCCTCTTTTGGGAAAAGTGCCCTTGTCCGTACGGCCTTTGACGGTCCTGGCGGCACGGGCGGAACCTGCGTGGCTGTCCAGAGCATTGGGTCGGCCTTCCGTCTCCTTAAACGGGGTCGCCTTGTCTATCTTGATATTTCCTGCGGGGTCGATGGCTACAATACGGATAAGACCGTGGTCTATTACTATGGGGACCTGAATCGGGATCCTGACCGCGAAAAGATCCTGAAGGCCTATGCCTACTGTCTGGCCCTTGAAAAGGAAACCGTTTCCCTTTTGAAGCCCGGAGCTGTTTTTGGCGATGTCTATGATACGGTCATGGCACATTTTGATCCAGCCTACGAACCGTATTTCATGAATGGCGGCCGTTTCTTGGGCCACAGCATCGGTCTTGTTATGGATGAGACCCCCGTCATCACTCACGGTGTGAAGGATATGGTCAAGGAGAACATGGTCCTTGCCGTGGAACCGAAGATTGGCCTTCCCGGTATTGGCATGGTGGGCACGGAAAATACCTATTTCATTGGGAAGGATGGGCCTATTTGCCTTACGGGCGGCCCGGTTCCCCTTGCTGTCATCAAATGAACTCGCCAAAAAGGACACTCCGTGATACAATATAGGGCATGAGTCCAACCTGAGGGGGAGCCTTATGGCAGATGAAGAAACCTATATCCTGACAAAAGAGGATTTCCAGGAACAACAGGAAGTCATCAAGAAACAGATCCTGGGCAACACAAAACTGGAAGGCCGGGAAAAACGCATGGCCCTTACCGTCCTGGACGGAATCGGTCAATCCGTCATGGCTGGCGGCGTCCGGCAGCACGGGATCACCAAACAGATGATGAAGGTGAGCCTGCCTATCTTTGGCAAGATGAGTGAGGATAAACGCCACAATGAAAAGGAACTGAAGGTCCTTCGGGCACTGACCATGGTGGTATATGAGGCCCTTTATGGGAAACGCCGCTGATGACAGCACTGACGATTTTTCTCATTGCTGTATCCCTGTCGATGGATGCTTTTGCAGTTTCTGTCTGCGGCGGCATGCGCCTTGCCGAGGATCGGAAATTTAGGGGCGGCCTTCAGTACGGGGCTTGGTTTGGTATCTTTCAGGCTTTGATGCCTTTTTTAGGTTATCATTTGGGCCTGTATTTTGCCGCTTGGGTAGATGCCTATGCCCACTGGATCATTTTCTTGATCCTTTCCTGGATTGGCATTGGAATGATCAAGGAGGCACATGAAGAAGTCTCCTGCAAGGTCATTACAGGACCTTTGACGATGTTGGGCCTTGCGGTTGCTACCAGCATCGACGCCTTGGGCGTCGGTGTGGGCTTTGCCTTTGAAGGGCTCGACATTGGACCTACGGTCCTTGAAATTGGGACAATCACCTTTTGTTTATCCTTTATGGGCTGTGTTTTTGGATCCTATATTGGAATGAAAGGAAAAGCCAAAGCGGAATTGATGGGCGGCCTTGTACTTGTCGGCTTAGGGATAAAGAGTCTCCTTGGCCATTACTTTTTTGAGAGATTGAAAAACCACGATCTGGACGCTTGAGTGCGTTCAAAGATCGTGGCTTTTTTATAGGGGATGGGAGGCCTTTTTTGATGATGGTTTCCCCAAATCGTTTCTTCAGGGCATCCACAGCAAGGCTTCGCTGGGTATTGCGGTCGCTTTTGGAAAAGAGATTTTGCTCAGAACTTTCCTGTGGGACCAAGTGGCTCACGGTTACGCCAAGGAGCCTTACAGGATCCCGTAGGGGGTTCCTGCGGGTCAGGATCTTGACGCGTTCCATGATTTCTTCATCCAGCTGCAGGGGCAGGTCAGAGGAAAGGCTTCTCGTATGGACCTTGAAATCCTGTGTCTTCATCTTTAGCGTGACCGTATATCCGGAAAGGCCAGCACTTCGAAGACGAAAGCCCACTTCTTGGGAGAGGTTCCAAAGGATTTCCAGGATGACTGCATGATCTCGCAGGTCTTTTTCAAAGGTCAGTTCCCGGCCAAGGGATTGACGCTTTTCATCAGGAATGACGGGACGGTTGTCAAGACCGTGGGCAAAGCGTAGGATGGTTTCCGTATTTTTCCCGAAAAGGGGGGAAAGAAGGGACACGTCACAGGCGCAAGGTCCCCGATGGTCCTGATGCCAAAGCGCGTTAAAAGGGAGGCGGACCTTGCTCCAATGCCGAAGATGCGGGAAATCGGAAGAGGGGCGATGCGTGAGGCTGCCTCGCTCTGCCGGATGATGACAAGACCATTGGGTTTTTTGAGGTCGCTGGCGAGTTTTGCGAGGAACTTATTGGGAGCAAGGCCAACAGATGCTGTAAGGCCCGTTTCCTTTTTGATGCGTTCCTTGATGCGGAGGCCAAGGGCGGGGATGTCACCTACAAGGCGTTCCATGCCTGTTAGGTCCAAAAAAGCCTCGTCAATGGAAAGCGGTTCCACAAGGGGAGAAAATTCATGGAAGATTTGACGGATCTTTTGGGACAGTTCCAAGTATCTTCCATAGCGGCCTTCGACAAAGATGCCCTTAGGGCACCGCTCCAGGGCTTCCTTCATGGGCATGGCCGAGTGGACACCAAAGCGCCGGGCTTCATAAGAGGCCGTGGAGACAACGCCCCTTCCGGAAAGCCCGCCGACGATGACGGGTCTGTTGCGGTATTCTGGATGATCCAGCTGCTCAACGGAGGCAAAGAATGCGTCCATATCAACGTGCATGATCCAGCGTGGTCTGTTGGAAGAAACGGGTTTCATTGGAGAATCCCGCCGCCTATAACGACGTCTGTTTCATCACCAAGGCCATAGAGGACAGCGGACTGCCCTGGTGTAATGGCGCGCTGGGGCTCGTCAAAAAGGATGGAGAAGGTATCGGATCCGGTCGGGGTGACGATGGCCGGCTGCGCTTCCTGTCGATAACGGACCTTGACAAGGCAGGCAAAAGGTGCGTCCGGGACCTTGCCGGAAATCCAGTTGGCTTCCTTTACGGCTGCATCGCGGCGGAAAAGAGCCTGTGAAGGACCTACAATGACCGCGTTTTTCTTAGGATCGATGGCTATGACATAAAGCGGTCCATCGGGTTGGGGAAGTCCCAGCTTCTTGTGCTGTCCAATGGTATAGTAGATAATGCCTTTATGTGTGCCGATTTCCTTCCCGTCCAAGGTGAGGAAAGGACCTGGTTGGGGCTCATAGGAAAGGATGCGCTGTACGGCCTCTGTATAAGTTCCGTTGGGCACAAAGCAAATGTCCTGGCTGTCAGGCTTGTGGGAATTGATGAAGCCGCTTTCTTCGGCAATTTCCCGGGTATGGGTCTTTTCATAGTCGCCCAAAGGAAACTGCGTGTGGGCGAGCTGTTCCTGCGTGAGGTTATACAGGACATAGCTCTGGTCTTTTTTGGATCTTTGGCGCGGAGCAGTTCATAGCAGCCATTGCGTTTCCGTATGCGGGCGTAATGACCGGTGACGATGGTGTCGCAGCCCAGTTCCTTTGCCCGTTCGTATAGGGCGCCAAATTTCAGGAACTTGTTGCAGTCAATGCAGGGATTTGGTGTTTTCCCGAGGTGTAGGAACGGGCGAAGGTTTCCATGACATCCCGACGGAATTCGTCCATGTAGTTAAAGACAAAATAAGGCATGCCCAGACGGACAGCGACGCTGCGGGCGTCTTCCACATCCCGGATGCTGCAGCAGGTCTTGCTGCTGCAGCCGGCATCGGGGTTGTTGTAGAGCTTCATGGTGCAGCCTACACATTCATATCCTTGATCAAGCATAAGTTTTGCGGCTACGGATGAATCAACGCCGCCGCTCATGGCGATGAGTGCTTTCATAGGGATTCCTCCTTGGCATCTATAATTGACGCATCGATGATGCGGGGAATGTGACCCATAGTGGGCCAGAATCGGCTGATAAGGTCCTTTGCGGCAATCTTGAGGGACTTATCATTACGGAAGGGATGGAAGATTAGGTCCTTTTTCGATAAGAGGATACGGGAAATGAGCAAGTGTTACGGCTTGTTTCGTATCAAAAAGCAGTTCCAAGGCCGATACAGCCCCTTTTTCACAGCAAAGGAGACGGGAAAGGGCCTTTTTATCTTTTTATCTCCAAAAGTAAGATGTCCTGCTCCAAGCGTTTCTTGAAGGGCTTTTCCTGTAAAGAACTCTCCTTCAGCAAGGAGAAACAGGAAGAACAGCTTCTTTTTGGGTGCCTCCCCAAAAAGGTCCTTTACCGCCACAGCCTTCATGGTTTCCGCAAGGGCAAGGCCTTCGTCAAGGGTCACGATGGGCGGATGAGGGAAACCCTCATAGAGAATCTTTAGCTTTTGAAGGGGACCATAGATTTGTATTTCCTTATTGGTCAGCATGGTGCAGGTTTCGTAGGGCCGTAACGTGACCGATGACAATTTCCGCAATGGTATCGATGTCTTTTTCGTCAAGGTCTGCACCAAGACTGAACCGGATGGACGAGCGGGCCTGTTTGGCTGAAAGCCCCAAGGCAAGAAGCACATGGGAAGGTTCCGGTGAGCCGGAAGCACAGGCGGAGCCTGCCGAAACACAGATGCCGTCCATGCCCAATAGGGGCAGGAGGGCTTCTGATGGGGCGCTGTCAAAGGTCATGTTGAGCGTTCCCGGAAGGCTGGGAGAAAGGGCGCCGTTTTGCCGCACGCCTTTAAGGGCCAGCAGTTTTTTCCGCAGACGCTCTTTGAGGGACCGGATGCGAGCGCTTTCCGCAGCCTTTTCCTGCATGGCTTTTTCAAGGGCTGCGGCCATACCGACAATGGCCGGGATATTTTCTGTTCCCGCCCGTTTGCCCCGTTCCTGGGCCCCGCCTTCGATGAGGCTTTCAAGCTCGATGCCCTGCCTTGCATATAAGATTCCAACACCTTTGGTCCATGGAACTTATGGGCTGAAAAAGACGCCATGTCAATGACCCCTTTTGTAAAATCAAGGTCCATATGGGCCGCCCCTTGTACGGCATCCGTATGAAAGAGAACGCCTTTTTCATGGCACAGGTCCCTATGGCCTCGATGGCTGGATGGTGCCAATCTCGTTATTGGCCGCCATGACGCTGACGAGGGCCGTATCTGGGCGCAGGGCTTTTTTGACACTTTCGGGACTGACGAATCCATCTTTTGAAATGGGAAGCAGCGTGACCTCAAAGCCTTCTTCCTTGAGGCGCCTCAGACTGTGGAGCACGGCATGATGCTCCATGACGGTGGAAATAAGATGACGCTTTCCTTTTTGGGCGCCTATATGGGCCCCTGTAATCAAGGCCTGGTTGTCGCTTTCGCTGCCGCCGCCCGTAAAGGTGATTTCTGACGGGTGGACGGATAGGGCGCGGGCTGCCTGTTCCCGTGCCATAATAAGGGCGCGGGCCGCTTCCTGCCCCTTGGGATGCTGGCTTGAAGGATTGCCGTAAGCTTCTGTAAGATAGGGCATCATCGCCTTGAGGGCTTCGGGATAAAGGGCGGTGGTGGCCGCTTGATCCAAATAGTAGAACATGATGGAACTCCTTTTTCAGGGGAAAAACTTCCTTGAAAGGGAAGGATCCCGGTTTTTGGTTTCCTTATTATACACCAAAGTGGCTGTTCTAGGTACTGCCCCTTTGCCAAAGGGACAATCAGATGGCAAGAAACGGCCATTTTCCTAGAAAAAATGCCGTGGAAAAGTTCTTGAAATGTTTCATGAAGCATGGTAAAATAGTCAAGCTGTATATATGAAAGTATATACTTCTTCTGCTCCCATCGTAGGGAAGCAAATCCAAAGGAGGAGGTGATTTCGTGAATAACTACGAAGTCATGTACATCGTAAAGCCGGTTGAAGAGGAAGCTTATAGCGCTGTCGTAAAGAAATTCGACGACCTTCTGACGGCTAACGGCGCCACTATCGAAAAGACCGATAAGTGGGGCAAAAAGCACCTGGCTTATCCCATCCAGGACATCCAAGATGCTTGTATGTATTGACCACTTTCAGTGCTGAACCTGCCGCCGTTAAGGAATTGGATCGCGTGATGAAGATTACCGACGAAATTCTGCGTCACATGATCATCCGCAAGGGCGAGTAAGCAAGGAGGATTTGGTGTATGAATAGGATATTTTTTGTTAGGCCGGCTCGTACGCGATCCGGAAGTACGGGTAACTCCTACGGAACGTACCGTCTGCACCTTTACTCTGGCGGTGGACCGTCCCTTTACTGCGAAGAACGGCCAGCGCGAAGCGGATTTTATCAATATCGTAACTTGGAATAAAACCGCTGAATTATGTGGGAACAGCTTACTCAAGGGACAAAGGGCCCTCGTGGAAGGACGCCTGCAGATCCGTTCCTATGATGACAAGGACGGGAACCGTCATTGGGTCACGGAAGTCATCGCAGATCGGGTTGAATTCATTGAAAGAAAGGGTTCGGGTTCCCCGGCTCCTTCTTCTCAAGGCAGCACGCCTTCCCAGAGCGGAAATGCCCAGAACCAAGGGGGCATGGAAAGCTTTGGCTCTCCCATGGGTTTTGACGAAGAAATCCCATTCTGATAGGAGGGAAATACATGATTAACAAGCGTGACCGCGGAAACAGAAGACCGAGAAGAAAGGTCTGCTCCTTCTGCGTTGATAAAGTCGAAGAAATCGACTACAAGGATGTCGCAAAACTGCGCAAGTTCATCACCGAACGTGGCAAGATCCTGCCGCGCCGCATTACCGGTACCTGCGCAAAGCATCAGCGTCAGCTGACGATTGCTATCAAGCGCGCCAGAAACGTTGCTCTGCTGCCGTTTACGGCAGAATAAGGAGCTTAAAGGGCTGTACAATGAAGCGTTGCTTCATTGTACAGCCCTTTTTTCTGTGCCTATGCCTTGGCTGAAAGAAGAAAAGAGACTCCACCTTGAATTTCTTTACATAAAACCCTATACTTTGAATAGATAATTGTTGATAATATATCATTTTTTTATTGGTGGGAGGTGGATGGGGTGAACTTCCTTCAACAGACATCCCTTGGCCTGTCTTTTCTTTGGCTCGTAGGGTCCTTTGCTCCGGCCCTTGCCTCAGCGGCCAAATCCGCTCCGCAGACTTTTTCTGGAGCGGCGGGGCAAAAGGATCCTTCTTGGATCGATTTGGCGACGTCTTATGGGAACCCGTACGTTCGAGATGACGTGGATGCTTCGCTATCGCAGCAACAGCTGGCTAGCTGGTGGGAACTCTTCCATGATGACACGCTGACAGAACTCATTTCTTTGGCCCTTGAGAACAACAAAGATCTTGAAGCCGCCCGTTCCCGGCTTTCTGAAGCTCGGGCCCAAGTTGGGATCGCAGAGTCTGCCCGGCTTCCCTGGATTAATCTGAATGGGGGATGGATGCGGGGAAACGTGCCGGATCACGTGGTTGACGGGGTGCTTCCCGAAGGTCCTGTACGGGACCAGATGGGGATTGACCCGCAGGCAGACGGATCCTTTGCCGGGATTGACGCGTCGTGGGAACTAGACGTTTTTGGAAGGACGAAAGCAAGTGCGGGCAGCTTCCGATACCCTTCAGGCCCAAAATGCCAAACTATATGAAGTGTGGGTCAGTTTATCGGCTGAACTGGCTTTAAACTACATCACCCTGCGGACTTTGCAGGCAGAGCGGATGGTTACGGCATCCCACATTGCCAGTGAGGAAGAAACCTTGGAATTGCTGCAGGTTAACCGCAAGTCGGGGCTTCTTTCCGATGTGCCCCTTCAGCAGTCGGAATATACCCTCTATAGTACCCGTTCCCAATTGCCCGCCCTCGATAAGGAAATTGCCGGCACCCTTTCGCGGATTGCCCTTTTGACCGGCACTATCCCGGGCTTTCTTGACCAGAAGCTGCGGACACCTCAGCCGCTTCCCGATATTGATGCACGTCTTTATGGGGCCATTCCGGCGGACCTGTTGAGGCAACGGCCGGATATCCATGCCGCTGAACGCGCTTGGGCGGCTCAGATAGCCCGGACTGATGAAGCACGGGCCGCACTGAAACCTAAATTTTCCATCCTAGGGCTGCTTGGCTTTGCGACCCTTGGCGGGGGGCTTTTCTCAGCCGGCAGTCAGGGATTTTCCCTGGTTCCCCAGATTTCCTATCCTCTGTTTTATGGCGGAGCCCTCAAAAAGAATGTAGCTGTCCAAAAGGCCGCGGAAAAGGAAAAGAAAGCCCTTTAATGAAAAGATGGTCCTCAAAGCAGCGGGGGAAGTCAGATCGTCCATGGCTGCCATTGCTGAAGATCATGCTGCCGCCCTGACCCTCCAGAAAGGACGGGCCGCTTCCCATAAGGCCTATGAACTGGTCCGCCATAACTATCACAGCGGCTGGGGACCTATCTGGATGTGCTGGATGCCCAGCGGGCCTATCTGCAGGCTGACCAGAAATATACGGTCTCTAAGGGAAAGGAACTGTCTTCCTTGATTTCCCTTTTCAAGGCCCTTGGAGGTGGTTGG
>ENA-OQAN01001069-OQAN01001069.1-human-gut-metagenome-genome-assembly--contig:-NODE-1069-length-12706-cov-1.883536_pt1 | contig 12706 bp, 19 predicted proteins | sample MGYA00242735_ERZ504527 | MGnify/ENA primary metagenome ERZ504527 (study PRJEB26092, sample SAMD00036230) | human gut metagenome | host: Homo sapiens | study: EMG produced TPA metagenomics assembly of...
CTTCAGCCGGACCGGTGTTCCTCCGATTCTTAGGGATTTGATTTTCCTGAAGGATATTTTCCGGCTGAAACATTTCACGATGCATATCCTTCAGCCGGAATGCCGATGGGCAGGGCGTTTGCGGAATGCTGAAAGATCTGAAAGAAAAGTAAGGCGGTTCGGCATGTAGATGCGTTATGGAAAAAACAACAGGTCAAATTTTAAAAAGCTCTTGTTTCTTTCAATGAAAACGTCTTTGTTCTTTTTTTTAAAAGACCTTGTTCTTTTCAGAAAAGAACAGGACGTTTGAAAGGTTAGTAATGTGTGGGCTGTAAGATTAGTAATGTTACAGGTGAAAGATTATATATCTTACAAGTGATACATATATGAAGTTCCAGTATATAAAAGATAAAGGGAAGGCAGGTACTACTGGTTTTTGCAATGTAGATACATCTCAGCCGGATTGGTTTATAAGGCAAACCTTTGGGGTGGAAATCAATGGAAAACCTGTACAAAATAGTACAGCCTCTCTAAATAAAGCCTTCTCTGCGATAAAAATCGTATCCTTTTCTTGCAAAAAATCTCTTAATTGTTGCTTTCCTCTGATTTTTCCCTTAAATTTGTTAGTGACTTACTAAATTTAATACAGGGAGGAACGAGTATGGGACAACAGACTTTTGAATTTTTGTTATTAGCAATGTCCGCACTTGCGGTGATTGTATTTGTAGCCCTCTATTATGTACGTGCCGGTTATGGTATGTTCCACACCCCGAAATGGGGACTTTCAGTGAACAATAAATTAGGTTGGGTGCTGATGGAAGCACCTGTATTCCTTGTAATGCTTTATCTGTGGTGGAACAGCAGCGTGCGTTTTGATGCCGCTCCTTTCCTCTTTTTTCTTCTTTTTGAATTACATTATTTCCAGCGTTCTTTTCTATTCCCTTTCCTGATGAAGGGAAAGAGCCGGATGCCCCTTGCCATTATGTTGATGGGAGTGGTCTTTAATGTTCTGAACGGACTGATGCAGGGCGAATGGTTGTTTTATCTGGCTCCGGAAGGACTCTATACAGATGCCTGGCTCAGTACTCCTTCTTTTTGGCTTGGGATCATTTTGTTCTTTATAGGGATGGGCATTAATCTGCATTCCGACAGTGTGATCCGCCATTTACGTAAACCGGGCGATACACGCCATTATTTGCCGCAGAAGGGAATGTACCGATATGTCACTTCGGGCAACTATTTTGGCGAGTTGGTGGAATGGATAGGGTTTGCCGTACTCACTTGTTCGCCTGCTGCATGGGTGTTTGTACTGTGGACGTTTGCTAATTTGGCTCCACGTGCCAATTCCATCCGTAACCGTTACCGGGAAGAGTTGGTAAGGATGCGGTAGGAAAAAAGAAAAGAATGATTCCTTTTATTTATTGAATTTGAATAGTATATCGTTTCTGTTTCAGGAAATGATGAAAGCGAAACATAACATATGAATGATGAACTCTAAATTATTTACTCCCGCCTCTATCGGGCCGCTGACTTTGCGTAACCGTACGATTCGTTCGGCTGCTTTTGAGAGCATGTGTCCGGGCAATGCGCCGTCCCGGCAATTGAAGGATTATCACTGTTCGGTGGCAGCAGGTGGAGTGGGAATGACTACTATTGCTTATGCAGCTGTTACACAAAGTGGCCTTTCTTTCGACAGGCAATTGTGGATGCGCCTGAAATTATACCGGGATTAAGGGAAATAACCGATGCGGTTCATAAAGAAGGAGCTGCTGCAAGCATTCAGTTGGGACATTGTGGAAATATGTCGCACAAAAGTATTTGTGGGGTAACACCCGTAGGAGCTTCTTCCGGTTTTAATCTTTATTCGCCTACTTTTGTGCGTGGCTTGCGCAAGGAGGAACTGCCGCAGATGGCAAAGGCATACGGTCAGTCGGTTAATTGGGCACGTGAGGCCGGATTTGACGCGGTGGAGGTACATGCGGGGCATGGCTATCTTATCAGTCAGTTTCTTTCACCTTACACCAATCATCGTAAGGACGAGTTCGGCGGCTCGTTGGAGAACCGTATGCGCTTTATGGATATGGTAATGGAGGAAGTGATGCGTGCCGCAGGTAATGACATGGCCGTTCTGGTAAAAACCAATATGCGTGACGGTTTTAAAGGCGGCATGGAAATAGATGAAGCTGTGCAGGTAGCGAAACGGTTGGTACAAGATGGCTCATGCGTTGGTGCTGAGCGGAGGCTTTGTAAGCAAAGCGCCTATGTATGTCATGCGGGGAGCGATGCCTATAAAAAGTATGACACATTATATGAACTGCTGGTGGCTGAAATATGGGGTACGTATGGTAGGTAAATGGATGATTCCGACAGTACCTTTTAAAGAGGCTTATTTCTTGGAAGATGCATTAAGATTCAGAACAGAAATAAAGGAAATTCCGTTAGTATATGTGGGAGGCTGGGTATCTCGTGAAAAGATAGATGAGGTATTGGATGATGGTTTTGAATTTGTACAGATGGGAAGGGCGTTGCTGAATGAACCTGGTTTTGTGAATCGGTTGCGGACTGAAGAAAAGGCTCGTTGCAATTGCGGTCATAGTAATTATTGTATTGCGAGAATGTACACTATTGATATGGCATGTCACAAACATCTGGAAGAGAAATTACCCCTTTGCTTGGAACGTGAAATAGAAAAATTAGAGAACCAATGAGTAAATTAGCCATAATAACCGGTGCCGATGGAGGAATGGGTACTGAAATAACCCGTGCGGTAGCACAGGCCGGCTATCATGTAATAATGTTGTGTTACACTCTTTTTAAAGGAGAGGAGCGTAAGAACCAGTTGATTTTGGAAACTGGCAATAAAGAGATAGAAGTCAGACAGGTTGATCTTTCTTCCATGGCTTCTGTGACTAATATCGCGGACGACTTGTTGGGGCGCGGAAAGCATATCGATTTACTGATGAACAATGCGGGAACAATGAGTTCCGGCGGTTTGATTACAACGGAGGATGGTTTGGAATATACGGTAGCTGTGAATTATGTGGCCCCTTTTTTACTGACTTTGAAATTATTGCCTCTGATGGGACAAGGAACCCGGATTGTGAACATGGTTTCTTGCACGTATTCCATAGGGAAGATTACTCCTGAATTTTTGATTCGTGGAAAAAGAGGCAGTTTTTGGCGTATCCCTGTTTACAGTAATACAAAATTGGCTTTGTGGCTTTTTACCCGTGAACTTTCTGAAAGGCTGAAAACAGAAGGAATTACTGTCAATGCTGCCGATCCTGGTATTGTTTCTACCAATATCATCCGTATGGATATGTGGTTTGACCCGTTGACCGACATACTGTTCCGTCCTTGTATCCGTACTCCGAAGCAAGGAGCCGCGACAGCTGTCAGTTTGCTTTTGGATGATCGATGGAAAGAAGTTACAGGGCAAATGTTCGCTTCTTGCAAGCCTAAAAAAGTAAAGGATAAGTTTATGAATCATCCACAGGCAAGACAGCTTTGGGCGGATACGAAAGCATATTTGGAGAAACTGAAATTGGAGGAGCCAATTGTCTGAGAATTCCTTTAAATACATAAAAAGCCGTATCATTACTTAAAAGTAGAGTGGATACGCTTTTATGGTCGGTGAAGAGTGTCTGGTTTCGGATTGCAGTGTAGTTGAGGTTATTCTTTCTTGGCTGCTTGTTCAGCCAGCATCTGTTCACGGCTTTTACTTTGAGTCACAATATAAACTCCCGTGAATACCAGTGCCACAGCTATTCCTTTGGCAATGCCGAAGGTTCCCATTCCTAACAAGATAGAGACACTGGTTCCTACGATAGGCTGCACATAGTTGTACATACTGATGACAGTAGGGCGCAATGTTTTCTGTCCGATCATCATCAGAATATAGGCAAGGAATGTTCCACCTACAATGACGTAGCTACGCAGGCCCATGTAGAAGTGGAAATTTCGTGAAAATGTATGGTCGAGACCTCATGATAGGAAAATGGAATAAAGCAGATGGCTGCATAGGTGAACATCCATTTCATTAAAGTAAATATGTTGTATCTGCTGATCAGTCCTTTAAAAATAGCCAGATAGAATGAGAAACTGATTTGTGCCAACAGGCAAAGCAAATCTCCGGGAATACTTCCGCCTTTTCCATCTGTTGAGCTTGGCTGCTCAATATGAGTGTTAAAAGCTCCGATGGAACCTAGAAAAATGCCAATCACTTTTTCCCTGTAACCGGTTCTTTCAGATAAATGGCAGCGACAATCATAGTAGCGATAGGGGCTGTGGTGGTTACAATGGAAGCATCGATGGGGGAAGTCAGTGATAGTCCGAAAGTGAAACATCCCTGATTCAGGACGATACCCAATAATCCTGCAAAGAACAACATCATCAAGTCGTGCGGCTTTACTTGTTCTTTAGGAGCGAAAATAGAAGCTATCCAAAAACAGATAGCACCTCCTGTCATTCGAAATGTAGCGAGGGAAAGACCTGAAATACCGTTTTCTAACGCCGTTTTACCAATTGGGGACATCAATCCCCACATTATGGCAGCGCTAGCAATGCCAAATGTCCTTTGTACTTTTGAATAGCCATTCTTTTTACCTTAAATAACAGTGCAAATGTAGGAGGTTTTTTTTATATTTTCTATCTTTGCTTATAAGTAAATCTATCAAAAATGAAAAAACAAGCTGATTATATAAAACGTATTGAGATAAAGCGGCTTTGGGGCCGTAAAGATATCTCATGGGAACTGCGTCCGGATGTCAATATTCTGAGCGGAGTGAATGGTATCGGCAAGAGCACTATCCTGAACAGATCTGTGAACAGTCTGACGGCTTTGGAAGGCGGAGCGTTGAGTAACGGTTCGACTCCCGGGGTACATTTTGTCTTTTCTCCGGAAGATGCGACCCTGATACACTTTGATGTAATCCGTAGTTTTGACCGTCCGTTGATTCATTCGGAACTTCTCGAAAAGATGGCGGATAAGAATGTTAAGACAGAACTGGATTGGCAACTTTATCAATTGCAGCGGCGTTATTTGGATTATCAGGTAAATATTGGTAACCGCATTATTGAGTGCCTTACTTCCGGTGGCCCTGACGGTCAGCTTCGTGCTGCCGAAATGTCTTACCCTAAGACAAAATTCCAGGATTTGATGGATGACTTGTTTGGTGAAACCGGTAAAAAAATCATTCGTAAAAGTAATGAGATTTTGTTTGAACAGGATGGAGATATACTTTATCCTTATCAACTGTCTTCCGGTGAGAAGCAGATTTTGGTTATCTTGCTGACGGTTCTGGTACAAGACAACCGCCGGGGAGTCCTGTTTATGGATGAACCTGAAGTATCCTTGCATGTGGAATGGCAGCAACGCCTTATTTCATTGATACGGCAATTGAATCCTAATGTACAGATTGTGTTGACAACTCATTCGCCTGCTGTGATTATGGATGGCTGGCTGGATGCAGTGACCGAGGTGAGTGATATTACAAAATAAACAATTTCTAACGACGATACTATGGGAAAAAGATTGTCGGAGAATCTGTCCTCCTTATATATTGGTGCGGCCAACAAATTGAAACCTAAATGTTCGCGACGCAAGATTATTGCATACGTTGAGAGCTATGATGATATTTCATTCTGGCGTACCTTGTTAGGTGAATACGAAAATGAAACTCGTTATTTCGAAGTGATGCTTCCTTCGAAAACCACTTTGGCTAAAGGTAAGAAAGTCTGTGCTGGATGAATGAACTGGGACCTCAGTTGGGACAAAATATTGATAGCGTTGTGTAGATAGTGATTATGACTATCTGTTACAGGGGGCTACCCATACTTCACGTTATATTATAAATAACAAATATGTTTTTCATACCTATGCATATGCTATAGAAAACTATCAGTGTTATGCTGAAGCATTGCATGAGGTTTGTGTCATGGCAACGTTGAATGACCATCCGTTGGTGGATTTTGTCGCTTTTATGCGTATGTATTCCCAAATAGCTTATCCGTTGTTCATTTGGTCGGTGTGGTTTTATAGAAAACATAATCTTTCCGAATTTTCTTTGCTTGACTTCTGTTCGTATGTGAAATTGGATAGAGTCAGTGTCTATCATCCTGAACGGAGTTTAGAGAGTATGAGCCGCAGGGTGAGGCGTAAATTATTGGAACTGGAACGCCGCCATCCGAAAGCCTTGGAGGAAATAGAGGCGATGAAGCGGGAATTTGCCAAATTGGGAGTGAATGAGGACAATACCTATATGTTTATTCAAGGACATCACATTATGGATAGTGTAGTGATGAGATTGTTAGTACCTGTCTGCAATGTGTTACGCCGTGAACGTGAAACGGAGATTAAAGAACTGGCAGAGCATAATATGCAGTTTCATAATGAACTGACCAGCTATCAGCGCCGGCAGTTGGGAGTAGACATTGTACTCCGCAAACATACCAGCTATAAGTTATCACCTCTTTATAAAAAATTGGAAGCAGATATAGAACGTTTCTTGAAACATATCTGAATCGGTTATTTCTTATGGGAGGCAAGTGCTTTGGCTATGAAATGATCTAGTGAGAATTTACCCGGTCCTGCTATATACAATAATATGAATACTACCAGATAAATAAAGGCTAATTCTTTAACGGCGAAAGGATCAGAACCATGAACAACAAAGAATGCGATACACATGGTGAAGATCATCGGAAGCATTGCCAAGCGATAAAGGAATCCGAAAATGAAAGCCATCGAACAAACCATTTCACCAAAAATAGCCAGTACCAGTGAAAGTTGGCTGCCTATTCCTAAAGGATCGGGAAAACTGCCGGACATGACATCGTAGTTGTCCCATTTCTGTACACCGTGCGACATGAGTAAAATACCAAACAGGATTCGTAAAGCTAATATCAGAAGTGACATAGCAGTGCCATCGGGCTTGGATGGAAATAAGAATTTATAAATGACTGACATAATACGTTTTTATTTTTTTGTTTATACTATATTTATATAAACGTAACAAAAGGGTGAAATGTTCAAATCATTCACTGTTTGTTTCTTTGGAGATGGTTGATTCGCTCATATTAATTTTTTATTGTAGAAAAACTCTTGAAACGAATGTCAGGACTTCGTGCAAAAGGAATAAAAAAAGAACAATTATAATAAATATTAGTTCTATATGGTATAATGTTTGTCGTACCTTAGGTAACGATAAAAGCTAACATACGAATATATGAAAACAATTAAATGTATTGGAGTGCTGACATCCGGAGGGGATGCTTCTGGCATGAATGCCGCTATCCGTGCGGTAACCCGGAGTGCAATTTGTAACGGATTTAAAGTGAAGGGTATTTATAGAGGATATGAAGGCTGATTAATGGAGAAGTGAAGGAACTGACCACCCAGGATGTGAGCAGTGTTATTCAACGTGGAGGAACGATGTTGAAGACAGCCCGTTCTGCTGAATTCCAAACAGTAGAAGGACGCAAGAAAGCATACGATACTATGCAGCGAGAAGGAATTGATGCTTTGGTGATTATAGGTGGAAATGGTTCTATTACAGGAGCCCGGATTTTTGCGGAAGAATATGATGTGCCTTGTATCGGGTTACCTGGTACAATAGATAATGATCTTTATGGTACTGACTTTACCATAGGTTACGATACGGCTTTAAATACGATTGTGGAATGTGTGGATAAAATCCGTGATACGGCAACCTCTCACGACCGTATATTCTTTGTGGAAGTGATGGGACGTGATGCCGGTTTTCTGGCTCAAAACAGTGCCATTGCTTCTGGTGCTGAGGCAGCGATTATTCCTGAAGATCGTACGGATGTGGATCAATTGGAGAAATTTATCGGGCGCGGTTTTCGTAAGACAAAGAATAGCAGTATTGTTATTGTTTCCGAGAGTCCGAAAGACGGAGGTGCCATGCATTATGCAGAGCGTGTCAAGAAAGAATATCCTCAATATGATGTGCGTGTTACCATTTTAGGGCATTTGCAACGTGGAGGTTCGCCTAGTGCTTATGACCGTATTCTTGCCAGCCGTCTGGGGGCGGGAGCTATTGATGCCATATTGGAAGGCAGCGCAACGTGATGATTGGCATTCATAACGATGAGTGGTATATGTAACCTTTTTTCTGAGGCAATTAAAAAGACAAGCCCCTTGATAAATCGCTTATCAAGGTGCTTGATGAATTATCTATTAAATGAAAATAATCATGAAAGGAAGAATGCGGAAGTAATTCTTCTTGCTTTTTCTATGATATGTGCCGGATGTAAGGCTTCCAATTCTGTGCGCGGCCGGAATCCCCATGCCACACCTATAGCTGTTACTCCGGCATGATGCGCTGTTTGCATATCTACATTAGAATCACCTACATAAAGTATATCTTCCTGTTTGACTCCTGCTTTTGTCATGATTTCGTTTATGATGGATGGATCGGGTTTTGCGGGGATACCTTCGCGTTGTCCCAGTACTTCCACAAAGTTTATTTCTGGAAAATAGTGTGCTATTAACTTTCGGGTAGCTGCTTGGTATTTATTGGAGGCGACCGCTATCATGATCCCTTGCTGTTGCAGTGTTTTTAATAATTCGGAGATACCGGGATAAGGGCGGCTTAAATCGGCATTGTGCTCATCATAATAGGGGATGAATTGTGAACGTATCTTTAATACATTCTCTTCCGTACGCTCCCCTTCAGGCAGAGCACGCTCAAATAATTTATTGATTCCGTTTCCTACAAAAAAACGGTATGCTTCCATTTCATGTGTAGGATAGCCATAATACTGTAAGGCTTGGTTGGTGGCGGCAGCTAGGTCGGCAATAGTGTTCAGTAATGTGCCGTCCAGGTCGAATATTACAAGTTTCTTCATATTTGTACTTCTTTTATCGGTGCAAAGTTACTATTTTTGTATGCAAACTAATAATAATGCTTATGAACTTTCTAGAATTAGTGAAGGCGCGCTACTCTGCACGCAAATATGCCAATCGTCCTATTGAGGCTGAAAAGTTGGATATATCATGGAATGTGTACGTTTTGCACCGTCTGCAGTTAATTTTCAACCATGGCGTTTCCGTATTGTTACAGATGAGGCCGTACTGAAAACGTTGTATTCATGTTATAAACGGGAATGGCTTGCTACGGCTCCTTGTATCATTGTGGCTTGTGTGAATCATAATGAGTCTTGGCATCGGCGTGCGATAATAAGGATCACGCTGATATTGACATTGCTATTGCAGTAGAACATCTTTGTCTGGCTGCTGCCGAACAAGGACTGGGTACTTGTTGGGTTTGTAATTTTGACACTCCGCGATGCAGTGAGGTTTTGGGATTGCCTGAAAATTTGGAACCGGCCGTCTTGATTCCGGTCGGTTATGCGGAGGATGAACCCACAGAAAAGAAGCGGAAACCATTAAATGAAATCCTTCTTTAAAAAATCACAAAAACACCTTTCGGAGTGCCATCGGGCAGGCAGATTTAATTTCCTTTTACAGTGGACGAAGGTACTATTAATCTCTTGGCCTGATGACTGTTCCGGATTTTAAGCTCATTCTTTTTAGTCTCTTCTTATTTTCTGATAATTTTGCATATTTTGTATTCCATTTATGATAGAAGTAAAGCCGAAATGGCTAAATTTGAGCACTTTTTAGGCTTTGAATAACCTATGAGTGTAGTAAGTACTATTAATAACACTAAAAATTATGGAGAACATAGGAGTTGGATTGATGTTGATGGTGGTCGGTATGGCGACTGTCTTTGTCATTCTCCTCATCGTTATCTATCTAAGCAAGTACCTTATTACTGTTGTCAACAAAGTGGCTCCCGAAGAAGCTCCTAAAAAAAGCACCTGCTGTAGCACCTACGGCAGATACTGGTGCTATGGATGCTATTAAGGCGGCAGTTGAGATTTTGACGGCAGGTAAAGGTCAGGTGATAAAGATTGAGAAGTTATAATCCAAAAAAAGAAAAACACATTTATCAAAAATGGAAAGAGAAGTAAAATTTAGTCTGGTCTTTCGCGATATGTGGCAGAGTGCAGGTAAGTACGTGCCTCGTGTAGACCAGTTTGGTTAAGGTTGCCCCGGCTATTATTGAAATGGGCTGTTTCGCCCGTGTGGAAACAAATGGTGGTGGTTTTGAACAAGTAAATTTATTGTTTGGTGAAAATCCGAATTAGAGCTGTGCGCGAGTGGACGAAACCCTTCCACGAAGCAGGCATCCAGACCCATATGCTGGACCGTGCGTTGAACGGTCTCCGTATGAGTCCCGTTCCGGCAGATGTCCGTAAATTATTCTATAAGGTTAAACATGCGCAGGGAACGGATATTACCCGTACTTTCTGCGGATTGAATGACGTCCGCAACATTATCCCCTCTATCGGCTATGCTCATGAGGCCGGAATGATTTCACAATGTTCGCTCTGTATCACTTTCTCTCCGGTACATACTGTGGAATATTATGTGAATATGGCCAAACTGCTTATAGAAGCCGGAGCCGATGAAATCTGTATCAAAGATATGGCCGGCATCGGACGTCCCGTTTCATTGGGAAAGATTGTTGCCGGAATCAAGAAGATTAAAAATATTCCTATACAGTATCACTCTCATGCGGGGCCCGGATTCAATATGGCTTCTATTTTGGAAGTATGCCAGGCTGGTTGCGACTATATTGATGTAGGTATGGAACCATTGTCATGGGGAACCGGCCATGCTGATTTGATTAGTGTGCAAGCTATGTTGAAAGATGCCGGATTTAAAGTGCCCGAAATTAATATGGAAGCGTATATGAAAGTGCGTTCTATGATTCAGGAGTTTATGGATGATTTCCTTGGTTTATATATCAGTCCCAAAAACCGTCTGATGAATTCTTTACTGATTGCTCCGGGATTGCCGGGCGGCATGATGGGAAGTTTGATGGCCGATCTTGAAACGAACCTGGAATCTATCAACAAGTATAAGGCAAAACGTAACCTGCCGTTTATGACCCAGGATGAATTGTTGATCAAGCTGTTCAATGAAGTTGCTTACGTATGGCCGCGTGTGGGCTATCCTCCTTTGGTAACTCCGTTTAGCCAGTATGTGAAGAACCTTGCCATGATGAATGTAATGGCTATGGAGAAAGGTAAGGAACGTTGGGGAATGATTGCCGATGATATTTGGGATATGATTTTGGGTAAAGCAGGACGTTTACCGGGTAAACTGGCCCCTGAAATTATTGAAAAGGCAGAACGTGAAGGCCGCAAGTTCTTTGATGGCAATCCTCAGGACAATTATCCCGACCAGTTGGAAAAATATCGTAAGATGATGCTTGAAAAACAATGGGATAAAGGACAGGATGACGAAGAACTGTTTGAGTATGCCATGCATCCGGCCCAGTATGAAGCTTATAAGAGTGGAAAGGCGAAAGAAGACTTCTTGGCAGATGTGAAGAAACGTCGTGAGGAGAAGGCGAATGCCACTACTCCTGTACGAAAGCTGAAAACAAAACAAAAGTACTGACAGTGGATGTGAACGGACAACCTTATCGTGTTACAGTGGCATATGGTGCTGTAGATCCTGCTACGCTGACAGCTGCTTCGGGTGCAGTTCCTGCACAAACTGCTCCTGCTCCGGTAGGTGAAGGGAAAGATGTGCTTTCTCCGTTGGAAGGTAAATTCTTCTTGGTAAAGAATGCTCAGGAAACCCCGAAGAAGGTGGGTGAAAAGGTTAATAAAGGTGATGTGATTTGTTACGTCGAAGCAATGAAGACCTATAATGCGATCCGTGCGGAATATGACGGTACTATAACTGCTATTTGCGCTAATTCGGGTGACACGGTTTCAGAGGATGACGTATTAATGAAAATAGTATAATGGAAGATATATTTGAAAGACTTTATGATATGACTGCTTTCAGCAATATTATTGCTGAGCCGCAATTCTTGATAATGTATGCCATTGCGTTCATCTTACTTTACTTGGGTATCAAGAAAAAGTACGAACCACTGCTGCTGATTCCGATAGCTTTCGGAGTGTTGCTGGCTAACTTTCCCGGTGGTGAGATGGGGGTTGTCCAGGCCGATGAGAATGGCATGGTAATGGTGAATGGAGCACTGAAGAACATCTGGGAAATGCCGTTGCACGAAATTGCGCACGACTTGGGCCTGATGAACTTTATCTACTACATGTTGATTAAGACCGGTTTTCTTCCGCCTATTATTTTTATGGGGGTAGGTGCTTTGACAGACTTTGGTCCGATGTTGCGTAATCTGCGGCTTTCTATTTTCGGAGCAGCTGCACAGTTGGGTATTTTCACTGTATTGCTGGTAGCTATCTTGATGGGGTTCACTCCGAAAGAAGCGGCTTCATTGGGGATTATTGGTGGAGCAGACGGTCCTACCGCTATCTTTACCACTATTAAACTGGCTCCCCATTTGCTAGGGCCGATTGCCATTGCCGCTTATTCGTATATGGCTCTGGTACCCGTTATCATTCCGTTGGTTGTGAAAATCTGGTGTACGAAGAAAGAATTGAGTATCAATATGAAGGAACAGGAAAAGAAATATCCTTCTTCGGTAGAAATCAAGAATCTTCGTGTGCTGAAGATTGTATTTCCGATTGTAGTGACTACGGTGGTCGCTCTGTTTGTGCCAAGTGCAGTGCCTTTGATTTGGTATGTTGATGTTTGGTAACTTGATTAAGGAAATAGGTAGTGATACTTCACGTTTGTTTGATGCAGCTTCAAATAGTA
>ENA-OQAN01001070-OQAN01001070.1-human-gut-metagenome-genome-assembly--contig:-NODE-1070-length-12706-cov-1.428412_pt1 | contig 12706 bp, 15 predicted proteins | sample MGYA00242735_ERZ504527 | MGnify/ENA primary metagenome ERZ504527 (study PRJEB26092, sample SAMD00036230) | human gut metagenome | host: Homo sapiens | study: EMG produced TPA metagenomics assembly of...
AAAGACTGTTTATCATGAAGGATTACCCGAAGACCTTTCAGTAAAAGAAGAAGATATGAAACGATTGGCGTTAGGTAAACGTCGCACCATCAATGTTGCCTTGGTCGGAAATCCGAACAGTGGCAAGACTTCTTTGTTTAATCTTGCGTCCGGTGCTCATGAGCATGTAGGCAATTACAGCGGTGTGACCGTGGATGCCAAAGAAGGTTATTTTGACTTCGAAGGTTATCATTTCCGTATTGTAGATTTACCCGGAACCTATTCTCTTTCAGCCTATACTCCGGAAGAACTTTATGTACGCAAACATATCATTGAAGAAACTCCGGATGTAATTATCAATGTGGTAGACTCTTCTAACTTGGAACGTAATTTCTATCTTACCACCCAATTGATTGATATGAATGTGCGTATGGTTATCGCCTTGAATATGTACGATGAGCTGGAAGCCAGCGGAAATAAATTGGATTATACCCAATTAAGCCAGCTGATCGGGGTGCCTATGGTACCTACTGTCTGGCCGACGGGGAGAAGGTGTAGACAAACTGTTCCATGTTATCATCGGTATTTACGAAGGAGGAGATTTCCTGTCACAAAAGGGCGAAATACGTTCTGAAATTCTGGAAGACCTGAGAGACTGGCACAAAACCTACGTACCCGACCACGAATTCGGAAGCCACAAAGAAGAGGAAGATGCCCGCCCACGCGGATATATGCGTCATATTCATATTAACCACGGTCCTGAACTGGAGCGCAGTATCGAAGAAGTCAAGAAAGCAATCAGTCAAAACGAAGACATACGCCATAAATATTCCACCCGCTTCCTATCCATCAAATTACTGGAAAACGATAGGGAAATAGAAAATTTCATCTCTACACTGCCTAATGGCAAAGAAATCATAGCGATACGCAACAAGGAAACATTACGTATCCGTAAAGTGATGAACGAAGACAGCGAGCAAGCTATTACGGATGCTAAATATGGTTTTATCACCGGAGCTTTGAAAGAAACATTCACCGACAATCATTTGGAAAAAGAACAAACGACCCGCGTGATAGACAGTATTGTGACACATCGCATTTGGGGATATCCTATTTTTTTCCTGTTTCTTTATATCATGTTTGAGGGAACCTTTGTTTTGGGTGACTATCCTATGCAAGGTATTGAATGGCTAGTAGACCAATTAGGCAACCTGATACGAAACAATATGGCTGAAGGTCCTTTGAAAGACTTACTGATAGATGGTATTATCGGTGGAGTGGGCGGTGTTATCGTTTTCCTGCCGAATATCCTCATATTATACTTTTTTATTTCTATATTGGAAGATTCGGGGTATATGGCACGCGCCGCATTTATCATGGATAAAATAATGCACCGGATGGGACTGCATGGCAAGTCCTTTATCCCACTGATTATGGGATTCGGTTGTAATGTACCTGCCATAATGGCAACACGTACTATAGAAGATCGAAAGTCCAGACTAATCACCATGTTGGTGAATCCTTTAATGTCCTGTAGTGCGCGTCTTCCCATATATTTAGTTATGATAGGTGCTTTTTTCCCTAACTGCGCCAGCTTTATGTTACTTTGTATCTATACAGCAGGTATTTTATTAGCAGTAATAATGGCCCGTATTTTCAGTAAATTTCTAGTGAAAGGAGAAGATTCTCCATTTGTGATGGAACTCCCCCCCTATCGTATGCCTACTTCTAAAAGTATCATGCGTCATACATGGGAAAAAGGAGCACAATATCTGAAAAAGATGGGAGGCATTATCATGATTGCCTCAATTATTATTTGGTTTCTAGGGTATTATCCACGGCATGATGCTCATGAAAGCGTAGCCGAACAACAAGAAAATTCATATATCGGACAAATAGGCAAAGCAATAGAGCCTGTTATCAAACCGCTAGGATTTGACTGGAAGTTAGGAATCGGACTTATTTCAGGTGTAGGCGCTAAAGAATTGGTAGTAAGTACACTAGGAGTATTATACACAAATGAAGGAGATGTGGAAAATGTGAATCTTTCTGACCGTATTCCCATTACTCCACTGGTTGCATTAGCTTACATGTTGTTTGTATTGATCTACTTCCCCTGTATTGCCACTTTCGCAGCAATCAAGCAAGAATCCGGCAGTTGGAAATGGGCCATATTCGCAGCAGGATACACCACTGGATTGGCTTGGCTTGTTGCATTTACCGTATTCCAAATAGGAAGTATTATCATTTAATAAACCTAAACCTAAAATTATTTGTTTATCAAGCATGGAATTACAACAAATTATAGTTATTGCAATCGTATGCCTCTGTACAATATGGATAAGTATACGTATCTTTCAGTATTTCAAGCGCATAAAGAACAATAGCAATCCGTGTGAATGCTGTAATTCTGATTGCGCCATGAAGTCTATGCACAACAAGCCAAAGTGCGGTTGCGAAAAAAATGCAGAAAAGTGAGAAAAAAAATAGCAAAATATTTGCAGATTAAAAAAAATGTCGTACCTTTGCAACCGCAATCGAGAAACAAAGATTGATAACAATAAGGTTCCTTGGATGAGTGGCTTAGTCAGCGGTCTGCAAAACCGTGTACGCGGTTCGAATCCGCCAGGAACCTCCTCATCACTTCAAAAATAAATATGCAAAAAGGGAATAATCCATAAGATTATTCCCTTTTGCATATAATATATAAAAAGCAACGCCTTCAATTACTCAAAAGTATTCCTATTTACACCTACATTCAAAAGGTTTCTCGGCTCAGTTTGAAAAAGAACCTGGAATTATTTCTCTATTCCGAAGATTAAGGAGCGAGTCTTTCTATTTTCCAAACACCATCAGATTGAAGCATATAGAGAAAACGATCATGCAAACGATTTACCCTACCCTGCCAGAATTCAACACGAACAGGCATAACAGCAAAGCCTCCCCAGTATTCAGGGCGATCTATCTCTTTCCCTATCCAGCGCGTGGTTTCTTTCACAAAATCACGAATAAGTTGTATCCTGCTTTCTATCGGTTCGCTTTGAGGAGAAATACGGGCGCCAATACGACTCTTGTAAGGCCTTTTTCTAAAATATTCATCTGATTCCTGTGGAGATACTTTAGCCGCAATACCTTCTATATGAATTTGCCTTTCCAGTTCATGCCATACAAACGATATAGAGATAGATGGGTTATGAGCCAGATGTTTACCCTTGCGACTTCCATAGTTAGTATAAAAAATAAATTTGCCATCATGCAAATCTTTCAACAACACAGTCCGTATTGCCGGTTTCCCTTCCGGAGAAACAGTACCTACCAACATAGCCGTAGGCTCATTTACCTCCGCATCTATCGCTTCTTGCAGCCACTTTGTAAAAAGGACAAGTGGATTATCAGGAAGATCACTCCTTTTGAGACCACCCTTTGTATATTCCCTCCTGATTGTCGCCAAATCAGCCTTCATTATTTTTTCTTTAACTCTTAACCTATATTCTTTCATTAACACTTAAATATTCTTTACTCAATAAATTCCCCAAAAGACCATATCAAAATGGACACCATACCTCACATAAGTATGAAAACAATCTTCTAAAAGAAAAGGTTTAGCAATTTCTCACCGCTATGCATAATTGAAGAAGGACTTATTTTCATTTTTTTGAAATACAAAATCTTTTTGCAAACCATACATTTTCAATCATTCCACTACACACATTTTTCTGTAATACAAGAAGATATATTTTTGATAGATTTAATTTCATAGACAATACTAGCTACAACAGAAGACAAATTATCCTTTTTTATTGCAAAATCACCCTACAATAAGAACTAAAGCCTACACTTGTTTGTTAAATAGAAAAATAAGAATAGCAAAACGACTTGCTACCAATGCACAAACTATTTAATTAAATAATGATTGACTGTTTATGAAAATCTTATTAATAGGAGAGTATAGCAATATACATTGGACTTTAGCAAAAGCCTTAAGAAATATGGGACATAGAGTCGATGTATTATCCCACAGCAATTTATGGCTAAACAACTCTGACTATCTCTATCCCAACCGGTCATCAATCCGTTGGGGAGTTCTTAAAAACACGTTCAATTTACTGAAAACCCTTCCCCAACTCAGAGGATATGATGTGGTACAACTTGTCAACCCTTACTTTTTAGAATTAAAACCCGAACTGCTTCAGTACGTATTCCAATATCTTAAAAAGAACAACAAGAAGATATTTTTAGGAGGGTTTGAATATGATTTTTACTGGATTTACATGTGCTTAAATAAAAACGCTCTCCGATATAATGATTTTTATGCCAATGGCACTTTTCGTGACACCATTGACAACAAAATGGCAATTATAAATTGGATGCATGGATTCAGAGGAAAATTAAACCGTATCATCGCGAACAATTGTAATGGAATCATCACCAGTCTTTACGAATCCTATTTAGCCTACCAACCCTATTTCTCTGGAAAAACCAAATACATTCCTTTCCCGATAGAATCATTGCCTCACCCACAAATCCCTTTTAAAAAAATAGAAAAAGTAAAATTCTATATCAGTCTAAAACATCATCGTGAAGAATGGAAGGGAAAAGACGAACTTTATAGCGCCCTCTATAAATTATATTACAGACATCCATCTGCATGCGAAATCAAACAAACCGTTTTCACTCCGTATGATGAATGTGAACATTTTATGGACGGGTGCGATGTAATGTTAGATCAGCTTTATTCTTATTCTCCGGGATTAAATGCATTATACGCCATGAGCAAAGGAATTGTAGTGGTGGGAGGTGCAGAAGAGGAACATTACAACTTATTAGGCGAAGACAGACTTCGCCCTATCATCAACGTACGCCCCGAAGGAAATGACATTTATAACAAACTAGAGAGTTTATTAGCCAATACAAATAAAATTTCTCAATTATCCGCCGACAGCATTGAATATATTAAAAACACCATTGTCCAATAAAGGTGGCTAAAGAATGTTTGGATTTTTGGGAGAAAAATTAATTCCACCTATTAACACTTCACTATCAGCACCTTATTATTCCATCAAAAAATATATCTAAAAAAAGAGCAAAAAGGTTTGCATATTTCAATTTATCCCCTTATCTTTGCACCGCGTTTGAGAGATAAACGCTTCTGATAAGAAGGAAGTTGGGTGAGTGGCTGAAACCACCAGTTTGCTAAACTGACGTACGGGTAACCGTACCGGGGGTTCGAATCCCCCAGCTTCCGCGAATAAGTCGTAAATTAATTTTACGACTTATTTTTTATATTCATTTTTCAACAGTTTGCTGTCAAGGCTTTCGAGGAAGAGTAAAGGTGTTTTTTTAGACTTTCAATTTTACTACATAAAACATATGATACTTCTTCATAGAAATTAAATTCCGATTTATAATAGTAATAGCATAAAAAAAATCATTTTTTATTTTGCAGATTAAAAACAAACTTCTAACTTTGCACCGTCTTAGAAAAAGAATTAAGACTAACTGATGGCGGTATCGTCTAGTGGCCTAGGACGCAGCCCTCTCACGGCTGAAACTCGGGTTCGATTCCCGGTTCCGCTACTTTTAGAAGCTAATTGGTTTATTGCCACCAATTAGCTTTATTTTTTATGGAATTGTTATAAAGAGTCCTTATTGTTTTTTCATTTATTGACCACTTTATACTTAAAAATGCACAAGTATTCGCATTATACCTACTAATAGTGATGCATAGCTCACAAAAAAGGAGTACCTTTGCAGCCCTAAATCTCTTAATAATGGAATAACAGTATGGAAATGAACAAAGTTTTTAAGGATGGATTGTGGAGTAAGGAAATTAATGTTTCAGACTTCGTACATACCAACATTACCCCTTATGAGGGCGATGCCTCATTTCTGGCAGGCCCCACAGAGCGAACTAAAAAAGTGTGGAACGAAATGCCTCAAGGCACTAGAAGAAGAACGTGCCAATAACGGAGTTTCGTTCCTTGATAATGTAACAGTATCTACCATCACCTCACATAAAGCAGGATACATTGACCGTGAAAACGAACTGATTGTAGGTCTTCAAACGGATGAACTTCTGCGCCGTGCCATCAAACCTTATGGTGGTATCAAAGTCGTAGAAAAAGCCTGCCATGAAAACGGTGTGGAAGTAGATGAAAAAGTAAAGGATATCTTTACTCATTATCGCAAAACCCATAATGATGGCGTATTTGATGCTTACACCGAAGAAATCCGCTCTTTCCGTTCACTCGGTTTCCTGACCGGTCTGCCCGATAATTATGCACGCGGCGTATCATCGGTGACTACCGCCGTTTGGCACTGTATGGTATCGACCGACTGATTGAAGCAAAACAAGAAGATTTGCACAATATCACCAGTCCGATGACCGATGCCCGTATCCGCCTGCGCGAAGAAGTAGCCGAACAAATCAAAGCACTGAAAGAAATAAAGATATTGGGTGAATATTACGGACTCGACTTGGGTCGTCCCGCTACTAATGCACAAGAAGCTGTTCAGTGGGTTTATATGGCATATCTTGCTGCCGTGAAAGAACAAGATGGAGCAGCTATGTCATTGGGCAACGTTTCTTCATTCCTGGATATCTATATTCAATATGATTTGGATCATGGTAAAATTGACGAGTCATTTGCGCAGGACTGGTAGACCAGTTCATTATCAAGTTGCGTATGGTCCGTCATCTGCGTATGCAATCATACAACGATATCTTTGCAGGTGATCCCACTGGGTAACCGAGTCTATCGGCGGACGCTTCAACGACGGACGTACCAAGGTTACAAAAACTTCCTTCCGTTTCTTGCAGACACTATACAATCTGGGTCCGTCACCCGAACCTAATATGACTGTACTGTGGAGTCCGGAATTGCCGGAAGGTTTCAAAGAATTCTGTGCACAAGTTTCTATCGACACTTCTTCTATACAATACGAAAACGACACGCTGATGCGCGAAGTGCGTAACTGTGATGATTATGGTATCGCCTGCTGCGTTTCTTATCAGGCTATCGGCAAACAAATCCAGTTCTTCGGAGCACGTTGCAATCTGGCTAAAGCCTATTGCTGGCTATCAATGGCGGACGTTGTGAGAATACAGGAACTGTAATGGTGAAAGATATTCCTGTATTGACAGGGGACTTGCTGAACTTTGAAGAAGTATGGTCTAATTATAAGAAAGTATTAATGCAAATTGCACGTGTGTATAATGATGCGATGAATATCATTCACTATATGCACGATAAATATTATTATGAAAAGGCTCAAATGGCATTCATTGATACCGATCCACGTATCAATCTGGCATATGGCGTAGCCGGTCTGTCCATTGCCATTGACTCATTGTCTGCCATCAAATACGGCAAAGTACGTGCCAAACGTAATGATATAGGTTTGACCGAAGGCTTTGATATTGAAAATGCATATCCTTGCTTCGGTAATGATGATGACCGCGTAGACCACTTAGGGGTAGATTTGGTTTTATTTCTTCAGTGAAGAATTAAAGAAACATCCGGTATACAAAAATGCCCGCCCTACCCTGTCACTGCTGACTATCACCTCCAATGTAATGTACGGCAAGAAAACAGGTGCCACTCCTGATGGTCGTGCCAAAGGAGTGGCTTCGCTCCGGGTGCCAACCCGATGCACGGACGTGACAAGAACGGTGCCATCGCCTCATTGAGTTCTGTAGCCAAACTACGCTATCGTGATGCCCAGGACGGCATCAGTAACACGTTCTCTATCGTACCAAAATCACTAGGGGTAGACCAGGAAACCCGTATAGAGAACCTGGTAACCATGATGGACGGTTATTTCACCAAAGGAGCACATCATCTGAATGTAAATGTGCTGAACCGTGAAATGTTGGAAGATGCAATGGAACATCCTGAAAAATACCCGCAACTAACCATCCGCGTATCAGGTTATGCCGTAAACTTCATCAAATTGAGCCGTGAACATCAGCTGGAAGTAATCAGCCGTTCTTTCCACGAAAGAATGTAACATCACATATACATTCATCGTAGGGGCGGGTTTTAAACCTGCCCTTACCAGTTTAAAGACAAACCATTATGATCAGAGTCCATTCTTACGAGTCAATGGGGACGTTTGACGGTCCCGGTTTACGCTTTAGTCGTATTTTTACAAGGATGCAATTTCCGATGCCTCTATTGTGCCAACCCCGACACAATTGACACCAAAGGTGAAAGTACGGAAACAACAATAGACGAAATTGTGCGTATGGCCGTCAGCCAAAAAGTTTTTCGGTAAAAAGGAGGTGTGACTTTCAGCGGCGGCGAGCCTACATTGCAAGCAAAAGCACTGATTCCGTTATTCCAGCGATTAAAAGAACAAAGCATCCACATCTGTATAGATACCAACGGCAGTATATGGAATGAAGAAGTAAAGGAACTGCTACAATGGACAGACCTCGTATTATTAGACATCAAGGAATTTAATAATGTGCGCCATCGGCAACTGACAGAACGCAGCAACGAACAAACCATACGTACCGCCGGATGGCTTGAAAAAAACGGAAAGCCTTTTTGGTTGCGCTATGTATTAGTTCCAGGCTATAGTTCCTTTGAGGAAGATATACGGGCATTAGGAGAGCACTTCAAGAATTATCAAATGATTCAAAGAGTAGAAATACTACCTTATCATACATTAGGCGTACACAAATATGAAGCCATGGGAAAAGAATACAAACTAAACGGAATAAAAGAAAATACTCTAAAACAATTGGAAACAGCCAAAACGTTATTTGGTGAATATTTCAATACCGTATATTTAAATTAGAAATATACTGAAGACAAGATGTTGCTATAAATCAATGGAAATATTTCATCATTTCAATAAAATTATCTAATTTCGCATCTAAAACATAAATTATTATAAATATGAAAAGACTACTATTACTCTGCCTAACTTACATTATGTGTGTAGGCAACCATCAGATGGCTGCTCAAGACTCTTCTGAAAGTCCTGGTATTTTTAATTCATTAGCTGTAGACGTCAGTGCAAGTACCACAGGTATAGGTATTGATGTAGCCAGTCCTATAGGAAGTTACTTGGCTGTACGTGCAGGAGTTTCTTTTATGCCGAACTTTACTTATTCTACAGATGTGGATGTAGATATTGAAGGTTCTTATGAAGGAAATATACCTACCAGCATAGATGTAGAAGGAGGAATGGGACGTACTGCCGGTGAAATATTGCTGAATGTATATCCTTTCAAATCATCTAGTTTTTTTGTATGCGGTGGTGCTTATTTCGGAGGAGGAAAACTCATCAAGATTAAAGGGCACAGCGATGAGTTGGCAGAACTGATTAAAGAAGGACAAGAAGTAGGTATTGAAATCGGAAACTATCGTATACCTGTAGATCAGAACGGAAATATATCTGGTGGTTTGAAGGTTTCTTCATTCCGTCCTTATCTTGGACTAGGTTTCGGAAGAGCGATTCCTAAGAAACGAATTGGCTTCATGTTCGAAATGGGTGTGCAATTCCATAACACTCCCAAAGTATATACCAATAACGGAGATTTGTCTGATTTAACAGCAGAAGCTGATAATGATTTCACTGATATCATAGACAAACTTACTGTCTATCCGGTACTTAAGTTCCGTTTGTGTGGCAAAAATATTCTAATAATATTCTATAAAATAAAAGGAGATGAGCCCTATAATTTTCGCCTCATCTCCTTTTTATATATAAGAAACAATACACTTATATCAGCACCACCATCACATCACGTGCCCCATGAGCACCCATTACCAAAGCCTGCTCAATATCAGCCGTCTTTGACGGACCGGAAATAAAGGTTCCGAAGCCATATTCGCCTGTATCAATCAGTTTATATGCTTCATGCATATTGTTCACAATCTTATTCTTGTTTAGAAGAATAACCAATTTTTCGGCAATAAAATAAATGGCACGCTGCTTTACATCCTGTTCTATCCATACCGCACCATTCTCCGCAACCCCAATCTTTCCATCTATAACGGCCAAATCCGTCCCATTCAGTTCTGCAGGGTCTTCCACATCATCGGGATTAAATGTCGCACATGTAATAGTCTTCAGATTAGAAGCGATGCGTTTGGCTCCAGAATAAGCCTTTTTAATGAAATCATTCACGTCCTCCTCTTTCTCCAAAAGAATGGCTTCCCCTCCTACCTGCTTCATGATGAGATAAAACTGTTCCACCTTACTGGGATAAGTTAATGCCATATCTTCCAATGGCTTTAAATCCGGTTTCTCATATTTTACATGTGTAGCACGCCGGATGCTCTGCAATATATCTTCTCTGCTGCTCATAATTACTTCACTTTACCTTTCTTCCACATTTCATTGAAACTCTCCTTAGCAAATTTCGGCATCTCACGCCCTTTTCCCCAGTCATTCAATCCGTTATAGATAAGAAAACGTGGCATTCCGTTTACCAATGGCGCCCATTTTAATGCCATATTGAATATCAAAGGGCGATTCATCATGAATTCCATGCCACCGGACATTACCCTTTTCATCCGGTCTGCCTTACCCAATTTATCCAAATCCTGACGCCACAGATAGATCTGCTCCGCCAAATCCACCTTAGCCGGACACACAAACGAACAGGAATAACACAAAGAACAAGCCGACACATTGTCATAATAATGCAACGGCGCCTTCAACATTCCCAGGTTAATCCCAATAGGGCCGGGAATAAAATAAGTATAAGAGTACCCCCCACTACGTCTATATACAGGACATGTATTCATACAGGCTCCACAACGGATACAATTCAAAGTTTTGATATGCTTTTGGTCGGCCAATATCTTACTACGTCCGTTATCTACAATAATAATGTGAAGCTCCCCACCCTCTCTAGGCTTTCGGTAATGAGAAGTATATGTAGTAATGGGTTGTCCTGTAGCCGAACGGGCCAACAAGCGGGTGAACACTCCTAAAGATTCACGGTCCGGCACAATTTTTTCCATACCAAAAGCTGCAATCTGTAATTTAGGTTGGGAAGTACCCATATCCGCATTTCCTTCATTGGTACATACCACAATCTCACCAGTAGAAGCTACAGCAAAGTTAGCACCTGTCATAGCCGCCTCAGCATGAATAAATTTCTGACGGAGATTCTTCCGGGCTGCATGTGTAAGGTAAGTAGGGTCAAAATTTCCTTTCTCCGTACCCATCTCTCGCTCGAAAAGCTCACCTACCTGTTCACGTTTGATATGAATAGCGGGTAATACAATATGGCTTGGCTTCAGATGCATCAATTGCAAGATACGCTCTCCCAAGTCACTTTCTACCACTTCAATTCCTTTGTTTTCCAAAAAAGGGTTGAGTTCGCATTCCTCGGCCAACATGGATTTGCTTTTTATAAAATGCTTCACTCCGTGCTGGTTCAGAATATTGTAGACAATATTACAATACTCATCCGCGTCCTTTGCCCAATAGACATGGGCTCCATTAGCACGCGCATTGTTTTCAAACTCCACCAATAATTCATCCAAATGGCTGTTACTATATAGTTTAGTAGCACATGCCATATTTGCGCAATTCCTCCCATTCGGGAACTTCTTTACTCAGTCTGTCACGCTTTGCCCTAACCAGCCAAAGTGTTTCGTCATGCCATGCGGCCTGTTTCTTGTTTTTCAGAAACTCCGCAGCCGCTTTTGAATGTTTCGTACTCATAATCCTGCCGCTAAGATTTCAACAATGTGCAATGTCTTGATAGGAAGTTTGTCACGGGCAATGATGCCATTCTGATGCATCAGGCACGAACTGTCGGCCCCCACAATGTATTCAGCACCGGTAGCGATATGACGCATCACCTTGTCATGCCCCATCTGCACGGAAACCGCATCTTCCTCTACGGCAAACATACCGCCGAAACCGCAACATTCGTCTTTACGTTCCGGTTCCACAACTTCCACTCCTTCTACCAAAGAGAGCAAATCACGCAGTTTGCTGAAATAAGGAATATTAAGTTCGCTGGCAGAAGAAAGTTTCATCAATCTCACTCCATGACAACTGTTTTGCAGACTCACTTTATGTGGAAACTTGGCTTTCAACGAAGAAGGTCTGACGATATCATGAATAAACTCACAGATATCATATATCTTACCTTCGCTGGCGCACCGATGTTTGTCTTCTTTCAACAAAACGACTGTAGTTATCACGCACAAAAAACGACGCAACTGGCCGAAGGACCTACTATATAATCGTAATTCTTAAACTGTTCGTCAAAATGGCGGGCCAAATCTACCGCTTTATTCTCGAAACCTGCATTCGCCATCGGTTGACCGCAACAAGTCTGGTTGAGAGGATAATCCACGTCCACTCCCAGACTTTTCAGCAGCTTGTACGAGGCTATCCCACCTGCGGATATACCGCATTGATATAACAAGGAATAAATAAACCTACTTCATTGTCATTAGTTAATATGTGTCCTATACTGAATAACAAAGTTAGAGGATATTTGTTAAGAAAACAAACGAGATTTCTAACGAATAATGAAGCGGAATAGGTAAAAAAACATAATATTGTGGGTAAAAGCCTTACTAATAAAAAAGCACTCCCCGCGAATCACTTCGCAGGGAGTGCTTTTAACTAATAACTAACTTTGTGGTTACGTAATTTCTATATGACTAACTTATAGTGCAAAGATAGAGGTTAGAGACCACATCCACAATCACTTCATTTAAGTATTCTATCTTATTCCACT
>ENA-OQAN01001072-OQAN01001072.1-human-gut-metagenome-genome-assembly--contig:-NODE-1072-length-12696-cov-2.247912_pt1 | contig 12696 bp, 16 predicted proteins | sample MGYA00242735_ERZ504527 | MGnify/ENA primary metagenome ERZ504527 (study PRJEB26092, sample SAMD00036230) | human gut metagenome | host: Homo sapiens | study: EMG produced TPA metagenomics assembly of...
AGCTTGGAAGGCTGGTGTTCTACCATTGAACTACACCCGCATGCTTGCGGTAATAAGTTTACAGCAGTCGGGTGACAGGATTCGACCTGCGGCCTCCTGGTCCCAAACCAGGCGCTCTAGCCAAACTGAGCCACACCCCGATGTACCATTTACTTATGGTTTTTATTAAGTTGTTGTCGTCTTCGTTTGTGTTTCGTTTTCGTTTCCTGCCTGACGACAAGTGATATTATATTATAGCAATCTACAAATGTCAACACCTTTTTTGAATTTTTTTAAAAAAACTTTTTTTTTCACGTTTTTTTCCGCCTATTTAAAGGTTCTTGTCATTTGCGACTGGCTTATGGTATCATGAAACCATAATTAAAGTCAAGAAAAAAAGCAAATAATAAGGAGATGTTTTTACATGGATATAAAATTATTTCAGCAGAAGCTTAATGACATCTGTGCCATCGCTGAGGAAAACAATAAGCAACTCTCCCAGCAGCAGATCCGTGATCATTTCGATGAATCGGATCTGAGCACTTCACAGCTTGTAAAGATCCTGCAGTATCTCAAATTAAAGGGGATCACCATCGAAGGCGCCGATGAAGCTGCCGGCGCTGCCAGAGCAGATGCTGTTTCATCCGAATCCAGCGACAAGGAAGAGCTTCCGGGTACCGTGCTGCTCTTACTGCCGAAGAACAGGCTTATCTCAGTGACTATATGGAAAGCTTTTCCCCGGAGGACTTGATCCGGATGATCTCGCGTCCCTCTTTCAAGCCTTTGCAAAGGGAGACACTGCTGCCGAAGGTGCACTGACACAGTTCTACATGGCTCAGGCAGCCAGATGGCCGCTGAACTGAACTGTGAGGAAATCCACCTGGCCGATCTCATTCAGGAGGCAAATCTGGCCCTTCTGGCGTCTCTCAAAGAGACTGCCCCACAGGAGAAAAACGATGCCTGGATGCGTGGTCGTATCCGCAGTGGAATCCTTCATGCCATTGAGGAACAGACACAGCAGAAATTCCGTGACGACTATCTGGTATCCAAGGTAGAAAACCTGGAGGCTGCGGTTAAAGAACTCACAGACGATGATGACGCCACCAAATTCACCATTGATGAGCTTGCCGTGATCCTGGATATGAATGTGGATGAGATCCGGGATGTACTTCGCCTTACCGGAGATGATAAATAAAACTTTCTTCATATTCTTCACAAAAACGGGTCTGACATAGCTTGTCAGACCCGTAATCTTAATATTCTTTATGCTTTTTCTTCCCGTTTCAGCTCCGCCGGTTCTGCCAGATGGATCTTTCCTTCCCGAAATATGTGGATAAATACCTCCGCCATATCCGGATCGAACTGTTTTCCTTCCTCTTCTCTTATGATCCGAAGAGCTTTTTCCACTGGCATCAATTCCTTATAACAACGTTTGGATGTCATGGCGTCAAAGGAATCTGCGATGCAGAGGATCCTTGCAGATGCCGGGATATCTTCTCCCGCGATCCTCCTTGGATAGCCGTTTCCATCATAACGTTCGTGATGACCGATAACCGCAGGGATAACATAATCCAGCGACGGAAGGTGACGGATGATTCCGATGGACGCTTCCACATGACCTTTCATGATCTCATACTCTTCATCCGTAAGCTTACCTTCTTTGTTCAGGATATGCTCCGGGATCCCGATCTTTCCAACATCATGAAGAAGCGCCGCCTGACGGATGATCTCCACCATTTCCGTTGTATAGTTCAGCGCCTTCGCAAGACTTGTTGCGTAATAAGCCACATTGTTGGAATGTCCGAAGGTATAATGATCTTTGGTATCAATGGCTGCAGTCAGCGCATAGATCGTGGATTCATAGGACTGATAAATATGTTCATGATCGGATTTCTTACCCGCATTTTCTTCATCCAGGCTTTCCTTCAGCATGGTGTCAAAAATCTCGATGCCGTTTTTACCGCTACGCTTTACATGATATACTGCCAGGTCCGCATTATCCAGGAGTTCCTTTGCTGAGCGTGCCGCATAAGGCGCCGCACTGATCCCCACGCTTACCGTAAGGATCTTCAGCTTGTAGTCTGCAGAATCGTTGCGCATATGCAGGATCTGCTTCTGTATGGATCTGCCAGATTTCTGGCGGAAAAAATATCGTAATTTGGCATCAGGACCGCAAATTCCTTGGCACTGTGACGTGCCACATATCCCTGTTCTCCCACACTTGCCTGGATGATATCTGCCACCTTTCGAAGTGCAACATCTCCCTGCTGATTTCCGTACAGCTGATTGTACAGCTTGAAATCATCAATATTGAACAGGATCAGTGCAAGCGAACCCTCTTTATTTTTTTCGTATTCCTCATCCAGGATCTCATAAAAATATTTCCGGTTCAGAAGGCCCGTCAGTTCATCGGTCCTTGCCTCAGTCCATGCCGCCTCATAAAGTCTGGCATTTTTGATGGCAATGGAAGCTACTGAGCTGACCGAAGACAGCATGGCAAGGTCATTATGGTTCAGATTCCTGTGTCCGTCACCGGAAATCGCAATGATCCCGGCCAGATCATCATTTTGTCGAAGACCTGCACAGTATTCGATACCCAGCTCTGAAAACATATGTTTCTCCGACTCCCACATGGATTTGTAGGCTGTGGAAGAACGAAAATCCCGGATCACCACACAGTCCTCATTTCTGGTAAGCCAGGTGACCACCGGATTATCCGCTTTCAGCGAAAAGGTCAGATCGTTCAACGGACGGTTGCTGTAAACAGCCTGATATTCCCCTGATTTTTTGTCTCTCAGACAAATATAGATCCGTCCTGCATTGGTAGTTTCCTTCAGCACATTTACCGTATTGCGCAGGATCTCTCCTACCGGAGTGTCCTGGATACTGACTGGCTGAAATCTTTCAGCTCCTGAGACTGCTGGATCTCTTTTTTGATAAAAACATTGTTCATCAGACATTTCCACAGCACTGTGACCAGCCATGCAGATATGAGAAAAACGAAAGAAAAGATCAGCACATGATACTCACTGGCTGCAGGGAGCAGCATTCGGATATAACTCATCAGGTACGGTGAAAGATTGATAAACAGTACTACCGTCAGGACCACGCCCACACCAAAGCAAACCCCATCTGACGCAAGACGGCGCATCTGGAACAGCCGTCTTCTGGTCAGTGCATAAAGCATCAGGACAGCATTGATCAGACCGCTGACAATATCGATGGGGAATCCGGAAAATGCCGGCACTGCCAGCGCAAGGTTTCCCACAAAAATGATCAGTATCCCCACAAGGATCGGTTCGATCTGTTTGCGGTATCCGGGATGTCTCCGGCATCCGCGGTACATGGTAATAAAAATCTGGATAATGGTGATCCCTGATACCACAAAGAACAGAAGGAACCAGGGTGTGATCTTATAAACAAAATGCGCACCACCATTTTTACGGATCAGATCTGGCCAGCGCAGGATGATCCGCCCGGGATGTTGATCACAAAAAGCAGCATCATCAAAAGCAATGGGATCTTGCTTTTTCTGCCATACGCACTCCCATGAATTCGCTGATGAACACATAGTAAAAATATGGTAGAAACAGGATTCCTGCCAGAGACACATAATACCACAGGATGTAAGAGGGGCCTGCTTCCATACGCATCAGAAAAGAGCCCAGCGTCCAGCAGAGCATTCCTCCCAGCACACACATGAAACTGTTGATGATCCGGCTGCGCTTACCAGCCAGAAGAGTCAGTATCATAAATGTATAGAAAAAAACTGAAATGATTGAAAATGATATATAGCTTTCCATAGTTACTTCCTCATATTCCCGAATCCGATCTCATCCTGCAGTCTCAAAAGTTCCGCCACCTCATAATAAGGAGTGCTCATATGCCGTGGTTTCCGTCCTTTTCTGGACTCATACAGATGAAAGGTACCACAGCGCAGGATGGTCACCACAAGGGGATCCATTCCCAGGATTTTCTTCAGATCCCGGTAATCCTGATCGATATATTTGAAATACGTGGTCAGAAGTTCTTTCAGAATATCCGTGCTCATAGCCTGATACATCAGCGCTTCTTTTTTTACTTCTATATAAAGATGCAGATATGGGCGTTTTTTCTCATTATATTCTTTCACTGCGATCCAATCCGTAACCGGCTGCCCGGACAGCTGGATCACACTTTTGATACCATTTTCCGAAATCCTGGTAAAGCCTGCGATATCAATGATCCACGGAACACGGTCTATGTACTCAAATCTTGGGATCTGTGTCCGATCCCTCCTGGTTGGTAACGACCCACGCCACCGATATATACTCTCCCACACGGGTAACCTCGGCAAAGGCTCCGCCCTTCAGCACAGTGATCACAAGCTCATATTTCTCCCCGGGAACAACCTCATCCATAAGATAGGTCGGAGGAGTGAACGTGGGATCCTCATAATTATGGAGCATATCCTTTTCGGTGATAAATTCATAAAAGCAGGTATCCGGGAAAAAGTACATTCCGTTCCTGGTCCAGGTCTCGGTTCCTATAATGGAAGGTTCCGTTCCTGCAAAAAGCTCCATGGGCCGAACTCCCCACATTTCCTCCAGATCATCCTTATAGCACTGGTTGTCGGTTCCTGCCACCATAAATCCCTTCAGGTGAAAAAGGTCTTTCGGAAGAAGCTCCCTTTTCTCCTTCTTACAGATCTTTTTGGCATTCAGGATCCTTTTCAGCATCTTTGGTTTATACTGCAGAAGTTCCGAAAAGGAGATTTTGCTTTTTCCTGATGATACGCTTCCGGTGAGGCTCTGGCTTACTGCATAGGCCACACTTCCAAGTCCGAAGAAAAATTCCACGTCCTGTTTCATGGCCATCTTGAAGCCTCTTTGTTCCGCTCACCAAAGCTCATATTTACCGCATCTTCCACTTCCGGAAGAAAACGGATGTCGATATCTTCTTTCAGCGCCAGTGGAAAAAGGCCGGTAGCAAAAGGCAGCGGTGCCAGTCCGTAAAGGATCTTGTCCGTTTCCTCCACATCAAATTTGCCCTTTTCACGGCTTGTAGCTAATATGAGGCAGGCAACTACATTGTTCCTGTAGGTATCCAGCATACTTCTTGTGTATGGTGCTACCTTTATCGGATGGCGTCCGCTTCCCAGGTCGTCTGTATCCAGATGATCGGATTCCCCGGAAGAGTTTCACTTCTCTTCTGGAGAAGCATATCCGCATAATCCTCATAAGTGGTAAGAGGTACCAGCCGACGGAACTCGTCGATCCCGGATGGTCTCCTGCCCTTCAGAATGCTTTTGCCCAGTTCACAGTCTGACCAGAGCTGGATCTGCTCTTCCATCAGGCGATTCTGGATTTTCATGTAATCCTGCATTGTCAGATCAAGAAATCCGCAATATTCTTTCCAGATAGCATCATACTGCTGTTTTCGAAGCTTTTCGCCAAGACTCACCGCCTTTTCCCCCTTTTCGCCATGTTTTCATGCAGGCAGCTGTACTGTTTCGGTCTGGGATCAGAAAGGGAGTTGTCTGCTGATACGCTCCGTAATTACTGAATGTTTCCGGAAACACGATCCTGTCCTGGTAAAAAATGTACAATATGTTCCACACGATAAGGACCCCAAAAGCCCCCATTGCCTTCCCGGATCCCAGAAATCCGGCCAGGCAAAAATAAAATCCGGCGAACCACAGAACGCAGGATGTCGGCAGAGTGCATAAACACCCTCTGTATAGGCTAGCCTTTCATGATTTTCTTTGACATATGTCTCATCAAAGGGCAGCGCAAAAAACAATGTATAGATCAACAGTCCCAGAAACAGGATCGCTGCTGTCAGAAAAACAGCAGAAATAAAAAAAGAACTTCCCCGCCGCGGCCAGCAGCTCCGGATCACCAGACCTGTTGACACTGCGATCAGGAAACATCCTATGCTAAAAAACGGATGAAGAAAGCTTTTTTTCAATCGGATACTGTTATGATCATACAGGAAGCAGCATAAAAAGCCGATACTCCCTATAATAACCGCAGTCATCTGTATTTTCCCCCTTCATTTATGTAAAGCGGACCCTCTCATTCCGCTCTGCTGCATTCTCAGGAACGAGACCCCTTCATGATCAGTGTCCTAAAGAATGCTCTATATTACTAGAAAACAACTACTTGTTCATTATATAGCACATAGCTGACTTTCGCAATCGTTTTTGACTAATATATGCTGAATATTGACACAAATTTTATCAATTATGACAGTTTATTTGTTTTTTCTGCCGGAATCAGAGGTAACGGATCTCTACGTGCATTTCGCCCTTTCCATCTGTCTCCATTACTGCATAGCTTGGACGGCGTCCCCGTTGTCTGGGATAAGCCAGACTTCCGGGATTTACCAGAAGCACACCTGCTTCCTTTTCAACAACCGGTACGTGGATATGTCCGAAAAAAGCCGCATTGCATCCCCTTGAGCGGGCAGCTTCTGCCAGCTGATCAAAGGCCATGGATACACCGTAGTAATGACCGTGAGTTACCAGGATCTTATTTCCCTCGACCTCGATCACATCTTCTCTCGGAAGATCCGAGAAAAAATCATTATTTCCGGACACAATACTGCAGGGACATTCTGCAAGGGCTTCGATATAAAATTCTCTGCCTTCCACATCTCCACAATGTACCAGCATGTCAAAAGGAGCCTCCCGATTTATCGCGATCTCCAGGTTTTCATCTCTTCCGTGAGTATCGCTTACGATCAGCACCTTCATACAATCTCTTCCTTTATAAGGCAAAGAGCTTTTCCACGATGGCTGATCCTGTTCTTTTCTTCCATGGAAAGCTCTGCGGAAGTACAGCCATATTCCGGAAGATAAAAGATCGGGTCATAGCCAAAGCCATTCTCCCCTTTTTCCTCGTAGCCGATGCGGCCTTCCATGGCAGCACGGACTGTCTTTCTTCTGCCATCCGGGAAAACTGCCGCAATAGCACATACAAAACGTGCAGTACGTTTCTCATCGGGTACACCTTCCAGACGCTGGATCAGGTTTGCGTTTTTAATATGATAAGAAGTATCCTCACCCATATAGCGTGCGGAATAGATTCCCGGCTCTTTGTTCAGATAGTCGATCTCCAGACCGGAATCATCTGCCAGAACGATCTCGCCGGTCATTTTACTGATGGCTTCTGCCTTGATCATGGCATTTTCTTCAAAGCTTTTTCCATTTTCATCAATATCCGCATGGATCCCGGCATCCTTCAGGGAAAGGATCTCCAGAGAAGGATCCGCAAGTATCCTTCGGATCTCCTTCATTTTATCCTCATTTCCGGTAGCAAAAATGATCTTTTTCATTCTTTAATACTTCCTTTCTTCGGCGGACGTGGTCCAAGAAACTGGTAATAGTAGGTTTTCATCATTCCGTTATAGATCTTACGGTTTTTATCTGCCTTTCGGCCGATGTCATTCTCTGCCTTGTCATAGGCAGTGATCAGATACATGGACCAGCGATCCAGCCCTTATAGCTTTCACCGATCTCACGGTACAGTGCAGGGAGATTGGATTTTTCTTCGATCCGCTCACCATATGGCGGATTTGTCACGATAAAACCAAAGGGTTTGGAATGCGGAGTTCACTGACCGGGCGCTGCTGGAAATGGATCAGTCTGTCCACTCCTGCCATTTTTGCGTTGGCGCGTGCTGCCTTGATGGCAGCTGCATCGATATCAAAGCCCTGGATATCGGTTTCAATATCAAGATTTACACGTTCTCTGGCTTCTTCTCTTGCATCCTCACATCCTTCGGGATCAGATGCTCCCAGCTCTCGGCCAGAAAATGACGGTTCAGTCCCGGCGCATATCCGCTGCCATCATTGCCGCCTCAATAGGAAAGGTGCCGCTTCCGCAGAACGGATCGACAAGAATACGATCCTTTTTCCAGGGGGTGAGCATCAAAAGAGCGCTGGCAAGCGTCTCGGTGATAGGTGCCTTGACAGTCATCTGGCGATACCCTCTCTTATGAAGGGATACTCCTGAAGTGTCGATTCCGATCAGAGCTACGTCTTTCATAAAGGCCACACGGATAGGAAATTCCGGACCATCTTCCGGAAACCAGGAAATCCCGTAGATGCCTTTGAGACGCTCTACAATAGCTTTTTTCATAATGGACTGGATATCAGATGGACTAAAAAGCTTACTTTTGATGGAGTTTGCCTTGGCTACCCAGAATTTACCGTTTTTCGGTATGTAATTCTCCCATGGGAGAGCCTTGGTCTTTTCAAAAAGCTCATCAAAAGTCTCGGCCTTTACTTCGCCTACTTTCAGAAGCACACGTTCTGTGGTACGAAGGAACAGATTGGCGTCTGCCACACCCTGGGCATCAGCCTCAAAGGTTACTCTTCCGTCTTCCACCCTGGTCACTTCATAGCCAAGATCCAGTATTTCACGCTTCAGCACCGCCTCTGTTCCAAAATGACAGGCGCCGTTAATTCCCACAGATTCATAAAGTGATCTCCCGTACTGTATTTCCTTCAAAATCTTTAATGGTAAAAATTCCGTTCTCAAGAATTGCATAGGTCGGCGGGTTACCTTCCTTTGGAATGGATACGGAACCTGGGTTCAGAAGGATATAATTCCCCATATTTTCTGCCTTCAGCACATGTGTATGGCCGTGGATCAGAATGTCTCCGTCCATCATCGGCGGAAGATTATCCTTATTATAGATATGACCGTGTGTGGCGTACATTGTTTTTCCTTCGATGGCAAGGATACAGTAATCTGCCATAACCGGGAAGTCCAGGACCATCTGATCCACCTCTGCCTCACAGTTTCCGCGTACTGCATAGATCTGGTTTTTTCTCTCATTTAAAAGGCGGATGACTTCCTTTGGTGCGTATTCCTTCGGAAGGTCATTTCTTGGTCCGTGATAAAGCAGATCTCCAGAAGCACCAGTCTCTCCGCCTTCTCCTTGTCATATGTTTCCAGCATTTTCCGGCAGTAATATGCCGAACCATGTACATCGGACGCAAACATATATTTCATAAGCTTTTCTCCTTGTAATTTGTGTTTGTTTTTATCTCTGTTCTTTACATTATCATGATTTCCTTTAAAATACAAGATTTGTTACAGATATGCATTCGCAATCTATTTTGATATCGTCCGCTTTTTTATCCGCGCACAAGATTTCTCCCTCTGTAGGCTGCAAATCCACCGATCACGGACCTAGTACGACAGCCCTGTCTTGCCAGGCTCCGGGCAGCCTGCATGCTGGCGCCGCCGCGGTCGCAGTAAAATATCAGCAGCTTATCTTTGGGAAAACGATATTTCTGATCCTGTTTTTTCTCAAGATATTCCTCCAGCTCTCTGTATGGGATATTTACCGCGTTCCAGACATGTCCCCTTCTGTAGGCGGCAGGATCCCGGAGATCTATGATAACAGCGTCGCTGCGCTCCACATAATAATCCAGCATTTTTGCAGAGATAGTTTCGATCTGAAACATGGAAAAAATCTCCTCTTTTTGGTATATTATATGGAATCTTCCGGGTGAATGTTCCCTTATATGTATTTAAGCGGGAAAAGCCATCTCTGACTTTTCCCGCCTTTTCTTATCCTTTAATATCTGTCAGAGCCTCTGTCCTTCTCAGAATCATATTCATCGGAAATTTTGTTTCCGTAGCTGCTTTGGAACTGTTTCTGGAAGAATTTCCCGAACTGTTCTTAGAGCTGTTTTTCCGCAGTTTCTGGAAGCACTTTCCCCGTGATTTTTTCCTGCATAATTAGACTCATTTCTGTCTGTTTCGTAATTTTTCGCCATTTGAATTACCTCCTGATGAAGTTGATTTTACGGCTTTCCGAAGCTTTCTGCCGCTTTTTATTACAGGAAATAGTATCCCAAAAAGTTTGGAGATTATTCGCCAAAATCATATTGCTTTTTTTTCCAGTTTATATTATAATCATTCTTGTAAAAAGAATTTACCCTTCAAAAATTTTTTTTACATAACCCCTTATTTAATTATTTATACTCCCCTCGAAACACCCGGTAGCTCCCCTACCGGGTGTTTCTCTATACAAAAACAAGCCGCCGGATGACGATCACAGTCGCTCCGGCAGCTTGTTTTTTATCCGTTGATCGGATTTACATGCACCATACAGTGCTTTACATCTTTGAATTTATTCTCGATCGTATGATGTACATTTTCCGCAATATCATGTGCATCAAAAAGGGAAATATTTCCATCTGCTGCGATCTCGATATCCACATACATCTTGGATCCGAAAAGACGGGTTTTAAGAAGGTCTACTCTTCTGACGCCCGGTACCTTGAGGATCTCTCTCTTCATGAATTCCTCAGTTTTTGCATCACAGGAATGATCTACCATCTTGTCAATGGCATCCCTGAAAATGTCGATCGATGCCTTGGCGATCATAACGCAGATCACGATACTGGCGATCGGGTCCAGGATCGGGTATCCCAGTCTTGCACCGAAAATGCCGACAAACGCTCCGATAGAGGAAAGTGCATCTGAACGATGGTGCCATGCATCTGCCATCAGGCTCCTGAATTGATCTTCTTTGCGGCACCTCTTGTATACCAGAACATCCACTCTTTTACCACAATGGATACCACTGCTGCAATCAGTGCAAGTGTTCCCGGAATGGCAATGGTTCCGCCGGATGTGCTTTTTACGATATCACGGGCACCGGTAATTCCGATCCCGAGACCAGTGACAAGCAGCATTCCTGCAAGGACAATGGAAGAAACACACTCCATTCTTTCATGTCCGTACTGGTGCTCTTTGTCCGATTTCTTTGTAGAAAGACGGACACCGATAATTACGATGAAGGTGCTTCCCACATCTGATGCAGAATGAATGGCATCCGAGATCATCGCTCCTGAATGTGCCACAATACCTGCGATCAGTTTAAATACAGATAATAAAAGGTTTACCAGAATACTGATCCCGGATACCTTCATTGCTGTCTGCTGTTCCCATGAAGCTGTTTTTTCTGTATCATGTATAATTGTTTTGTTTTCTGTGTGTTCCATAAACAGAATCTCCTTTTAAATATATGATCAGGTTCTTCTTATGGCACAACATTTTCCGTGAAAAAACCGGCGGTTCCTTCACTACTCGCTACAGTGCGATTTTCCGCCGGTGTTCTTTCTTTTCTGTATAGGGATATCCCAGCTTCTACCTTCTGTTCCATCCATATTTTGCAGTAAAAAAGACATACCTGCGAAACATACACTGTCCCGCAGATATGTCTGAAAGCAAAGTCACATTCTGCTTCACCTCATATTCCGTGAATGCAGGTTCTTTGCAATTACGTTTAAATCCATATCCGCTGCCGCTTCCTGCGGCCCGGCCCCATGCCTTCGATAAATATTTTCGATTCCGAAAAGCATCGCCTGCTCAGTTTGTACTGTTGATCTCGCATCCTGTTCGAATGTAATGCAGTGCAAAGAGAATTTTTACAGTCTTACGGGTCTCCCGCTTAACTTCTCAGAAAGGATACACCATATGCCCTCTGTTAGTCAAGCCAAAGTTTTTTATTTTACAGGTAGATATCTTCAACTTTCTGTTTATTCCATGTCTGGAAACATGCTTCGCACTGCACAGTTCTATATCAAATAATAGATCCTTAGTTGTTTGTCAAAAAACCGGGAGCGGATAAATCCGCTCCCGGTTAAGTCTACGATCTGTATTCAGTTGGAATGACTGATTATGCCTGCGGGCCAGCTGCAACGAGTGCTTTACCAGCTGCATTTCCTTCATATTTAGCAAAGTTCTTAACGAATCTTGCAGCAAGATCTTTAGCCTTTGTCTCCCACTCTGCAGCATCTGCATATGTGTCACGTGGGTCAAGGATTGCAGGATCTACGCCCGGAAGCTCTGTCGGAACCTCGAAGTTGAAGAATGGGATCTTCTTTGTCGGAGCTTTAAGGATAGATCCGTCAAGGATAGCATCGATGATACCACGAGTATCTTTGATGGAGATACGTTTTCCTGTTCCATTCCATCCTGTGTTAACGAGGTATGCTTTCGCACCGCTCTTCTCCATTCTCTTAACGAGCTCCTCAGCATATTTTGTCGGATGAAGCTCAAGGAATGCCTGTCCGAAGCATGCGGAGAATGTAGGAGTAGGCTCTGTGATTCCACGCTCTGTACCAGCAAGCTTAGCTGTGAATCCGGAAAGGAAGTAGTACTGTGTCTGCTCCGGTGTCAGGATAGATACTGGAGGAAGTACGCCGAATGCATCTGCGGACAGGAAGATAACCTCTTTCGCTGCCGGTGCAGAAGATACAGGGCGAACAATGTTCTCGATGTGGTTGATCGGATAAGAAACACGTGTGTTCTCTGTTACGCTCTTGTCAGCGAAGTCGATCTTGCCTCAGCATCAAGTGTTACGTTCTCAAGAAGAGCGTTTCTCTTGATCGCATTGTAGATGTCCGGCTCAGACTCTTTGTCAAGGTTGATAACCTTAGCGTAGCATCCACCCTCGAAGTTGAATACTCCGTTGTCATCCCAGCCATGCTCGTCATCACCGATCAGAAGACGCTTAGGATCTGTAGAAAGTGTTGTCTTACCTGTTCCTGAAAGACCGAAGAAGATTGCTGTGTTCTCTCCGTTAAGGTCTGTGTTTGCAGAGCAGTGCATGGAAGCGATGCCCTTCAGCGGCAGATAGTAGTTCATCATGGAGAACCTATACCTTTCTTCATCCTCTCCGCCGTACCATTGTAATTAACGACTAACCT
>ENA-OQAN01001073-OQAN01001073.1-human-gut-metagenome-genome-assembly--contig:-NODE-1073-length-12653-cov-1.567460_pt1 | contig 12653 bp, 17 predicted proteins | sample MGYA00242735_ERZ504527 | MGnify/ENA primary metagenome ERZ504527 (study PRJEB26092, sample SAMD00036230) | human gut metagenome | host: Homo sapiens | study: EMG produced TPA metagenomics assembly of...
CGGACTGGGATTAAAAGGAAAACCCAAGAAAAGAGATTTGACTGAAGAAAAACTTCCTTATCGTCCTCATAATACAGCATTCAGACTTGAAAGCGTTGCCCCCGCAGCTATGGTCGAGGCAATGGATAAAGTGCTTTCTCAAATTGAAGCACAGCACGGCAGCATAGATGAATTTGTCAAGACAGAACTCGGATATGATACCATTGCTGAAACGTATCAAGCACTTGCCGCCGAGCAGATGGACAGTGTCGCTATGGCAATCTATCAGATGAAACAGGAACAAGCCCTTATTATAGGCGACCAAACTGGTGTTGGTAAGGGGCGCCAAATGGCAGCACTTATTCGTTGGGCAGTGCAACGAGGTGAGAAACCTGTATTCATCACACAGAAAGCAGACTTGTTCTCCGATATTTACCGAGACTTGGTAGATGTTGGAAGTGGAGACCTCGTGCCGTTTATATTCAACTCTGACGGTGCTATGGTTGATAGCAAAGGTAATATACAGTACACAAACCTCTATCTTCCGCAGAAATGGCAAAAGTCTTTGCATCGGGAGCATTGCCCGAAGAATATGACTTCGCTGTACTCACCTATTCGCAGGTAAACACTGGCGATGCTGTCAGTCAGCAAGAAATGGAGGAAGCTGCCAAAAAGAGTGGCGCACGCACCAAGAAAAGCAAGAACGTGAAGAATGGCAAGCTACCCCGAAAGCCACATTCTTACGTGCCATTGCAAAGGATAACTATCTGTTCCTTGATGAAAGTCATACGGCGGCAGGTTCGAGCAATACAGGTGCCTATCTGCAAAGTATTCTTCGTGGAGCGAAAGCCGCCACATTTGCAAGTGCTACGTTCGCAAAGCGTCCCGACACAATGCCTTTGTATGCAATTCGTACAGCGATGAGCCAAGCAAAGGTTGATCCGGATAAGATGATTAGTATCATTGAGAAAGGCGGTGTAACTCTGCAAGAGATTATGAGTCGTGAATTGACTAATGCAGGGCAAATGGTACGCAGAGAAGCGAGATATGAGCGATGTTGTTAACCGATTGGAAAACAATCACTGACCCCGAAACTGTTAGACGTGCAAGAGAGAATTACGACCGTACCATAGCAGCATTCAATGCCATTATCAAATTCCAAGAGGACTACGTAAAGCCGATGATTGAAGCATTGGATATGGAACTTGCTGTTATGGCAGAGAGCGCAGGTGTGAAGCGAGGCACAGATAAAATGGGCGTTGAGAACGTGCCATTTGCAAGCAAGACCTACAACTACACCAAAGCAGCTTATGCTTGCCCTCAAAGTCAATGCTATTGCAGATGAAGTGGAAGGCGAAATCAATGCAGGTCGCCACCCTGTTATTGCGTTGGAAAGCACAATGGAGAGCAGTATTAAGGACTATGCCGCAGGAGAAATCATTGATGAGCCAACATTCAGTGCAAGCCTACTGAAAGGACTTGACACCGTTATGCAGTACACCGTCAAAGATGAGGACGGTAACGAACGCCACGAGCGATATTCTCCACAGGCATTAGGTCCGGCAGGAGAAAAAGCATATTATGAGTTGCAGGATTTCATTCGTGAAAGCACAAGCGATATCTTTATCAGTCCACTTGATGCCATTATCGAGCGTCTGAACAAGAAAGGATACAAAGTAGGTGAATTGACAGGACGTAATATGTATGTTGAGCGCAACGATGACGGACGTGTCGTTGTCAAGCGTAGAACCGACAAAGACAAAAAAGAAAATGCAGAGAGAGTTCAACAGTGGTGTTCTTGATGTCCTCATCCTCAACAAGTCTGCATCAACAGGTATCAGTTTGCACGCTTCAGAGAAATTCAGCGACCAACGTCAGCGTTCTATGATTATAGCACAGCCGCTGAGCGATATTAACGACTATATGCAGATGATAGGACGTATAGACCGTACAGGACAGGTGCATAGAGGTTATTACATCAACCTCGGTTTGCCTGTACCCGCCGAGAACCGTTTCCTGATGATGCTTTCCACCAAACTGAAATCGTTGAACGCTAATACCACGACCTCACAGGATAGTGAAAGTAATGATGTGGAAGCACCGGATTTACTCAACAAGTATGGTAGTCAAGTTGTTGTTGAGTATCTTCGTGATAATGTAGATATATACGAGAAAATGGGTACTCCTTTGAAAAAGGGAGGACTCGGAGGTGGTCGTGTGCAGGCAAGCGAACTTGAAGATTACAAACCGCAAGAAGATGATGCACGCAAGATTACAGGTTATGTCGCTCTATTGGCAACAAAAGAGCAGGAGGAGTTTTACGATGATGTCGTAAGGCGTTATAACGAATTGATTAAATATCTCAATGATACCGGCAGTAACGACTTAAAGATTACTGTAATGCCACTCCGCGCAACGACTATCGAGAAACGCATATCTTCTGAGGGCATAGACCCTGATGGAAACAATCCATTTGCTCGCAATTCATTTGTTGAAAAGGTGGAAATGGATGTGTTGAGAAAGCCGATGAAAGCGGATGAGATACGCAAGGTAATAGAACAGATAAACAAGGGTGTTGAGCCGAATACCTATCTTGACAATGTTATTGAAACTATCCGCAAGGAGGACGAAGTTAGAATTGCTGCAGAAGATGAACGCTACGAGAAATCAAAGGCAAAAGCCATTGACGACATAGCCAAGCAGACAGAAAAAATCAATGGTCAGAAGAAACGCAGCGATGAAGAAAAGCGTGTTGCCATAGATAACTTTATCGCAGAGACCAATGAAAAGGTAGAGGCAAAGCATAAGGACAACATCTTGCGACTCAACACGAACAGCGACCAGATGATGCGCCGCTTGAGAATGTTTGAAGTTGGCAAGTCTTATCTTGTGCCCGATAACCTTGAGTCAATGATTTTCGACTTTGCTACTTCTGCTATCTTCTGTGGCTACAAAACAAAGGATAGCAAGATTACAGCCTCAACAACACTTGCGGTATTTGCTACCCTTGACGGTCGCAGACGTATTGAAATTAACTTCACAGATTGATGCGTTGCGAAGCATTGACAAGGTAACCAATGATAATTGGGATGCTGCACGTGCCACCACACTTGATAATTGGGATAGTCAGATACCAAGTGAGACACGAAAGACAGGTTTCATTATGACAGGTAATATCTTGCAGGCTATAGCCGATACACAAGATGAATACGGAGGCTATCCTGGACAACTCATTAGTTATACAGACATTGACGGTAATGTTCACGATGGTATCTTAATGCCCGACAAATGGAATGCTTCTATGCTGAAAACGAGCGGTGCTCCATTGAGCAGTCGTTTACAACAGATAAAAGACTATACTCCTATAACAAGCCACGATGGAAAGGTCGAGATTATGGGTAACAGTTGGGCAAAGATGTTCTACCTCACTGTTCCAAAGACAAAGAAAGACGGTGCGGTTTACTACGAGAACAAAACCTTGCTTCGTGCCGCAGGTGGAAACTTCTACCTTACCGAGGAAAGTTGCGTGCGGATATTCCCGAGGAGCGCATAATAGAAGTTGTCAAGGAACTTGCCAAATTAGGCGTAAAAGTAAAGGATGACACAACTGATATTCTCCAACGTAACGGCATTGGTGCATATAACGATGATGAAGTCAGTTATGAGAATGACCCAGTGGCAAAGCTGCTCGGTCAGTCAAGGAGAACGGCAAAGCAGCGGAGGGAATTTGCACGGCGTGAACGCCAAAGAATGGCAGAACGTGTGGAAAGCCTTGCAGAGAAACTGCATCTTGACAATGTGGAGGTTGTTACTGATGCTTCCGTCTTGGATGGAAAGAAGCAGCGTGCAAAAGGCTTCTACTCGAAGAGTACAGGGAAGATAACCATTGTTATTCCCAACCATACAAGTACGTTTGATGTTGAACAGACACTGCTGCATGAGGCTGTGGCGCACTATGGTTTGCGCCAGTTGTTCGGAGAACATTTTGATACATTCCTTGATAATGTATTCAACAATGCCGATGAGAACATACGCAGACGCATTGTAGATATGGCTGCAAAAAACGGTTGGGATTTCCATAAGGCTACCGAAGAATATCTTGCTTCGCTTGCAGAAGATACTGAATTTGAGAACATCAACGCAAGTTGGTGGCAACAGATAAAGGATTTCTTCTTGAATATGCTTCATAAGATAGGCTTTGAGGATTTCAGAGGGGTTACTCTATCGGACAACGAACTTCGCTACATCTTGTGGCGCAGTTACGAGAACCTTGCGGAACCGGGCAGATACAGAAACATATTGGGAGAAGCCGCTGATGTGGCAAAGCAGTATGAACTGAAAGTCGGAAATTATGCGGTTTCCGACCCACATCATCAGACTGTTGCAGAAAGTGATGATGCACTATACCGTACCGGTGACCCGGAAATACATGAAAGGGAGTTGGCTCGTGACCGTTATGAAAGGCGTGTAAAAAGCGGTATGTTCCAATCACAGGAAGCATTACAGGACAGTATGCTCGGCTTGAAAGAAGCCATGACTGCAATCCTTGGCAAGGAAACAAACATTGAGGATGTGGACGGATTTGAAAACGCATACTTGGGAGAAAACCGTCTGTCAAGTGTGAACAAAGCCGAAGCCGATGCGTTTGCCCACACCCTGTTCAAGCCCATGCTTGATGAGGTTGCCAAACTTGCCAGGACTGAGGCAGAGCGTGAGGAATTGACTGATTACATGATGGCGAAACACGGCCTTGAACGCAATACATATATGCGTAATGAAGCAATCAATAACGGAGCAACCGATGCAGACCAAACCGACTATGCCGGACTTACAGCCCTTACAGGTATGGATAATGTTGCTGATGCCGAAACGGAAGCACAGATAATGGTTAACGATTACGAACAGGCACACGACACTACCGACCTTTGGAAAAAGTCAATGCCGCGAGCAAAGCAATACTTTCAAAGTCATACGAATGTGGCATGATGAGTAAAGCGACCTTTGATAAAATTTCAGATATGTATGATTTTTACATTCCGCTACGTGGTTTTGACGAAAAGACCAGTTCTGAAGCATACGCATATCTGACGCACAAGCAAAGTGCATTCAATGCTCCTATCAAGAAAGCGGAAGGACGCAGGTCGAAAGCGGATGACCCGTTTGCCAACCTGCAATCAATGGCAGAAGGTGCTATCATGCAGGGCAACCGGAACAAATTGGTAAAACAGCGTTTCCTTAATTTCGCCCTCAACCATCCGAGCGACCTTGTCAGTGTGAGCGACATTTGGGTAGAATACGATACGGTGGCCGACGAATGGAAGCCAGTGTTTCCTGACAACATAGACAGTACAGATACTCCCGAAGTGGTGGAACGGAAGATGCTGGACTTTGAAACTAAAATGGAGTCATTGGCACAGCAATATCCTGACCGGTACAAGCATGGCAAAGATACCGTGAATATTCCTTACCGTATTGTGGAAAGCCGGGATATGAGGCAGCACCAAATTGTAGTGAAGCGTGGCGGCAGGGACTATGTGATTACCATAAACGGCAATCCACGTGCGGCACAAGCATTGAACGGACAGACAAATCCCGACAACGATATGTCGGGGGCAATCGGGGCCATTCTCCGTGCCGGTGAAAACATCAACCGACAGTTGAGTGCGTTCTATACCACACGCAACCCGGACTTCATCGTATCGAACTTCATGCGAGATATGCTATACACCAACACCATGACTTGGATAAGGGAAAGCCCGAACTACGCACTTCGTTTTCATCGCAATTATATGTATGCCAATCCTGTAAGGATAAAGCAACTCTTGGCAAAGCACCGCAAAGGGACACTTGACATGAGTAACAAGACGGAAGCGATGTTTCATCAGTCATGATGAACGGAGGAGAAACAGGCTATGCCAATATCCGGGACATTGAACAACATAAGAACGACATACGCAGGGAACTGAAAAAATCAAACGGCAAGATTCCTGTAAAAAAAGCATGGGACTTGTTGGGCGGACGTTTCGATGAGTACAACCGAGCCGTTGAGAACTGCGCCCGTTTTGCCGCTTTCATGACATCACGCGAAATGGGCCGGAGCATTGACAGAGCATCTATGATGCAAAGGAGATAAGCGTAAACTTCAACAAGAAAGGCAGCGGAGCAAAATTCTATGACAGTACAGGGCAGACAAAGGCTGGTAATGCCAGTGCATTGGTATCGGGACTTGGTCGTAGCGGCTATGTGTTTTGGAATGCAGCCATTCAAGGTACGGCAAACTTTGGACGACAGATGAAACGCCATCCTGCCAAAGCTTTTACAGGTATTGCGGCGATGTTCCTTCTTGGTGCCATTGTTGCTACTTGGGTGGCGATGATGATGACGATGATGACAAGAACGCATACTATAATCTTCCCGAATATGTAAGGCGCAGCAATATTCTTTTCAGGGCAGGAAACAGTTGGGTATCAATTCCTCTTCCGGTAGAATACAGGGCTGTTTACGGTATGGGCGAACTGATGATTTCCGTCCTTAACGGAAAGGAACATCTTACAGACGGAGAAATTGCCGAAGCCATAACAGGACAGGCTACACAGATATTACCTATTGATTTCTTGGAGGGCGGCGGAGGATTGAATGCCTTTGTACCGAGTGCCTACAAACCCTTGTGGGAAGCCTACGTTGCAGAAAAGAGTTGGACGGGTATGCCACTTTATAAAGACACACCTTACAACAAAGATATGCCCGAATGGACAAAGGCGTATAAGAGTGCCAATAAATACATTTGTCGGATTGGCCAATGCCATGAATGAAGCTACGGGTGGAGACCCATATACAAAAGGAACGATTGACTTTAATCCGGCAAAGATTGAATATATGCTGAACGGTTATTTCGGTGGCGTGTTCGGAACAATCGACAAGTTGAGCAAGATGGTAGAAACCGTTACAGGCAACCGTGAGTACGACCCTCGCAGCTTCTTGTTGGCAAACAGGCTGGTCAAAGCCGGGGACGAACGCACCGAGTACAGGGCTGTGAACAATGAGTATTTCCGATTGAAAGAGGAGCATGACCGGTTGAAATCCCGATTGAAGCACTATGAAGAAGATACCGACAACGACATATTTGACTATGCGGAAAAGATTGATTTCCTTTACAATTCACCCGAATACGAGCGTTACGAAATCTTCGAGGATTACCGTGAAGACATTGACGACCTCTACAATGAATTAAAAGAAGCAATCAGTGACGAGGAACGCAAGGATATTGAAGCCGAGTTGAACGAACTCAAAAAGGAAATGATAGAAGAAATGAACAAAACCCGTAAATAGTTAAACATAGGATGATTGCCCGGAGCAGTATATTTGTTCCGAGCAATCATTAAAATGATAAAAATATGCATGTAAATAAAAGCGAAAGAAAATTGCTGCCAATGAGCCGTATAGCTCCGGGAAGAAATGATGCCGCCGAGATAGATACTGTTGTTTCTGCAAAACGTTATGGTGACCGCAGGGCATTTGACATTCTTATGGAAGCACAATACTATTGGAGCCAGATGGACGACTTTCGGAAAGACCGGGAGCGAAACAAACGCTATACCTATGGTTTCCAATGGGACGATATGATTTGTGTGGACGGAAAATCCATGAGCGAGGAAGAATACATTAAAAGTCAAGGCAACGTGCCTTTGAAAAACAACCTTATCCGTAGGCTTGTGCGAAGCGTGCTTGGCGTGTATCGAAGCAAAGTAAAGAACCGACTTGTACCGCACGTGATCGGATGAACAGAAACTTGGTGAAACGATGAGTACGATACTTCAATGCAACATGCAGCTTAACCGAATGAACGATGTATATGCCCGAACTATGGAAGAGTTCCTGATAAGCGGTTTTATCGTTCACCGTAAATCGTACGGTTGGCGTAATGGAAAAGAGGATTGTTGGACGGACTATGTACAACCCAATAATTTCTTTATCGACAACAACATGAGAGATTTCAGAGGTTGGGATGTTTCCGTGCTTGGAGAAGTTCATGACATTTCTTTCGGACAGTTGTGTGAACAGTTCGCATCAAGTCCGCAGGAATACAGACAATTGCGTGACATTTACAAGTGGGCGGCAAGGAAAGATTACATAACCACATACGCGGAGCGTTTCGGGTATAGCCGCTTGGAAAACTACGATTTTCTATTCACAAGCGAGCCGGGACGATGTCGTGTGATAGAGATATGGCGCAAGGAGCAAAAACCGAGATACCGTTGCCATGACTACCAAACGGCGATATTTCAAAATAGACGAAGAAGATTACGCACAAGTGGTGCTTACTGAAAATGAAGAACGTATGCGTATGGCCAAGGAAGCCGGTATGCCGGAAGATGAGGTTCCGTTGATAAAAGCTACTTGGTTTGTGGACGATTATTGGTATTTCTATTACCTTTCTCCTTTTGGCGACATTATTGAGGGAGGGGGAAACGCCTTACGAGCATGGAAGCATCCATATGTTTTCAAGGCATATCCGTTCATTGATGGTGAAATCCATTCATTCGTTGCTGATGTAATCGACCAACAGCGATATACCAACCGATTGATAACTCTCTATGACTGGATAATGCGTGCGAGTGCCAAAGGCGTGCTGATGATGCCCGAAGACTGCTTGCCTGATGGTGTGAGCATTGACGATATTGCAGAGAGCTGGACGGAATTTAACGGTGTCATCGTATACAAGCCGAGCAAAAGCGGAAAAGTGCCGGAACAGGTGCCAATAATTCCACAAATATAGGCATTGCGGAACTGCTTAACATGCAACTCAAATTTTTTGAAGATATATCTGGAGTTACGGGCGCATTACAAGGAAAGCCGGGTATTCCGGTGAAAGTGCATCGCACTATAACCAACAGACAGAAAACGCCACGAAGTCATTGCTCGACCTGCTTGAATGCTTCAGTTGTTTTGTAGTGGACGGAGCATATAAGGATGTGAAGAATATGCAGCAGTTTTATGATAGCAAACGTGTATTCAATATTGCAGGTAAGAGTGGTGCACAAATCGAATATGACCCGAAGAAAATACGTGATGTAGAATTTGATTTAAGCATTACCGAAAGCACTTCAACACCGGCATACAGGCATCTTGCTAACGATATGCTTATGCAGTTGTACCAGTCTCAGGCAATCAGTGTAGAGCAGCTGCTTGAGCATGAGATTTCCCGTTTGCAGATGAATTGTTGCAAAGTATCAAATCACAGAAGGAACAGTTGGAGCAGGGCAAAGTGCCCGACGGTCTTTCTCCTCAATTGCTTCAACAGGTCGAACAAGGTGCAAATATAGATGCAGTAAATCAGTTACATAATGCAATGAGAACTTAAACCAAAGGGCACATCATCACAGATATGCCCCTTTCTTTATTCTTTGGATAATTGGTCGCATTCAATCCATGTTCCTTCAGTATCATCAAAACGAACGGTACAACCGTATTTATCAGTATCTATATCTAATACAGTACCGCTTTTCCCATTATCATTGCACATCACCCGGTCTCCGATGTTAAACTTGTTGATATTGTCAAGTGCGAGCGGGTCACTGGTAAGTGTGGCAATGCCATCAATATTTCCGTACTTTCCCATTCTCTTTGGTATTTGAAAATGAATCAAGCCATGAGAAATACTGTTTTCGTTTCAATGCAATAACAGCAGAAGGAAGCATAGCTGAACCGTTTCCATAAGTCGTGCAGTAGAAGCATTCGCGTTCAAGGTCGCCCACAAACGTATTATGATTGATGTAGCCTTTCTGTTTCAACTTACGGAAATTCTTTCTATCCATAATGATAAGTTGACCTTTTTTTCCCACCGGCAGGCATAACGTAGTAACGTTCTCCAGTTTCTTTGTGTTTTTCGTCTGCCTGTCTGACTGCTTCACGTAAACGAAGCAAAGCTCTGATTTTTCTGAAAATGTTCATTGTTCCTTGTTTTTATAGTTAAACTTATATTGTAGCTGCTGAAACAGCTTTTTTCTTTTTGACAACAAATCGTCCGATACGAAGCACAATCTTTGGAATTTCCATTTCAAAGAAACATATATGCAAGCCTATGGCTCTTGTCATTAGCAAGTCATCATGTTTACCGGTAATCGCTCCGAAAGCTCCGTTCGGTTTTTTCTCGTAACACAAATATTCGTCCAGACAACGTTCGTCACGTTCCGTGTATAAATTCTCACGAATAACCTTGACTAAGGTTGATATAATCATCGGTTTGGTTGAGACATTGGTATGGAAGCCGTATTTGGTAGGCAATCCCTCGCGTACGGCTTCTTCGGACTGACCACGTGCATAGAGATTAGGGTAAATCTCTTTATTGATTAAGGATGAACTGTGACTGGTCGCCATCTACCTGCCGCTCCTTGTCATGCGTTTCCAAGGTGTTGCTTTCTATCACCAAGAGTGAATTGTCATAAAAAGCCGCTATTTGTGCCGCTTTCCATGCAAGCTGGTCGATGTCGCAATGTCCGTACCATTGTGCCACTACGACAGGCTTGCCACCATCAATCATAAACAGACGGTCAAGCACAAGAACAACAGAGAAGTCTGCTTTATTGGAACGTCCACCCACATCGACAATCGTGAGGTAACGATTTGTAACAACTTCCTTTTCATCTGTTTCCGGCAACTCCCAAATATGCAACAATCCCTGTTTGTCTTTCACAAAACGCAAGTTCTGCAAAGCGTTCTTGCCCTCATCCGCATCGGCACAGACTTCACCGACATATTTAGGCTTCTTGCAGGTCTTGCGCATTGCATCGACCTTGTATTTGTCGAACACACGTGCTCCCGAATGTACGAAGGCTTCCACATCATCAGACGGAAATTCGGCAGCCATCTGCCCATGGTCATTGTACTTCCTGCGTTCGGCTATGTACCAATGGATAGCTTCGAGCGTAGCACCTTTTTCCCACAGCGACCAAAGATACTTACCGCATTCCTCACGTTCGGAATCTGTATTTTCATTGTCCCGATTCTGATAAAGCCATTCTGCAAAATCCCATTTTTCATTGTCCGAATCAAAAGCGAGTGTATATTGCTCGATGTCGAACCATGAAAACGAACATTGCCTCGAACTGGGATTTCCCTTCTTTTGCGGCAGTATATTCGCGATGAAAGAATTCCCGGTGCCATTTGCTGTGCTTTCATAAACAATCATGGTGTAGGGCTTGAGGAGAATACCCGAACAGGCGGAGCGCACAATGTCTTCCGGTTTCTTTCCCTCCGTAGCCTTCCATATTCCCACTTCGGAGAGATGTACAAGATTGTAATCACCGCCACGACACGAATCCGGCGTTCAGCCGTACCAATCTTGATTTTGCAGTTACGCTGCGGAATGCGCGATATACTTCCCGATTTTCCCACTCCTACAATCTTCGGCTCGTTCTCATTGTAGGCTTCATCAATTTTATAGAGCATTTCGACAGGATAACTTTTAATCATCCGGTCGAACATATCCTTGATTTCATCGGAGCCTGCGCCCTGATGTGCAATGATAAGTGAGTTTAAGCCGGTTTTGTGAAGCAACTGCAACCATGCCATATAAAGCTGTGAAGTGGTGGAACCACCCCATTGCCGTGCTTTAAGCAGGATGATGCGTATCGGTTTCCCTGCAATACGCAATTTCTCAAGCCGATCCACAAAACGCCGTTGAGTCTTGTCAGACGAAACAGGACATCCTCACCACCGCCTTTGGCCTTGATATAGACAAATGTTGCCGCCCAAAACGGAAAATCCTCGCGGCTGCGTATTCGTACAAACTGCTCTATGACCTTCAAGCGATCATCCTGATTGTCTTCCACACCCATGTAGTCCGTGAGGAATTTGGAAATAGAACCGGCTTCGATGAGTTGGCGTACAAGCGGTACTTTCATGATACGTTCCGGTAACCACTGGGTATGTATAGGAAAGTCACTGATGGTACACTTTACACGTTTACCGACAGAACCTTCTCCGGTAATTGGATTGAACTTTGCATATACAATCGCATTGCGGCGTTCATTCTCTGTCAATATGTCCTTGATGGCCTTATCTTTCATGGTGCATGATTTTAACAGGCTTGTTTAGCAGAGCATGATGAGTCCCAATACATAACACCAAAGATGCAATACGGCATTTATGCCGGAAACAGGAAGCCTGCCACAAGGTAAAACAGCATCCATAACTGATAATACCGTTTACGTAATACCTCAAACGATATTGAACCAAACAGGGCGAAAACCAATCCGGACAATCCTACCGTTGGCGAATCCATTGTCGTGAAATATCCAAGGGTATCAACTGGAACTGTAACGGCAATCATATAGGCTGACAGCAATCTTCCTATCCCAATATCGTAAATGAAAATAATCGATAATAAACACCATGAATTGAGCAAGGCATGAAACATATTCGTATGGAAAAACGGATACAGCAAGCGTCCTGGCATATTACTTCCAGCGTAAATGCCGACAGTTTGCCAATCCCATTCTCCTGAAAATGACAAACACACAATCATGGCAGAAATCAGGAGAGCCGTAATCTTCTCAAACTTTTCTTGCATCCATCGTTTTTTAGCCTTGCATATCATCATCTTGGCACTACCCGGCGTGAGGTAGAATTTCGGTGCGGGTTGAGCAATCACTTTAGCACACAGTTCAGAAATG
>ENA-OQAN01001074-OQAN01001074.1-human-gut-metagenome-genome-assembly--contig:-NODE-1074-length-12640-cov-2.725246_pt1 | contig 12640 bp, 10 predicted proteins | sample MGYA00242735_ERZ504527 | MGnify/ENA primary metagenome ERZ504527 (study PRJEB26092, sample SAMD00036230) | human gut metagenome | host: Homo sapiens | study: EMG produced TPA metagenomics assembly of...
GATAGATTGAAGAGCACATGTTGATTTATTCATTCCGGATTGTCCGAAAAAGAAAAAGCCCAAGAGATGACTCTACTTAGGCTTTTCTGTTGGACTACCAGGATTCGAACCTGGACAAACAGAACCAAAACCTGTTGTGCTACCATTACACCATAGTCCAAACTTTAGGGGCTTTCCTCAGAAAGCGAGGCAAAGATACTATTTTTTTGAAATACGCTCCAAATATTTCTTTGTTTTTTTGTGATATGAATCGGCCTTTTGCTTTGTGATCCGGTAAAAATCAGTTCTGAACTTGTTTATTACAAGAAAAAATTTTTACTTTGCATATAACCTTTTTCTGTAAGTTTAACTTTAAATTCAAGTTGCCATGAGTTGTTCTTTTTCTAACTATAAAAATATCATTTATCTGCTTGGCTATGTATTTTTCCTTGGATGTTCTTCTTCCAGTTCTACCAAAGTAGAGGAAACAAGTCTGATGTCTGAAGTTTTTTTGGAAGACAGTCTCTTGCATGCGCCGTATGGTTTGTGTGCGACAGATACTTATTTGGCTATAGCTAATCCTAAATCGGATACGATTCTCGATCTGTTTGATTATAAAGGTAAATTGGTGAAGCGTATGATTCCACGCGGACAGGGAGTGAATGAGGGTTTGTTCATTTCCCAGATCCAGTATGACAGGCAGGGTAACCGTCTTTATTTGCCGGATCTTCACAAGAAAAACTTACTGATCCTGCATGATGTTACTGCAGAAAATCCCACCATCCGTGAACTGAAACTAGGCGGTGTGGATGCTGAGGCTTATAAAGACAGTGTTTACTTGAATTCACGATGGGGCAGATTGTCCGACGGAACGATACTGGCAACCAATGGTTCTCCTGCCGGTATGTTTGCCGCGTTTTCATCCGAAGGAAAGTTTTTACGCTTTTATGAACCGTTCCCCGACAAGCATTTAGTCAGTGATCAGCTGAATGATTGGGCTAATTCTTTGATGTATACTCCTTTGGGATCTTTTTCTCCTGAAGCAGACAAGGCAGTTTTTGTATATGCGGAAGCGGATATCATGACTATTTTCAAGGTAGACGGAAAAGACCGTTTTAAAGGTGAAGTCAGTCAGAAAGTCTTATCCCGATCATATGTTTGTCCTGCAGCATACTCCGACCGTGGTTCAGGCAGCCATAACGGATGATACCCATTATTATTCTCAGGGGGTGGCGGCTACTGATAAATATATCTATGTCTTGTGGCTGGATACCATTTACAAAGAGGTGAGCGAGAATCACGATCAGACTGTCTGCATCAAGGTGTTTGACTGGGATGGAAATTTATTGGAGAATATTACGTTGGATACACCTGTAAAAAATATTACCGTGACTCCCGATGACAAAGTGATTTATGCTTTGTCTGAAAACGGGGAATCGGGATATCAGATCTTAAAGTTTAAGCGAAACCGGTAGAGGATAGTCTGGTCTATGTCGGGGACGTAGCCCACCAGGTGTCCTTCGTTGTCAAAACGGATGGAGGAAACAGCTTTGTTCAGGATATAATGTGCTGTTGCCTTTCCTGTCTTGTCGTAGACCTCAATCAGATTTCCATCCTCTGTTCCGTCACTTGATTTCAGACAATAAAAGTAATCGGAATGAGAAACTACGGCAAGGTAATAGGATTTCAAGTCGTCATAATCTTTTAGTTCGGACTGGTCAGACTGGTTTCCCATCGTGATAAGTGGATGCAGTTGCCTGTCTTTGATACTGTAAAACTCTATTCTGTCGGCATAATTATAGGCGACGGCTAAAGTTGTATCGTTGATGCACTGGATAAAATCGAACGGAGTATAAGAGGTGCCGGGTTTTCTGAAAGCATTCGTAAAAGTGCAGGTGATTTCTTTTCCCTCCAAGTCTGCAATTTCCCATGAAGAAACAGTTGCATCATCTATTTTCATCAGGAAGCTCGTCGGGTCAATTTGAGTGATAAAGGTGAAAGGTTTGCACAATCCTTCTGCGTCATTGTAGAGCGGAAGGCGGTCGGTTATTTCCAGGCTATCTTCTTTTATTGCATATATCAGTGCCTTGCGTCCCATAATATCATATAGCAGGATATTTCCGTCGGTTGCCTGTCCTGCATTTAAGGTTATGAATTCATCGGGGCCTTGACCTATCTTTCCGCATTCAAAGAGTTTTTTACTTCCCGGATATTCATAGAGTGACAGAAAATGATCATTTATACCGCTTGTTGCAAAACAGATACGGTTGTCTTTGATACTCCAGGTGATTAAATGGAAGGTTTGGTCAATCTTTAACGAATCGCAAGCGGATATGGGGATTGCTTCGGGAAGATCGTTTTTTCCTTTCGTTGAGGTACAACTTGTGATACCTAAGGCAATTAGCAGCAGGCTGTATAACAGAAATGTTTTCATGTTGAGAATGATTAGTTTCACAAAGATATGATTTTTTCCTCTTTGTAAGAATAGACTGGGGAATAATTGCGTCGTTTGTCAAAAAGATATTATTTACCCTGCCTGTGTATCATTCGGATGCTGAATCGGGAAAAAGTCTGACTGTGCCTTTATACATTTTATCTGAACGGGAGACCGGTCTGAATGAATATAGGAAGGATATGCACATCTTTTGCATAAATCTGCGAAAACGACGGCCCGTTCTGACCGTTTTGACTATTCGTTTGAGAGAAAACGGGCGCTCGATTAAGCTGAAATGACGGTTCATTTCCGGTTGAATGGGCAGAAAATTCCCGCAAAATGTCCGGACAGCTTCCGGAACAGGAGGAAAGAGGTGGTTTTTAAGGTCATTGCAGATCCGGATGAACCATCCCGGAAGTGTTAAAAGATAGCTTATTCTGTTTACTGACAAGCCTTTAAGAGAAAAATCACTCGCGAAATCATTACTGCCTGCACTTCCGGACGTGAACCGGCGATTCTCACGGGCCGGAGGAGACAATTTGTCAAAATGAAACCGGAGAGAACGTCGTGTTTTTCCGCGATTATTATTACCTTTGTTTTCAAACTTAAAGAAAATCGATGTATGAAGAAACTTTTATTGACACTGACCCTGGGGGCGACGGTGACCACCGGCATGGCGGTCACTCCGTTGTGGATGCGCGATGTGCGTATTTCGCCCGATGGAACCGAGATCCTTTTCTGTTATAAAGGAGATATTTATAAGGTGGCTGCTTCCGGTGGGGAAGCGGTTCAGCTGACAACTCAGGAGTCGTATGAAGCCACTCCGGTGTGGAGTCCGGACGGTAAGCAGATTGCTTTCTCAAGCGACCGTTACGGAAACATGGATGTATTTGTCATGCCGGCCGAAGGCGGTGCTGCACGCAGACTGACGGTGAATTCTGCGGCTGAGACACCCTCTGCCTTTACACCCGACGGAAAGTATGTGGTCTTCTCTGCCAGCATACAGGATCCTGCGGCAAGTGCCATGTTCCCGACTTCAGCCATGACAGAGTTGTATAAGGTTCCCGTTTCCGGAGGAAAAACCGAACAGGTGCTGGGAACACCGGCCGAACTGGTCAGCTTTAATGCGTCGGGGGATGCCTTTCTTTATCAGGACCGCAAGGGATTTGAAGACGAATGGCGCAAGCATCACACTTCGTCCATTACGCGGGACATCTGGATGTATGATGCCAAAACAGGCAAGCATACCAACCTGACGGCCCGTGCAGGAGAAGACCGCAACCCGGTCTGGGCTCCCGACGGCAAGGCGGTGTATTTCCTGAGTGAGCGCGATAAAGGTTCGTTCAATGTATATACTTTCCCGCTGGATAATCCGAAGCAGGTACGTGCCCTCACTTCCTTCCGGACTCATCCGGTGCGTTTCCTTTCCATGAGCGGAAACGGTATGCTTTGCTACACCTACGACGGCGAGATTTATACGCAGAATCCTGACGGAAGTCCGAAAAAGGTGGCTGTCAGCCTGACGCGTGACGACGAGCAGTTGCCCGCCCGCTTCAGTTTCACCCGCGGTGCCCGCGAAGCTGTGCCTTCTCCCGACGGCAAGCAGGTGGCGTTCACCGTAAGGGAGAAGTGTTTGTCACTTCCGTGGAATACGGAACAACCAAACAGATCACGCATACTCCGGAAACGGAAGAAGGCTTGTCTTTCGGAGCAGACAACCGTACGCTGGTCTATGCCAGTGAGCGTGGAGGCAACTGGGACTGTATCTGGCCAAGATCGGACGCAAGGAAGATGCGAACTTCCCGAATGCAACCTTGATAGAGGAAGAGGCGCTGTTGCCTTCGAAGACCGTGGAACGCACGTATCCTCAGTTCTCGCCCGACGGCAAGGAAGTGGCTTTCATTGAAGACCGCAACCGCTTGATGGTGGTCAATCTGGAAACCAAAAAGGTGCGTCAGATTACGGACGGTTCTACCTGGTACAGCACCGGCGGCGGATTTAATTATTCCTGGTCGCCCGACGGAAAATGGTTCACACTGGAGTTCATTGGTAACCGCCATGATCCGTATTCTGACGTTGCACTGGTGAGTGCAGACGGCAAGGGAGAACTGGTGAACCTGACCAACAGCGGCTATTTCAGTGCTTCTCCGCGCTGGGTGATGGACGGCAATGCCATTCTGTTTGCAACCGACCGTTACGGTATGCGCAGCCACGCTTCCTGGGGATCACAGGAGGATGTGATGCTGGTATTTATGAATCAGGATGCATACGATAAGTTCCGTCTGAGCAAAGAGGACTATGAATTGCAGAAGGAACTTGAAAAGGAGCAGAAGAAGGAGAGTGAAAAGGATGCTGACTCGAAAGACAAGAAGAAAAAGGAGGACGGCGACAAGAAAGAGTCGGACAAAGTCAAGGATGTGGTCGTTGAACTGGATGGTATCCAGGATCGTATCGTGCGTCTGACTCCCAATTCATCTGACCTGGCTCTGCCATTCTTTCCAAGGACGGTGAGAAACTGTATTATCTGGCTGCATTCGAAGGCGGTTATGACTTGTGGAAGATTGATCTCCGCAAGCGCGACGTGAAACTGCTGCACAAGAATGTGGGACGCGGTTCCATGGAAATGGACAAGGAAGGAAAGAATATTTTCATTCTGGGAAGCAGCATGCAGAAAATGGATGCCTCTTCGGAAACACTGAAACCGGTTTCTTTCAGAGCCGAGATGAAGATGGATCTGGCAGCCGAACGTGCTTATATGTTTGAGCATGTCTACAAGCAGGAAAAGAAACGTTTCTATAATGTGAACATGCATGGTGTGGACTGGGATGCCATGGCAGCTGCCTCACCGCAGTTCCTGCCCCACATCAGCAACAACTATGATTTTGCCGAATTGCTGAGCGAATGGCTGGGCGAACTGAATGTTTCGCATACGGGCGGACGTTTCTATCCGTCTCTGGGAGGCGAGTCAACCGCTAACCTGGGATTGCTTTACGACTGGAGTTATACGGGTAACGGTCTGCGTGTGGCAGAAGTAGTGGAAAAAGGTCCTTTCGACCGCAAGACTTCCGAAGTGAAGGCGGGCGTCATTCTTGAAAAGATCGACGGACAGGCTCTTACTCCGGACATGGATTATGCAGCTTTGCTCAACGGCTGTCAGGGCCGGAAAATTTTGGTTTCGTTCCGTGATCCGCAGAGCGGCAAGTCCTGGGACGAAGTGGTGAAACCCATCAGCAACGGTGCGATGAGCGGTCTGTTGTATGAGCGTTGGGTCAAACAGCGTGCTGCCGACGTTGAAAAATGGTCGAAGGGCCGTCTGGGTTATGTGCACATTGAATCAATGGGCGACGACAGTTTCCGTACCATTTATTCGGACATTCTCGGCAAATACAATAATTGCGAAGGAATTGTGATCGATACCCGTTTCAATGGAGGAGGCCGTCTGCATGAGGATATTGAAGTTCTGTTCAGCGGAAAGAAGTATTTCACTCAGGTGGTTCGCGGACGGGAAGCCTGCGACATGCCGAGCCGTCGCTGGAACAAGCCTTCCATCATGGTGCAGTGTGAAGCCAACTATTCCAATGCCCACGGCACTCCCTGGGTGTACAGCCATCAGAAGCTGGGCAAGCTGGTAGGTGCTCCTGTGCCGGGAACCATGACCAGTGTTTCCTGGGAGACGCTGCAGGATCCGAGTCTGGTGTTCGGTATTCCTGTCATCGGTTATCGTCTGCCGGACGGAAGCTATCTGGAAAACTCACAGCTGGAGCCGGATATCCTGGTGCTGAATGCGCCTGAAACGATTGTGACGGGTGAAGACACTCAGTTGAAGGCTGCCGTAGACGAGCTGTTGAAAGAACTGGACAAATAAAGGCCGGAATATGATATGGAAGCTGGGATTCTCCTGATTTTCGGGAGGATCCCAGCTTTTATTTTCGGGGTTGCCGGCCGTTGGTTCTGGCAGGAAAGATGAGCGGAAGCATACGTCAGAGTGTTTTTTAAGTCTGTTTTTTATTATAAATTGTATAAATTTTCCATTCATTGGATAAATGAATGTATATTTGCCTGATGATCAAAAATGTGTCAGGCTGAGCCGTTCAGATGAAGACAAAAAGATAGTTCATAACTTTAATACCATAAGAAAATGAAGAGAACAGAAAAGATGCTGCTTTGCACCGGTTTGATTTCCGCGGCATTTGCAGCAAATGCCGGTGCGGCAGAGAAAAACACAAAACCAAACATTATCTTTATTTTGTGTGATGACATGGGATATGGTGATCTGGGCTGTTATGGCCAGAAGTATATTCAGACTCCCAATCTGGACCGGATGGCTCAGGAAGGTATGCGTTTCACACAGGCTTATGCCGGCAGTCCGGTCAGTGCACCTTCGCGGGCTTCACTGATGACAGGACAGCATTCCGGACACGGGCATGTGCGCGGAAACAAGGAATACTGGACCGGAGAAGTGATGTATGGTAATAACAAGGATTATGCGGTTGTGGGGCAGGAGCCTTACGATCCGGGACATATCATCTTGCCTGAAATCATGAAAGGAAACGGCTACACAACCGGAATGTTCGGAAAATGGGCCGGAGCTATGAAGGATCTTGCTCTACGCCCGACAAACGCGGAGTGGATGAGTATTATGGATATATCTGTCAGTTCCAGGCTCATCTGTATTATCCGAACTTTCTGAACCGTTACAGCCGCTCGGCAGGCGATACGGCAGTGGTACGTGTGGTTATGGACGAAAACATCAAATATCCGATGTATGGTGACGACTATAAGAAGCGTCCGCAGTATTCGGCAGATATGATTCATCAGGAAGCGCTGGCCTGGCTGGACAAACAGGACGGCAAACAGCCTTTCTATGGATTCTTTACCTATACGTTGCCGCATGCAGAGCTGGCACAGCCGAATGATTCCATTCTGAAAGGATATAAGCAAAAGTTCTTTGTTGATAAGACATGGGGAGGAAGTGAAGGTTCACGTTATAATCCGGCAGTCCATACGCATGCGGAGTTTGCCGGCATGATTACCCGCCTGGATGCGTATGTAGCGAAATCCTGGCTAAATTGAAAGAAAAGGGGCTGGATGAAAATACAATCGTTATTTTCAGTAGCGACAACGGTCCTCACGAAGAGGGAGGAGCAGACCCTGAATTCTTCGGCCGTGACGGAAAGCTGCGGGGATTGAAGCGCCAGTGTTATGAAGGCGGCATCCGCGTTCCGTTTATTGTGCGCTGGCCCGGTCATGTACAGGCTGGTACGGTGAATGATCATCAGCTGGCTTTCTATGACGTAATGCCTACTTTCTGTGAACTGGCCGGTGACAAGAAATTCCCTAAAAAGTATCTGAACAAAAAGCTGGAGGGAGACTGTTTTGACGGTATTTCTTTTGCTCCGACTTTGCTGGGACAGAACGACAAGCAGCAGAAGCATGACTACCTGTACTGGGAGTTCCACGAAACAGACCAGATCGGTGTCCGCATGGGTGACTGGAAGCTGGTTGTGAAACAGGGAGTGCCTCATTTGTATGACCTGGCAACAGATATCCATGAAGACCGTGACGTTGCGGCTGAGCATCCGGATATTGTCAAGCAGATGAAGGAAATAATTCGTAAGGAACATCGTCCGAATGATCTTTTTAAAGTAACTTTGCCGGACTTTGATAAGTGATTAATAAACCTAAATAAGAAACATGAATCTGAAAAAACAAACTTTGGCATGGACGCTCTGTGTGCCTGCCTGTCTGGTTGCCGCTCCTTTGTCGGCCGTAAATCCGGACGGTACGGCTATCGTACAGACACAGGGAGTCACAGTGACTGGTGCGGCTTTGCTGAATCCGACAACGGTCGAAGTGCTGTTCTCTGACGGACAGCGCATGACACTCGACTTTTATGGGGAAAACATTGTCCGCCTGTTCCAGGATCCGAATGGGGGAATTATCCGTGATCCGCAGGCTTCACCCGAAGCACAGATCCTGACGGACAGTCCCCGGAAACAGCCCGGAAAACTGACTGTCAGTGAAGGACAGGGAGTGATTACAATTGCTACGGATAAAGTAGCTTTGGAAATCAACAAACAGACTACCTTCTTTAAACTGATCAATAAAGTAACTAACCGCACTGTCGTTGAATCGGTAGCTCCGGTGGATTTCCAGAAGAAACAGGTTTCTCTGTCTCTGAAAGAAATGCCGGATGAGTATTTCTATGGCGGTGGTGTGCAGAACGGACGTTTCTCTCACAAGGGAAAGAGCATCAAGATTGTCAATACCAACCAGTGGACTGACGGCGGTGTTGCTTCTCCTACTCCTTATTATTGGTCTACGGGCGGATATGGAGTGATGTGGTATACATTTGCTCCCGGCCAGTATGATTTCGGAGCTGCTGAAAAAGGTAAGGTAACCCTGACACACGATACAGACTATCTGGATGTATTCTTCATGGTAAATGATACTCCGGTAGCTCTGCTGAATGATTTCTATCAACTGACGGGTAATCCGGTCTTGTTGCCGAAATTCGGTTTCTACGAAGGTCACTTGAATGCTTATAACCGTGACTACTGGAAAGAAGACGAGAAGGGATTCCTGTTCGAAGACGGAAAGAAATATAAGGAAAGCCAGAAGGACAATGGAGGTACCAAAGAGTCTCTGAATGGAGAAAAGAATAACTATCAGTTCTCTGCCGTGCGGTGATTGACCGTTACAATGCGCATGATATGCCGTTGGGATGGTTACTTCCGAATGACGGTTACGGCGCAGGATACGGACAGACCGGTACACTGGACGGCAATATTCAGAACCTGAAGGAGCTGGGTGATTACGCTCGTGAACGTGGAGTTGAGATCGGTTTGTGGACTCAGTCAGACTTGCATCCGAAAGAAGGCGTAGAAGCATTGTTGCAGCGTGATATCGTGAAGGAAGTGCGTGATGCCGGTGTGCGTGTGCTGAAGACTGATGTTGCGTGGTAGGTGCCGGATATTCATTCGGACTGAACGGCGTGGCTGATGTCGGACAGATCATGCCTTATTACGGAAATAATGCACGTCCGTTCATTATTTCACTGGACGGATGGGCCGGTACTCAGCGTTATGCCGGAATCTGGTCGGGTGACCAGACTGGTGGAGAATGGGAATATATCCGTTTCCACATCCCGACTTATATCGGTTCCGGATTGTCCGGACAGCCGAATATTTCATCGGATATGGATGGTATCTTCGGCGGAAAGAATGTTCCGGTTAATGTCCGTGACTTCCAGTGGAAGACTTTCACTCCGATGCAGTTGAATATGGACGGATGGGGATCGAATCCTAAGTATCCGCATATTCTGGGTGAACCGGCTGCTTCTATCAACCGCTGGTATCTGAAGATGAAATCGGAATTTATGCCTTATACTTACACGCTGGCTCATGAAGCACTGGATGGCAAGCCGATGATTCGCGCCATGTTCCTTGATTATCCGAACGACTATACACTGGGTACGGCTACCCGCTACCAGTTCCTGTATGGTCCGTATGTGCTGGTTGCTCCGGTTTATCAGGAAACGAAGGCAGATGATAAGGCAATGATGTGCGTAATGGTATCTATCTGCCGGAAGGTAACTGGATTGATTATTTCACCGGTGACCTGTATCAGGGCGGACGTGTCATTAATAATTATGAGGCTCCTTTGTGGAAACTTCCGTTCTTTATCAAGCAGGGTGCTATCCTGCCGATGGCTGAGGCTCACAACAATGTCAGCCAGATGGATAAGAAGACTCGTATCTATGAACTGTATCCGGCCGGAACTACTGAATTCACGGAATATGATGATGACGGTGTAACGGAAGCTTATCGTAACGGACAGTTTGCCACTACGAGAATCGTTTCTGCTCTGGAAGGAGATGAATTGAATGTGACCATAGATCCGACACAGGAGGATTTGCCGGCATGGTCAATGAAAAGGTAACAGAGTTCCGTATCAATGTGACAGCACAACCGAAGAAGCTGGAAGCTCGTATCGGTAAGAACAAGGTCAAACTGACAGCTGTCAGCTCTATGGAGGCATACAAGAACGGTACGAATGTTTATTTCTATGAAGAAGCACCTGAATTGAATCGTTTTGCTACTCCGGGCAGTGAATTGCTTCAGTGAAAGTGGTTAAGAATCCAGTAGTGCATGTGAAACTGGCTTCTGCTGATATCACATCCGATGCGGTTGCCCTGAAGATGAAAGGATTTGTATTTGCTCCTTCTGAGAAGTTGCTGGTAAGTACCGGTTCGCTGGAAGCTCCGAAACCTCAGGTTACTGATGAAAATACGACTGCTTATACCTTGACTCCTCCTGGAACAAGGTTACTGGAGCTGATTATTATGAGATTGAGTTCAACAACATGCTCTACAGTACGATCCGTGATACACAGCTGCTGTTCGAAGATTTGCGTCCGGAAACAACCTGTTCATTCAAAGTTCGTGCAGTCAATGCATCCGGAACTTCTGATTGGGCAAGTGTTCAGGTAACGACCAAGTCTGATCCGCTGGAATTTGCTATTCGTGGTTTGAAGGGTGAAACTTCTTGTCCGAACCAGGGTGGTCAGGGCGTCAACAAGTTGTTTAACTTCGATGAATCTGATTCATGGCATACAGAATGGAGTACGAAGGCTGTACCGTTCGATCTGGTTATCGATCTGAAGAGTGTAAATCAGCTGGATAAATTCCAGTATATGCCTCGTCAGGATGGTGGTAACGGAACGTTGAAGAAAGGTACTGTATACTACAGCATGGATAAGTCTGAATGGACCGAAGCCGGTACATTTGCATGGACAGGCGGTGACGTGAAGACATTCGTCTTTGAAAAACGTCCGACTGCACGTTACATCAAACTGGCTGTAACGGAAGCTGTGGGTAACTTCGGTTCCGGACGTGAATTGTATGTATTCAAGGTTCCTGGTTCTGAAAGCTATATTCCGGGTGATATCAACCAGGATAAGTTGGTAGACGAAAACGACTTGACTTCATACATGAACTATACAGGTCTGCGTCGGGGTGATTCTGACTTTGAAGGTTATATCAGCAAGGGTGACCTGAACAACAACGGACTGATTGATGCATACGATATTTCTACCGTAGGTATCGAGCTGGAAACCGGTGTAAGTTCGAAGAAGGTTCCTGCTGTAGCTGGAACTATTCAGGTTACTCCTTCCAAGAAGGTTTATAACGCAGGTGAAACGGTAGAAATCCGTGTTACCGGTAAGGGACTTCAGTCTGTCAATGCTTTGAGCTTTGCACTGCCTTACGATCCGCAAGTGATGGAATATGCAGGGGTAGATGCTGCCGGCATGAAAGAAATGAAGAATCTGACTTATGACCGTCTGCACAGCAACGGAGTGAAGGCACTTTATCCTACTTTCGTTAACTTAGGAGAGAAACCGACTCTGGAAGGTGATGGTGAACTGATGGTGATCAAGTTTAAAGCAAAGACTCGTCTGACCTTCAAGCTGAAAGCTATCGATGGTATTCTGGTTGATAAGTATCTGAATACTGTTCACTGGTAAATACTTTTCTGATGCAAAGATAGAAGTCACGGATTTTTCGCATAACTTCCGTGATAGCGTATAAATTAAAAAAAATAGCCGTCCCAATTTCCGGGCGGCTATTTTTGTGTCATCTTCCATTGATCCGGAAGCAAACTATGCTATTAATCAGTCCGGTAGGTCTTCTTTATTTTATTCTTTGTAGAGTTCTGATGAATCGTTACGGATGGGAGGGTGCTTTCGGATTATCATGGATTGCTCCTCTAGAACTTTCAGCAGAGTCTCTTTCTGGTATATTAATTTTGCGTATTTGTGGCTTTTCAGGGCTTCTGTTGCATTTTAAAGGATGTTGCCGATGGATGTCTCATCATCAGATTATATAAAGACAGAGCCACCCCTGTATCACACGGAGGTGGCTCTTTGTAATTTTAATATTATGTAAGGTTAAATTAGAGAGGTTATCTTGTTATTAATATCCTTCATTCTGTCTGTCCTTTGATTTGCGGGTTTGCATCGATTTCATCTTTCGGGATCGGCATACCACATGTGATCACTGGCATCCTTGGTCAGGTCATTACCCTGTGTAGCTACATAGTTTTGCTACAGGTGCATCTTCAGCAACAGAACGTGAGAATCCGATGCCCCATCGTTTCATATCCGAGAAGCGGAATCCTTCAGCGAAGAGTTCGCGGGTACGTTCATCCTGAATTTCCTTCATCAGCG
>ENA-OQAN01001075-OQAN01001075.1-human-gut-metagenome-genome-assembly--contig:-NODE-1075-length-12639-cov-1.425591_pt1 | contig 12639 bp, 15 predicted proteins | sample MGYA00242735_ERZ504527 | MGnify/ENA primary metagenome ERZ504527 (study PRJEB26092, sample SAMD00036230) | human gut metagenome | host: Homo sapiens | study: EMG produced TPA metagenomics assembly of...
GAATACTATATAGCGAACTGGCGAAGCGGAATATTCCAGCGTGATTATGGAACCGTTGCTTGGTGGACGACTTTCCAAAGTTCATGATCACATTGTTAATAAATTAAAGCAACGAGAACCAGAACAGAGCGTAGCATCATGGGGCGTTCCGTTTTGCTGGAAGTTCCCTAATGTTTTGACTGTACTCAGCGGAATGACTACATGGAACACTTGCAAGACAACCTGTGTACCTATTCGCCACTGCATCCGCTTTCTGATGATGAATTTGTATTCTTGCAAGAAACAGCAGACCTGATGGTACAATATCAGACAATCCCTTGTAATGACTGCAAATATTGTATGCCATGTCCTTATGGAATAGATATTCCTGCTATTCTTCTACATTATAATAAATGTATCAATGAGGGAAATATGCCACGAAACGGACATGATGAAAATTACCACAAGGCACGACAAGCTTTCTTGATTGGTTATGACCGCAGTGTACCAAGACTGAGGCAAGCCAGCCATTGCATCGGGTGCAATCAATGTTCGCCCGATTGCCCGCAAGGTATCAACATCCCTAAGGAGATGCAACGCATCGATCATTTTGTAGAACGATTGAAACAAAATTTAATGTACAAATTATAATTAATAGCATAGAAAAAGAAAGCTACCAAAAGATTGGTAAACTTATAAAAATAAGTCATAAATAAAATAGTAACAAAAGGTACAATAAAATATATTGGTTCAGTTTCGTATTCCTTGTTTAAGTTTAGAATATACAGACTAAACCGATTTCTCTTTATGTCCAAGAAGAAGAGCTGTGCCATAGCCATGTGTAGCAGCTCTTTTATGTGATTCCTTAAGTAACATTCCTCCTATGCCTCTGTTCTGGTATTCAGGTAGAACGGCAAGTGGTGCTAGAGCCAAAGATGTATGGATTTCATTTTCTGAAACGATTTCCACTTTTTGTCAGCAAAATATATCCTACAATTTCTCCTTTTTTCAGTTTTTGCGACTAGTGACAATTCCGGTATATATGTATCGGAATATGCAGTCTGTCTACTAAATGGTGTTCCTGATGGTCGCTTTCCGGCATATCTGCAAAAGCTTTTTTCTATCAGGTTGCAGATAACAGACAATTCCGTACTATTTTCTTGCCTTATTATAATGCCCATAACTTGTTAAACTGAATTGATGCGCAAAGATAATATTTATAACACAATATAAAGAAAAGCAGTGTTTCTATGCAGTAAATCTTGTGTTTTATATCATTGACAATAATCTGCAATACTGACAAATTACACCATCTGTGAATCTGTGAAATTATTCTGTGTTTTGTATAACTATCAGTAAAATAGTAAAGGATAATTTTGCAATAGGAATCAATATAATATATGCGATATGGAAAAAGAAGTATGATACTTACAGGTGCCGGACAAATCGGTATGGCGATAGCCGACGGATGGGATATGGAATGAAGATTGTAGTCGGTGACAAACGAATGGAGAATGCACAGTCCATGGCCGATACGATGAACCGTGCCGGATTTGATGTGCTTCCGGTGGAGATGGACTTATCATCCCGCGAGTCCATTCTACATCTAATTGACACGGCACAGCAATATGGAGAAATAGCCATGCTGGTCAATGCTGCGGGAGTTTCTCCTTCACAAGCATCAATAGAAACTATTCTGAAAGTCGACCTGTATGGCACGGCTGTATTGTTGGAAGAGGTCGGAAAAGTCATCATGTGGGGAGGTACAGGCGTTACAATCTCCAGTCAATCCGGACATCGTCTGCCAGCACTTGGTGCGGAAACCGATGAGCTGCTGGCTTGTACACCAACTGAAAGACTATTGGATCTCGAAGTTTTGCAACCACAACATATCAATGATACACTCCATGCATACCAGTTGGCTAAACGTTGTAATGTAAAACGTGTTATGTCGGAAGCCGTAAAATGGGGTAGAAGAGGAGCGCGCATTAATTCTATTTCTCCGGGCATCATTGTTACCCCATTGGCTCTTGATGAGTTTAACGGTGTACGTGGAGAATTTTATAAGAAGATGTTTGCCCAATGTCCGGCACATCGTCCGGGAACAGCAGATGAAGTGGCAAATGTTGCCGAATTGTTGATGAGTAATCGGGAGCCTTTATACCGGAGCTGATTTCCTTGTAGATGGAGGAGCTACAGCTGCTTATTTTTATGGCCAGAAATGAGTATTCTATTTCTATGAGGTAAAACTTTTGTGACAATATTCTATAAACGATACTTTGTCTTCTGTCAAGAAATTGTATCTTTGTTAAATCCTTATAATCTGATGGCGGAAAAGATAGGAAGAATATAAGTATTCTGAAATACTTGACCTCCATTAGATAAATAAGGGTTTTGATACAAAAAAATATTAACATTGTAATATTAAGGGAAACACACATGAAGACATTTTATCTCATGACCATGGGATTTTGCCTGGCTCTAAATCTCCATGCACAGCGAAGCGAATATCTGCTGGAAAAAGGATGGAAATTTACCAAAGGAGAGGTTAGCAATGCTGAAATGCCAGCATTCAATGATGCTAAATGGGAAACTGTAGACATTCCACATGACTGGGCTATTTTCGGACCTTTCGATAAGAACAACGACTTACAAAATGTAGCTGTCACACAGAATTTTGAAACTCAGGCTAGCTTAAAAACCGGACGTACGGGTGGTTTGCCATACGTAGGCATAGGATGGTATCGTACAACATTTCATTCTACTCCAGGAAAACAGACAACCCTGATCTTTGACGGAGCAATGAGCGAGGCTCGTGTGTTTGTCAACGGAAAAGAAGCCTGTTTCTGGCCCTGTGGCTATAACTCTTTCTATTGTGACGTTACCTCTCTAGTAAATGAAGATGGTAAAAATAACACACTTGCCGTACGATTGGAAAATCGTCCACAATCATCACGTTGGTATCCGGGAGCGGGACTTTATCGAAACGTACATGTAGTAACTACAGAAAAAATCCATGTTCCGGTATGGGGAACTCAGATTACTACTCCGTACGTGAAGGACGAATATGCTTCTGTTTGTCTTCGTACAACGATTTTAAATGCGGGAAAAACAGAGCTGACTGTAGTAACGGACATTATGGATGCTGACGGACAGGTGGTTTCAACCAAAACGAACAAAGGAGTCATCAATCACGGCCAACCTTTTACTCAGAATTTTATCGTAGAACGACCTAAGCTTTGGTCGCCCGAAACTCCAGTCCTATATAAGGCTGTATCAAAAATCTATTCAGGTGATACGCTTCTCGATACTTATTCCACACGTTTCGGGATTCGTACAATTGAATATATAGCCGACAAAGGTTTTTATCTGAACGGAAAGCGACGTAAATTTCAAGGAGTATGCAATCATCATGACCTGGGACCTTTGGGAGCAGCAATTAACGTTGCAGCGCTCCGCCATCAGTTGACGTTACTCAAAGAAATGGGATGTGACGCCATCCGTACATCGCATAATATGCCTGCTCCCGAACTAGTCGAACTTTGCGACGAAATGGGATTCATGATGATGCTTGAGCCGTTCGACGAATGGGATATCGCCAAGTGTGACAACGGATACCACCGCTTCTTTAATGAATGGGCGGAAAAGGATATGGTAAACATGCTTCGACAGTATCGGAACAATCCATGTGTGGTAATGTGGAGTATCGGCAACGAGGTTCCTACCCAATGGAGTCCGGAAGGATATAAAGTAGCAAAGTTCTTACAGGATATCTGTCATCGGGAAGACCCTACACGTCCGGTAACCTGTGGTATGGATCAAGTGAAAGTGTACTAGCAAATGGATTTGCTGCAATGCTTGATTATTCCGGGGCTGAATTATCGTGCTCACCTATATGATGAAGCTTACGAACGTTTACCACAAAACATTATTTTAGGTTCGGAGACATCGTCTACTGTCAGCTCTCGTGGAGTATATAAGTTCCCGGTGGAACGTAAGGCCGGAGCTATGTATGATGATCATCAGTCTTCTTCATATGATCTGGAATATTGCAACTGGTCTAATATTCCTGATATTGATTTTGCGCGTGCCGAAGATCATGAATGGACAATCGGACAGTTTGTGTGGACTGGATTCGACTATCTAGGCGAGCCGAGCCCGTATGACACCAATGCATGGCCGAATCATAGTTCAATGTTCGGTATCATCGACCTGGCATCTATCCCCAAAGACCGTTATTATCTGTACCGAAGTGTATGGAATAAAGAAGCAGAAACACTGCATATCCTGCCGCACTGGAATTGGGAAGGACGTGAAGGTGAAAAAGACTCCTGTTTTTGTTTATACAAACTATCCTTCGGCAGAATTGTTTATCAACGGAAAAAGCTATGGACGTCAGACTAAACACAAGAACGGAACAGTAGAAAACCGTTATCGTCTGATGTGGCATGACGCAGTTTATCAGCCGGGCGAGGTGAGAGTAGTGGCATACGACGAACAGGGGAATCCTGTTGCAGAAAAGACTGTTCGTACTGCAGGCAAGCCGCATCATATAGAACTTGTTACAGATCGCAGCTCTCTTCAGGCAGACGGAAAGGATCTGGCATATGTTACACTCCGCATTGTTGATAAGGACGGCAACTTGTGCCCGAATGACGGACGTCTGGTAAGTTTCAAAGTAAAAGGGGCAGGTAAGTACCGTGCTTCTGCAAACGGAGATCCTACTTGTCTGGATTTATTCCACAAGCCGGAAATGCATGCGTTCGGAGGTATGCTCACTGTTATAGTCCAGTCAGGAGAAAAAACTGGTGAGATAGAACTTCAGGCTACTGCCAAGGGAATAAAAACTGGAACCATCCGTATTCCGGTAAATAAGCTTATTTGCATAAAATAATATCATCATATGGAAAGTATTTTAAATTTGGGAAATCAATGTAAAAGCGATAACGCTTTTACTAAAAAAGCTAGATTGCTTCAGTCGATGTACCGAGTGAAAATAGGAGAAGAGGAGGGTGTTGGACCGACAAAAACTTCCAAAACGAAAATATGGTAATATGATTAGTGGTGGTGAAATTTCCGGAAAGAATTTTCTGATGAAAGAAACTTTTGAGTATGCTAAGAAAAGGGTTAAAAATCGAAAGGATAATGAAACGATAGATGAATTTCGATTATTCAACAATCTGCTTTCGAGTATGCCAATGGCATTCAACCTATTTCATCCTCTGATGTTACTTTTAGAAGAAAACCCTGAAAAGGTGACACTTGCTATAAGATCTATCTTTAAAAATATCCCAGTATTTGTAGTAACAAAAATCGGATTGGAATTTATACCGACACCAATTGAGAAATACGCAAAAGATAAGTCGGCCATGGATGCTATATCCAATTTCAAGATAACAATGGCGAGAAACATATAATCGCTATTGAAACGAAATATACAGATATACTCGGATTAAATGAAGCACATAATTGCGAAGAACAAAAACAAATGCTTATTGATACCGGACTGTTCTGTGCGGAATTTGAAGGGCTATTGATAGCAAATAAAATAAAATTAACACAGATCTACAGAAATCTTTTACTTACAGAACGGTACAGAGAAGTCGAAAACTTGAAGGACTCATATTCTGTGGTACTTTCTCCGAAGGAGCATCCGTCAACAGAAAGGAGATCAGATCAGTTACAGAGTATCTGAAGCCAGAGTATGCTTACAAGTTAAGTGCAGTAACTCTTGAGGACTTTGTGGATACGATGATACAATGTCTGCCAGAGTATTATGCTCAAGTTTATGAGAGGTTTAGAGAAAGGTATTTGGAGTTTGAATAGTACATTCAAATTCTTCAGTAAAAAACTTCAGCATCTTTTAGGAAATTATTCTCGATGTTTTTTAAAAATTCGTACGAAAAAATTTTTTCTTCAGCATGTTTTTTTGAGCGACTGCAAGTATGAATAGTTGCTCGACAAGTCTTATTATTCTGAAGAGAATATAAAGTGAATTATGGCAGAAGTAAGGGAAAGAGAAGCTCTTTATACAAAAACAAGAAAGGAGGAAAATATCCAGTTGCATGAGCGGATAATTTTTCCTCCTCTTATGGAATTTCTAACAATTAATTACAGAATAGATTTTACTGTTTCCAGCATGCCTTTAGCCTGAATACTGTCCAAGTCAGCTTTTACAGCAGCAGTCAGTCCCGGGATGTTGTTCAGGTTTTCGCCCCAGATAAATTCGGCAGCCAAAACTCCTTCAGCTACTTTCTGAGTATCACCTGTAGCCCAAAGCTGTTTCAACAAGTCCATGATATCCTGTGCATCGTTTGGAACAATTTCTGCGCCGTCTTCACGTACACCGCCTTTGTAGTAAGTAATGATAGCAGCAAGACCCAATACCAGTCCCTTCGGAAGTTCGCCTTTGCGTTCCAAGTATACTTTCAAACCTGGAAGGTCACGAGTCTGGAATTTAGGGAATGAATTCAGCATGATAGAAGTAACCTGATGGTCAACAAACGGATTGTTGAAGCGTTCCAAAACATCATGAGCAAATTTTTCAAGCTCTTCTTTCGGAAGGTTCAAAGTTTCCATCAATTCGTCAAACATTACTTTATTGATATATTTGCCGATAACCGGATGCTGACAAGCATCGCGAACAATGTTTACACCTGACAGGTAAGCAACCGGTGAAAGTACAGTGTGAGGACCGTTCAACAGAGTTACTTTTCTTTCGTGGTAAGGAGCTTCAGAAGGTACAAACAATACATTCAGACCAGCCTTGTCTGCTGGGAATTCCTTAGCAACTTCCTGCGGAGCTTCGATAACCCACAAATGGAAGATTTCTCCCTGAACTACCAAGTTATCATCGTATTGCAGTTTTTCTTTGATTTCAGCAATTTCCTTACGTGGGAATCCCGGTACGATACGGTCTACCAATGTAGCATATACACCACAAGCCTTTTCAAACCAGTTCTTGAAATCGTCACCCAAGTTCCACAATTCAATGTACTGGTAAATAGTTTCTTTCAGTTTGTGTCCGTTCAGGAAGATCAACTCACAAGGGAAAATGATCAAACCTTTTGACATATCGCCATTGAATGTTTTATAACGGTGATACAGCAACTGAGTCAATTTTCCTGGATATGAAGAAGCAGGAGCATCTTCAAGCTTGCAAGAAGGATCGAAAGCGATACCAGCTTCGGTTGTATTTGAGATTACGAAACGCATTTCAGGCTGTTCTGCCAGTTTCATAAATTCAGCGTTCTGAGTGTAAGGATTCAAGGCACGACTGATAACATCGATCATAGTCAGGCTGTTTACAGTTTCACCTTTGTCGAGTCCCTGCAAGTTTACGTGATACAAACAGTCTTGTGCATTCAGCATGTCTACCATACCTTTATCGATAGGCTGTACTACTACAACACTGCTGTTGAAATCTGTTTTCTGGTCCATATTATAGATTATCCAATCTACAAATGCACGTAAAAAATTACCTTCACCAAACTGAATGATTCTTTCTGGACGAACTGTCTTGTTTGCAGTTTCTTTGTTTAATGCTTTCATACTTGTATATTTTAAGTTCCGTATTTTTACAATTTTGCTTCTCTCTTTATAAGAAAGGTATAAAGGTGAAAAAACTAGTTGATAAAACAGTAATATATATTTACAAATAACATTTTCTTCCTCTTTTTCAGAGATTAATTTTACTAAATATTCGCTGCAAATATACGAAATATTTTGTTATTCCAAATAAAATTTCTACTTTCGTGTTCGATAACGACAAATAAAACGAAATACATGTTAAGCAACATAAATTCCTTTTGCGGGATTTGCTTTTTATGAAAATACATAACAAAAACATAAAACCTAAAAACGAAGCTTTATGAAAAAATTTATGGATGAAACTTCCTGCTGAAAACAGAAACAGCGCAGGAATTGTACCACAACCATGCAGCTAAAATGCCTATTATCGACTACCACTGTCACTTGATTCCGAAAATGGTAGCAGACGATTACCAGTTCAAGTCAATTACAGAAATATGGTTGGGTGGCGACCACTATAAATGGCGTGCAATGCGTAGCAACGGTGTAGACGAACGCTATTGTACCGGTAAGGATACTACCGATTGGGAAAAATTCGAAAAATGGGCGGAAACAGTTCCTTATACCTTCCGCAACCCATTATACCATTGGACTCATTTGGAATTGAAAACCGCATTTGGAATCAATAAAGTATTGAATCCGAAAACAGCCCGCGAGATTTTTGATGAATGTAATGAAAAGCTTGCCAAACCGGAATACTCCGCACGAGGCATGATGCGTCGTTATCATGTGGAAACCGTTTGTACAACCGATGATCCGGTAGATTCATTGGAATATCACATCAAAACCCGTGAAAGCGGATTCGAAATTAAAATGCTTCCCACTTGGCGTCCAGACAAGGCTATGGCAGTAGAAGTTCCTGCTGATTTCCGTGCTTATATGGAAAAATTGTCTGCTGTAAGCGGTGTCACGATCTCTTCTTTCGATGACATGGTAACTGCTTTGCGGAAACGTCATGACTTCTTTGCTGAACAAGGTTGTAAATTGTCTGACCACGGAATTGAAGAGTTTTATGCTGAAGACTATACTGATGCTGAAATCAATGCTATATTTAATAAAGTATATGGTGGTACAGAACTGACCAAGGAAGAAATTCTGAAATTCAAATCAGCCATGCTGATCGTATTTGGGGAAATGGATTGGGAAAAAGGCTGGACCCAGCAGTTCCACTATGGAGCAATCCGCAACAACAACACCAAGATGTTCAAACTTCTGGGACCTGATACTGGTTTCGATTCAATCGGTGAGTTTACCACCGCCAAAGCGATGGCAAAATTCCTTGACCGCCTGAATACAGAAGGAAAACTGGCCAAAACTATCCTTTACAACTTGAATCCTTGCGCCAATGAAGTAATTGCTACCATGTTAGGCAACTTCCAGGACGGTACAATTCCAGGCAAAATTCAATTCGGTTCTGGATGGTGGTTCCTCGATCAGAAAGACGGTATGGAAAAACAGATGAACGCACTGTCATTGTTAGGCTTGTTGAGCCGCTTCGTAGGTATGCTGACAGATTCTCGTTCATTCCTGTCTTATCGCGTCACGAATATTTCCGTCGTACTTTGTGCAACTTGCTGGGTAATGATGTGGAAAACGGCGAAATCCCTGCTTGCGAAATAGAACGCGTCAATCAGATGGTGGAAGATATCTGCTATAATAATGCCAAGAAGTTCTTCCAATTTTGACAACCGTCAGAGTGCTGAATATAAATAAATGAGGATGGAACAAATGTGTCTGCAAAAGTTTTCACTTTTTGTTCCATCCTCATTCCAGTTATAGCAATTCTTCTATAGCCTCCGTTATTTCCTTGTCGGTCTTTCCCATGCCATATCCTCGAATGACTTTCCGTATAATCCGTTCTTTATCCAAAATAAAAAAGTACGGAGCCGCCCCACCCGTCCGGTAATCTTCTATCACTTTATCATCTCCATCCAAAACATATAATTCAATTCCTTTCTCTTTGCATAATTCTGAAGTGAATGCATCCGGCTCCAACTTTCAATGGCTACCAATTCAAAATCTTCTTCTTGGTACTTTCTTTTCAGTCTTTCAGAAAAGGGATAGAAGCCTGGCAAGCTCCGCAACCTATTCCTGTTATATTTACCAAGATGACCTTACTTTTCAAATCACTCAATGACACGGGACTCTCCTTTATATCATTCAATGTCCATTCTGGTGCTTTCTTACCCGTCAGATTAGCGGCCATATTCCTGGAAGGAACGCCATAATCATATTTTTTTGTTTCATAACCTTGCGGAACATAATCGAAAACATCAAACCTGTCAATTGTTTCTTTGTTTATTTCCACATTACAGCAAGTTTCCACCGATATATCATGGGACATTGCTCTCCGTTTTTTATAAGGCAAACCATTCGATTTGTGAATCCACAGTTCATAAATAGAAGTCGGCTCTACATAAAAAAGGAGGTGGAGGCATGTGATAAGCTTTACCAAAGAACTCCACTTGTGTATTTTCGTTTATGACAAGTTTAAAATGAAAATAATCCCCACAGTCTTCCAATGTGGTGGCTATGCTGTCTTCTGTTTCCAAAGCATACCTGACAATATTTTTGCAATAATTAAAGAAAGGTGGGGACAACGGTCTGACAGGTAACGGCCTGGTGGTAAAATTATCGATTTTTATTTCCTTGACAGCATGATTCACCAACACACGTACTTCACCATTATAACCGAATTGGAACTCTTTACCATCATCTGTTCCCAAATTCACAAAACTTGCCCCTATCGTAGAATCTGCCGGATTATCGAACTCTTTCACCATATATTTTCTAATACTGGAAGGAATTGTATCACCAGGATTCCAGACTTCGCCCTCTACTTTATACGTTGCTGACTTAATCTGCTCTAAATTATTCAACACCTTTTTCAAATACTCTCTCTTGTCATCTTGGCATTCACCACATACACTGGCAATAACAAGAGAAAAAATAAAACAGCTTTTGTTCTCATACGTTTCTTGCTTTTATTGATTCGCAAAATATTTTGTTGACGCAAAGAAGAAGAAAAGCCTGTATCTCTGCAAAATATTTATCTGAACTCTTTCTGAATTTTTCTCCTTTTTCAGAAAAAGATCAGATAAAACACCTGTTTTTTCCTTAACGTTATTTACTTTTGCATTCAAAATTTATACGATGAAAAGGGCAAAAACACACATTATCTTATTTATGGCAGTCACCACCACCGTTCTATATACTGTTTATATCGCTTTTCATAATAGTACCGAACGAGTAAACACCCAAATAGACCACGCTTTCAAATCCGCCATTACGGAAGATTACAATGAAAGACTTGCCTACATCAGCTATTATCATCCCGAACCTACAAACTGGGATATAAAAATGTATACTATCGCTCCCAGCCTACATCAAAAAGTAAAAAGCTACACCATAAGAACCAGACAAGGAAAAACAATCTATACCTTTAAAGACAGTCTGGACGAGCAGACCGCCAAACGTATGCTGAACCAATACATTCTATCCCAACTAAAACCCATAAAGCCCGATGAATTAAATGCAACCTTTAGAAAGATATTATCCGATCATGACATAACCGGCAGGACCGGAACTATTTATTATAACAAATCCATTTCCCAACACAGTGACCAAAGTTCTGCAATTCCCCGAACGGCATACAATACTCCCCGATACATAGTAGATATCACCCAAAACATCAAGGTACAAGCATGGGTAAACTATGACTTCAAAACCATTTTACGACACATAGACAACACTCTCTTTTGGCTCATCGGACAATTGATGATTCTTATTTTCATACTCATTTTTCTTAAAAAGGAAAAGGATACTCAAACACTCCTTACTCTTATGAACATAGACATGGAGAAACAAGAGTTGTATATAGGAAACAAAAAGTGCAACATTCAGAAATTAGACCTCACTTTACTAAATATGCTTTATGAAAAAGCAGGAACTTGCGTAAGTCGTGAAGAAATAAAAAAGAGTCTCTGGCCTACGGATGATAATGCCAATGAAAAAATAGATGCACACATCAAATCAATCCGGAAAGTTTTAAAAGAATTCCAAGAATATAAATTAATAACAGTCAGAGGAAAGGGTTATTATCTACGTATTCCATAATCCAGATTCCAGGCATTCTTTTAAAACAATATCCGCTAAATCATCTTTCCGAAAAAGCCTGTTTCTATTTTATTTCCTCCTTTTTTTATGTATATTTGCGGCTCTTTTAACACAAAAAACGTGGGGATTCACTAGAATTGGGAGAGCAACAAAATGAAAATCAAATTTATAAGTCTCGCAAGCGGAAGTAGCGGCAACTGCTATTTTCTCGGAACAGACAGATATGGCATATTGGTGGATGCAGGCATTGGCATCCGTACAATAAAAAAAACATTAAAAGAACTTGGAATCGGACTGGATATTATCCGGGCAGTATTCATAACACACGATCATGCCGACCACATCAAAGCAGTAGGGCATTTAGGAGAGAAATTTGGAATTCCTGTTTACTCTACTCCGGAAGTACATGCAGGAATCAACAAAAGTTATTGCATGACCGAGAAATTATCGACCTGCGTACACTACCTGCATAAAGGTGAGACAATGGAATTGGAAGATTTCGCAATTACTGCCTTTGAAGTGCCTCACGACGGAACTGACAATGTTGGCTATTGCATAAATATAGACGGTAAAATATTTTCTTTCCTTACTGACTTGGGGCATATCACTCCCACTGCCGCCGAATATATATGTAAAGCAAACTATTTGGTATTGGAAGCGAATTACGATGAAGAGATGTTGAAAATGGGACTTATCCCCAATATTTAAAAGAACGTATTGCCGGGCCTAATGGACACATGAGTAACCGCGAAACCGCCGATTTTTTGGCAGAAAATATCAATGAAAGTCTTAAATATATTTGGCTTTGTCATCTTAGCAAAGACAATAATCACCCCGAACTGGCATATAAGACAGTAGAACTCTCACTACGAAACAAAAGGGATTATCGTTGGCAAAGATGTGCAAGTCATTGCCTTAAAGCGGAATACGCCTTCAGATATTTATGAGTTTGAA
>ENA-OQAN01001076-OQAN01001076.1-human-gut-metagenome-genome-assembly--contig:-NODE-1076-length-12626-cov-3.686295_pt1 | contig 12626 bp, 16 predicted proteins | sample MGYA00242735_ERZ504527 | MGnify/ENA primary metagenome ERZ504527 (study PRJEB26092, sample SAMD00036230) | human gut metagenome | host: Homo sapiens | study: EMG produced TPA metagenomics assembly of...
CCTCTCATCAAGATCAATCTGAATCCCATCCAGAAAGGGCACAAGAAACCCGCTTTTTTATTCAAATAATACTGAGATTCCAGTTCTTCGCGCCGGAAGCTCTTGCGGCCACCTTCCTGCATCCGGTTCCAGAAAGTAAGGAGACTGCGCAGTGTAAGGTAATAGAACTGGTTTTCATGGCTGTAGAATATAAGAAAAAAAGCCACCCCTCCCTGCTTTTCAAATGCCTGCATAAATTCCACCTGATGAGGATGGATATTCGCAAGTGGAAAAGTATCCGCCGCACATTCTTTGGCATCAAAGCAGACAGGGATACCCTGTACTGCTCCGATATAGTCTACAGTGCTTCGTTGCTCGAAATATGCCAGCGTAATATGACGGTTTTCCTTATCCATACGGACAGGTGTGATCGGAGTGGGAATTTTTTGGATAAGTGCCAGTCCCTTTTCTCTGTATTGTTCATTTGTACGATTTACAAGATCCTCCAGAGTGGATCCCCGCAAACCTCTGCTGTTCCATGTTGCCACTTTATTTCTCCGTAAATTTTATTTTCTACTTCAATAATTTTACCGACGGATAATACCTGATAACTGCCTTTCCGACAATCTCATCGAATGTCACAAAACTGGTGCTTTTCCAGCAACGGGAGTCTTTGGAATGATTGCGGTTATCACCCAGGACGAAATAGCTGTTTTCGGGAACTTCATACGGGCCAAAGCTGCCCCTTGGTTTTTCCGGAACGAAACTGTCATCCAGAGGAATCTCTGAATCATTGATATAGACTTTGCCGTCCTTAATCTGTACTTTTTCTCCCGGAAGTCCGATGACTCGTTTGATGAAAAGCTTGCTTTCGTCATCCGGGTATTTGAAAATAACAATGTCAAAGCGTTCCGGATCTTTTATTTTTTTTGATATTTCATGTCCGAAGAAATCCAGATTGAGTCCATATGCAAGGCGAAATCCGAAAATACGGTCTCCTGTCATAATGGTTTTTTCCATTGATTCGGAAGGAATTTTGGCATTGATCAGTACTACGCTATTCACAAGCGTTACGATCACTACTACTATGATGATCATTTTTGCGTAATCCCATATTTCTTTCCAGATTCTCATGATAAGCCTCCTCAAGATTTTCCTCTTTGATGATTTTACAGAAAAGCTCCGGTGCCGGCGCCACAAAGGTCTGGTCTGTCTCCGGAATTACTAACCTGTATGCATGGAGAAGCTGATGCCTGACTCCATGGCGGATGTATTGCTTATTAAATTCAGAATCTCCGTATTTGGTGTCTCCAAGCAATGGATATCCTATTCCTGCAAGGTGAGCACGAATCTGGTGAGTACGGCCTGTGATCAGCTCAACTTCCAGAAGAGTTATTTTTCCGTTGCTGCCAAGAGGACGATATTTCGTTTCAATCGGCAGGGAATCTTTGAATTCCTGTCTGCTTACGATTACTTTGTTTGTTTTTTTATCTTTGTGCAGATAACCCCTGATATGATCCGGTTTTTCTATTTTGCCTTTTGTGAGGCAGATATAGTATTTGTGAAGTGTTCTGTCGTGGAATATCCTGGACAGAAACTGCAGACCGGCAAGACTTTTCCCTGCACAGACCATTCCGCTGGTATTACGGTCAAGTCGGTTACATACAGAAGGTCTGAAGGTTTTGAGCTGTTCTTCTGTAAGATCACCTTTCTTTAAAAGGTAGCCGGTCAGGTATTCTACAAGGGACGGTTTCCCGTCATCTGCCGGCTGTGAAAGCATCCCTGCCGGTTTATTGATGATAATGATATCAGGATCCTCGTAAATAATATCCAGTTCGCAGTATGCTCTTGCTGCCTGACTGCTTCCTGCAAATTTATCGAAAGTTTCATCACTCAGAAACAGTTTGATGGTGTCGCCTTTGAGAAGTTTTTCGTTTCCTGTGGCTTTCTTTCCATTTAGAGTGATGTTCTTTTTGCGAAGCATTTTGTAAAAAAAACTTTTAGGTGCTTCTCTGAGAAGCTTGGCCAGATATTTATCAAAGCGCTGGCCCGCTTCATTTTCTTCTATAATAAATTCTTTCATATTTAATTGTTCCTGTATAATTATACCAAACTCCGAAATAACACATTGCTATAGATATATTTTGTAATTGAATTCCGGCGACTACAGACACAATGCCAGAATGGTCTGTCGGATCAGTTCGTTTCTGGAAAGATCCGGATATTTTTCGTCCGGGGTAAATTTGATTCCTTCTTCCAGACTTTCTCTGTGATCGTTCATGGAATCAAGACGTTCCAGGAACGGACGGAGATCTGTAAAAATTTTCACCGTCACTTTATAACCGTTTTTACGATGATCTTCTGGGAATTGGTTTCCATGAAAGATGCATCGATTTTCGGATCACTGCTGTAAGCCACTACTGTATTTCCACATACTGCTGCTGCATCAATATAGGCACTTTTTTCATAAAAAAGTCATGTAAAGTTCATATGCCATATCCAGACTGCCTGATGCTCATGGATTTTCTGATATAATCCGGCATCCATTGGTCTGCATTTCAGAATCATGATCAGATTCACCATGGATTTACATGCCGGAAGACAGCCAACTACAGTTACAACTGTCCAGACAGTCATTCTTGTCTTAAAATAGAACCAGGATGTAAAAAAGATGAATAAGGGTACTGCAAAAAGAATTGCAGTGATGATCAGGCGGCGTCTCTTTTTCACTTCTGAAATATCCGAAGTTCCCTTTGGATACTTTTGAAGATGTTTCGCTTTACTTTGTTTTTTATTTCTGTTTTTCTTTTCTGTCACTTACGTCCTCCTCTGGAATTTTTCTTATGTATATTTCTGATAGTATTCTTCTTTGCAGATGCTGAACTGTTTTTGTTATTTTTGCTATTTCTGCTGTTTTTCGCATTCCGACTACTGCCCTGAGTATGCTGTTGGCCTCCATGATTCTCTCGAAGCGGCCGGATCAAACATTTAGGGCCGTAACCTACCAGGTCCATTCTTCCGGTCATTTTGAGGCCTTCCAGCACCAGTTCTCTGTTTGCAGGATTCTTGTACTGCATCAAAGCTCTCTGTATTGCTTTTTCATGGGGGTTCTTCGGCACATATACCTTCTCACCTGTAAGAGGATGGATTCCCGTATAATACATACAGGTAGAAAGAGTAGACGGGGTTGGATAGAAATCCTGTACCTGTTCCGGGGTAAAGCCAAGATCCCGGACATATTCCGCAAGTTTTACTGCCTCTTTCATGGTACATCCCGGATGGGAGGACATGAAATACGGGACAGCATACTGCTGCTTTCCTGTTTGCCTGTTTGCCGCATCATATTCCTTAAGAAACTGCTGATAGACGCTGTGACTTGGTTTTCCCATATACTTCAGAACCTGATCAGACACATGTTCCGGTGCCACACGCAACTGCCCACTTACGTGATGTTCCACCAGTCACGCAAAAAAGTCTTGTCCCTGTCTGCCACCACATAATCAAAGCGTACACCGGAGCGGATGAATACCTTCTTCACTCCCGGGATCTTCCGCAGCTTCCGAAGCAGAGAAACGTAATCCGAATGATCTACAGTCAGGTTTTTGCATGGCGTGGGAAACAGGCACTGCTTATTCTTGCAGACCCCTTTCGTGAGCTGTTTCTGACAAGATGGTTGTCTGAAATCTGCTGTGGGACCACCCACATCGTGAATATAACCCTTGAACTCAGGATCATTTGTCATTCTGGTAGCTTCTTCGACCAGAGACTCATGACTTCTGGTCTGAAGAATTCTTCCTGATGAAAAGTCAGGGCGCAGAAATTACAGCCGCCAAAGCACCCTCTGTTGCTTGTCAGGCTGAACTTGATTTCTTCCAGTGCCGGAATTCCGCCCAGCTTCTCATACATGGGATGAACTTCTCCGTATAAGGCAGGGCATATACATCATCCATTTCCTCCTGCGTCAGGGGCAGAGCAGGAGGATTCTGTATAATATATCCCTTTGTCCCATAAGATTCTGCCATTGGTCTGGCGCTGAATGGATCTGTATTCTGATACTGAATGGCAAAGCTGTCTGCATAAACCTTCTTATTTACTTTTACTTCCTCATAAGAAGGAAGAATAATCGGATCATAAACTCTCGACAGATCCCTGCACTTAAATACAGTTCCTGCAATATAGGTAAGTTCCTCTACCGGCAGTCCACTCGCCAGCGCATCTGCAATCTCTATGATCGAATGCTCACCCATTCCATAGGAAATCATATCTGCCCCGGAATCAAGGAGTACACTGTGTTTTACTTTATTCTCCCAATAATCATAATGTGCCAGTCGTCTCAGGCTGGCTTCAATCCCACCTAGGATAATGGGTGTCTTTTTATAAGTCTGACGGATCAGATTGCTGTACACGATCACCGCGCGGTCAGGACGAAGTCCCATCTGGCCTCCCGGTGAATAGGAATCTTTCTGCCTGTGCTTTTTAGAGACTGTATAGTGATTTACCATAGAGTCCATATTTCCCGCAGACACCAGAAATCCCAGTCGAGGCTCTCCAAATACCTGAATACTCTCCTTCTTTCTCCAGTCAGGCTGAGGAATGATCCCCACTTTATACCACGACTCTCCAACAGTCTGCTGATGATCGCAGTACCAAAGGAAGGATGGTCCACGTAGGCATCACCTGTAATATAGGCAAAATCTACCTGCTCCCACCCTCTCTGTTTCATTTCTTTCTTTGTTACCGGTAAAAATCCTGCATTTATATTTTCCTCGTATGTATTATAGTCATGCGGATATGATCATCCGCCACACAGTTCTACATCTGCAGCAAACCTTTCAAATTATCATTTCCGGATAATAATCAGACATGATGATACACTGCCTGTGCCCGGTATCCTTCAGATATAATATCAAGCTGTCTGTGGAACCGCTTCAGCTGCTGAAGATCTTTTGTTTTAAATACTCTCAGGAACTCATCCTGAATCTTCATAATCTCCCGCTTATTTGCAATCTTGTACAGATTTTCAATGTTGATCAGAATATCCTTCACCAGATTAGACTGCATCTGTGACGAATTCTGTGCATCCATAATCTCATTCCGCACAGAAGACATCTCATGGTCAAGAGCATTAATGGCATCTGCTGCCTTGCTCAGACGTTCTGCCACATGCTCCGGCATATCCCCTTTATATTTATATTGCAGGGAATGCTCAATCGTCGCCCAGAAGTTCATAGCCATTGTACGGATCTGTATCTCCGCCTGCAGCTTCTTTGGCCCTTTGATCGTATCCACTGTATAATAAATAATCAGATGATAACTTCTGTAACCACTCTGTTTAATATGCTTCAGATAATTCTTCTCACTCTTTATAACCATATCGCTTCTCTTCTGGATCAGGGAAGCAACCGTCTCTATATCCTCCTCAAACTGGCAGATAATACGAACACCGGCAATATCCTCCAGTTCTTCTTCCATTCTCTCCATAGGAATATGCTTGCGCTGCATTTTCTCAAGAATACTGCTCACGCTCTTAACCCTGCCCTCCACCTGCTCAATCGGGCAGTAAACATCATTCTCTTTACATTCATCAATAATGTGATTGAATTTCACTTCCAGCTCTCTCACAGCCAGTTCATACGGGCACAAAATGCTTCTCCATAACTGTATTTCCATTTTCACTCGCTCCTTGCATTTCATACATTTTGTTATTATAGCATAGATTTTGAAAAATATCTCGCTAATATGAATAGTTTCTGTTTTTTTTAGAAATGCGGTTACTGTTCACACACCACTATCCCGCGAGGTGTTTTGGCATGAATATGCCAAAATCCCGAGACATACAAGCCAAAATTCCATTGCCACAGGCAATCTGGAATGAATTTTGGCTACATTACTGTGAACGGAGTGAACAGTAACGAAATGCTTAGTTCCGCATTCTGATACAGTATATGCAAAGCACCGGACATATAGAACATTCAAAAAAGCACCCCTGCCGCCAAAGCGCAACAGGGATGCTTCCAACATCACTCTTTAAGAGCCTCCAGAACTTTCACCAGATACTTCCAGACTCTCTCTGTAGAAGAAATACTAAGCACCTCTTCAGACGTATGAATATCCTTCATATCAGGTCCCAGAGACACACAGTCAAGTCCTTCCATCTTCTTATAGAAAAGTCCACACTCAAGTCCTGCATGGATTGCCACCACATTCGGTTTCTGTCCATACATTTCCTCATATACTTCCACCATCTTATCACGAAGCGGTGAATCCTTGCGATACTCCCACGCAGGATAAACGCCCTGTCTCTCATACTCTCCGCCAAGGAACTCTGTCAGATAGGCAATCTTGTCAGAAAGGGAATCTCTGGCTGTCTCCACAGAACTTCTGATACTGGAACTTCCCATTACCTCATTCTCAGAAGTCTTCAGAATACCAATATTCGTAGAAGTCTCTACCAGTCCTTTGATCGTTCCGCTCATTTTCTGAACACCATAAGGTACATTTACAAGGAAGAAAATTACTTTTTCTTTACTTGTGGGATGAAGAACCCTTACTTCCTGTTTTCCCTCATCTTCAACAGTTACTGTGATACCCTCATCAGTTCCTGCATACTCTTCTCTCCATGCTCCCTGCACAGAAGCCGCATATTCTCTGACAGCATCTACATTTTCTTCAAGAACAAGGATTTCTGCTGTAGCCTCCCTTGTAATGGCATTATCTTTCTGTCCGCCCTGCACACTGATCAGTTCAAAATCTGTTTTCTCATCCAGACCATGGAGAAATTTTCCGAGAAGAGAATTTGCGTTTGCACGATTCTTATCAATCTCAGCTCCGGAATGACCGCCCATCAGTCCGCTGATCTTAACTGTCAGCTTCTCTCCCTCTGCATCCAGTCTTGTCACTGGAATATGGCTGACTCCGGAAAGTCCGCCTGCACAGCTGATCCAGAGGCTTCCTTCTGCTTCAGAATCCAGATTGATAAATCTTCTTCCTTTTAATACACTGCAGTCAAATCCAACTGCACCCAGAAGACCGATTTCCTCATCTACAGTAATAAACACTTCAAGCGGCGGATGAGCAATTGTATCACTTTCCAGAAGTGCAAGACCATAAGCAACAGCAATTCCGTCATCACCACCAAGGGTTGTTCCGTTTGCAGATACATAGTCACCTTCTACAGAAAGATTTAATCCGTCTTTTGTAAAATCATGCTCTACATCCGGACGTTTCTCACATACCATATCCATATGTCCCTGAATGATCACTACAGGAGCATTCTCGTATCCCGCTGTGCCCGGTTTATAAATAACCACATTATTCATCTCATCCTGAACATATTTCAGATCATGATCCTTTGCAAACTGAACCAGATAGTCGCTGATCTGCTTTGTATTTCCTGAGCCATGAGGAATTTTGCATATCTCCTCAAAATAATGGAACACTCTTTTGGGTTCACAATTCTCTAAAACTGCCATAATTATATTACCTCCAAAAATCACACATTTGTCTTATAATATACCATTGTTTTCCCGATATACGACAAATTTTCCAGATATATTTTACCCAAATACTATAGCATTTATTTTCATTCTGCGCCATATAAATTTTATAAAGAATGGCAAACAATTGCAAAGAGGTTGTTGTATGTCCAAAAACACCATACTCACCGGTGGTATTTGTTTTCTTCTTGTCTTTCTTCTGCTGCATCCTGCTGAAAGTCTGTCCTGTGCCAGAGCCGGAATGACTCTGTGGCTGAATACATTAATCCCAACGCTTCTCCCATTTATTATTCTCACAGGAATGCTTACACATACCGGTCATATCCGGAAACTTCTCCTGCCATTTGAATCATTCTTTCATATTTTTCCGGGTGTCAGCATCTGGGGTGGTTATGTTTTCGTTCTCGGAATGCTGTGTGGTTATCCTCTGGGAGCCAAACTTGCCTCTGATCTGTATGGATTACATAAAATCAGCAAAAAAGAAGCTCTTTATCTCACTACCTTCTGTAACAATCCAAGCCCTGCCTTTATCATTACCTATCTCTGTAAGTCCTGTCTTAAGGATACAGTACCTGCCGGCATGGTCTTTGCGAGTATTTTTTCAGCAAATCTGATATGTATACTGTTCTTTCGTTTTTTTGTGTACCAAAATGCCACCATCTCAGATTCCCCAGGATTTTCACCCGAGATTTCTTCTCGAAAAAATATACTTGATTTTTCTATAATGAACGGTTTTGAAACCATTACACGTCTCGGAGGATATATTCTATTGTTCTCCATTCTGGCAGGATGTATCAGATATTATGCGCCTTTTCCACTTCTCTATCAATACCTGCTGCTCGGATTTACAGAGATCACTTCCGGACTTTCTCTTATTTCAGTTTCCGGACTGCCATACATGACTCGTATACTTTGTCCGCTGCAACCACCGCATCCGGCGTCTGTGCATCCTTGCTCAGACAAAAGGTGTTCTCCACCATGACCTCAGCATTCTGCCTTATTTTATTTCCAAGTGTATCTGTACATTCCTTACAGCAGGTATTCTTTACTGTCTGATTTCCTATCTGTGAAAATAAATTCTTTCCGGGAACTGTCATCATTTCATTATACAAAATCAGGGCAGGAAATTTTCCTGCCCCTTGTTTTCTCATCTTCTATAATATTTATAACTGATTTATTTTTAGTTCTCTCCCAGATCATCTAACAGATCGTCATCATCATCTTTCGCTCCGTCATTATCATGATAAGAGCCTGTAATTGCTGCAGCCTGTGCTGTCTGAGGTGCAAGTTCCTGACGATTGTGGTTTACAACATCAAGACAGCTCTGCAGGGAATCAATAAATGTTTTGTATTTCACACCTGCATCCTCTAATGTTGTATTAAGCACACTGCCAATATTGGCCATCATATCATCTGTATAGGTGATCGCGCTGAGGCGAATGCTGTTTGCATCCTGTGTTGCAGAATCCAGAATCTCCTGTGCCTGTTTGTTAGCTGCATTGATCGTATCATTTGCCTGTGCATATGCCTTCTGCATAATCTCATGCTGTGTTACCAGTTCCTGTGCTCTTGCCTGTGCATCTGCGATCAGTGCATCTGCCTTAGTCTGAGCATCCTCAAGGATAGCGTCCTTATTGTTAATGATCTTCTGATAACGTTTAATCTCATCCGGAGTTTTCAGGCGGAGTTCTCTCAGAAGTTCCTCAATTTCTTCTTTATTTACCACAATCTTAGTAGTTGACAGTGGCTGGAATTTACAGCTGTCCACATATTCCTCAATCTCACCGATAATCTGTTCAATTCTGCTGCTCATAGTATATACACTCCTTATTTTCTATTTCTGTTACTGTACGCTCTATGTGACAATAACTTATTTGTTGTCTGCTGTAAGACGAATCTTCTCAATAACTGCATCCGTTATCTCGGCCGGTGCAAACTTACTCAGGTCGCCTCCAAAATGTGCAACTTCCTTCAATATTGTAGAACTCAGGTATGCATATTCCAGACTTGTAGTCAGAAATACAGTATCTACATCCGGTGCAAGTACACGATTGGTCTGAGCCATCTGGAGCTCATACTCAAAATCTGTAACTGCACGAAGTCCACGTATGATCACCTGAGCGTGATTCTCTCTGGCAAAATTCACAGACAATCCCTCAAATGGTTTTACCTCGACATTAGGAACGTCCCGAGTCGCCTTTTCTAATATATTAACACGTTCCTGCACAGAAAACAACGGACTTTTTGAAGAATTATGTAAAACGCCCACTATCACTTTGTCAAAAGAAACTGCTGCTCTCCGGATCACATCAAGATGTCCATAGGTAGCCGGATCAAAGCTGCCGGGATATACTGCTATTTTCATTTATTTTTACTCTCTCTTTCCTCTGGCACATACACATATGCATAACAACACGAATGCTGCCTGCAGGCAGCAATCTTATGATAATTTCAGGAAGCAATGTATTCATTCTGAAATTATTATAGTTAATTATGCACGTTCTAAAAATACATGCTTATTTGTTTTATACTCTTTCGAACGCAGCTGCCTGTAACCGAGAGATTCCACATAACTGAAATCCGTCTGAAGATCCGCTTCCACAATAATAAGTGTATTCTTATCTGCAACTGTGCTGTCTTTCAGATATTCCAGCACCTGTCTTTCCAGTTCATTATTATATGGGGGATCCATAAAAATAATGTCAAAAACACCTTTTCCCTCAAGGGAACGCAATGCCTGCAACACGTCCATGTTCAGCAGTTTACCATCTTCTGCCAGTTTTGTAAATGCAAGATTTTCTCTGATGCATGCAGCAGCTTTTGGATTCTTCTCCACAAACACTGCATAAGAAGCTCCTCTGCTCAGAGCTTCGATTCCGATCCCGCCACTTCCGGAAAAAAGATCCAGGAAACGGCATTCCAAAAGCTCCGGCTGAAGTATATTAAATAATGTTTCTTTGATTCTGTCAGTAGTAGGTCTTGTGTCTATCCCCGGAATTGTTTTCAAATTAAGCCTTCTGGCTTTACCTGCGATCACTCTCATTTCAGATTCAGTCTCCAATCCAGGTCTCCTCTTGCAAGCCCTAAAATAAGAAGTTCTGCTGTGGCAATATTGGTCGCTACAGGAATATTGTACTGGTCGCATCTTCTCACGATGCTTGTGATATCCGGTTCTTTAGGATCGATCATGACCGGATTGTAGAACAGAATGACCATATCAAGATCCTGACGCTCTACCATCTCCATAAACTGCTTGTCTCCACCAATACTGCCGGCAAGGAATTTATGCACATGAAGGCTTGTCGCTTCTTCTATTCTCCGTCCGGTTGTACCTGTGGCATAGACTCATGTTTGGCAAGTATATTCTTATAAGCGATGCAGAAATCTTCTATCAGTACTTTTTTACTGTTATGTGCGATTATACCTAAGTTCATAGTTTCTCCTCTCCGTTTCTCCTATTTATTTTGCGGATTTTATCTTTTATCCACAATCCTAACTGTAATTATAACAAAGCACTAAATAAAACGCAATTAAAACTTAAAAAATATACATAATTCATAATTTATTAATATTTTTCTTACAGTCATCATGCAAGTTTTCCCGTTTCCATGCTCTTCCTGTCCATGCGAAAACTTCCAGTGTATTATTTCTGCATCTTCATATACTAGCATTGCAACACAAAAACACTTTCAAAAGAAAACAACAACCAAGGAGGAAATTGATATGTCAAACACAAAATCTTCTAACCAGGCAGCTGTACCGGAAGCAAAAGGTGCGTTAGACCGTTTCAAATTCGAGGTTGCAAATGAATTAGGCGTACCGCTTACAGACGGGTACAACGGTAACCTGACTTCTAAACAGAATGGTTCTGTCGGAGGTTATATGGTCAAGAAAATAGTATCAGAACAACCGCTGAATTTCAATTCTATATTTTATATCATTCCCAGAGTCATTGTCAACTACAGAACAACATTCCCAGGTATTTCGCTTTTAATATTTTTATTCCATCCCCTGTTAAAGGCATCTCTCGTCGCACAATCTTCCCTTGTTTAATAATAAAACCTTGTTTATACACCGGATATGTTTTCTGGTGTTATAAACAAGGTATACGTCTGGTCAAAAGCTCAGATCAAAACAATAATTTAGCGGAGAGCCCGTCCATCCCCTATAGTCTTTTCCTGGATTTTGATAATATGCAGGTTTCTTTGTTGTATGATACCACACTGATATTTTTCGTACATTTTTTAAGGAAATACTGGACCCATTTTTTACTTTTCTGGACTTATTTGGGTAATTAACTATAATCTCATCAATTTTGTAACCATTACTCGGAGTAATCTGGATTTTTCCCGTATTCCTTTTCAGTGGTGACATTTTTTTTAGTCTATATCCTGAAACATCCGATGCATAATCTTTCGTTCCCAGTTTAAAGCTTTTAAAAAATGCCCCATATGGTTTGAAAGTTATTCTGGATGAAAGTTTATATGTTCTTCCATTTTGTGTAACATTAAACTTATTGTTGTTTTTATACCATCTTTTATAACATAATCTGGCTTTTCCTCAACATAAATAGCATTTACACCTACTCCTTTACGTGCCGTAAAATGCTTATTTGAAGATTTAATGTTTGTTATAACGGCTGAACCGGATAAGTTTCCAATGTACAATGGATCCCATGCGATTGTAGAAAACTTTTCTCTACCATCAACCACATAGTTTGTCCACTTGAGATATCTTAATGTGGCTTTTTTTAAACATACCGGTTCCGTAGCTGCTTTCGTTATCACCGGTGCAGTCAGCACCATCATCAAAAGTGCTAGAAAACTGCATAAAATCAAACGTACTTTTTTCATCTTCTTGTCCTCCCTATATAATAATTTCCCGGAATCTTCAGTTTCACATATTTAAGAACTGTAGCTTCCTTTTTCATTATAGTCATTCTGGCATTTGTTGTCAAAAGCAATTGAATTTTCCTAGGAATTTCGCTTTTAGTTTGTTACTGTTCAGAGGTTAGCTGGACATAAGAAAATCGATGGTGTAGACTAATAACAGTCAAAGCCACTCGGTTTTTCTTATCCAAATTATTCTTGGTATACTCTGTCAATATATTCGCTGGTTCTTCTTAGCCGCATCAAAACAAGCATGCTTCAT
>ENA-OQAN01001078-OQAN01001078.1-human-gut-metagenome-genome-assembly--contig:-NODE-1078-length-12613-cov-2.586417_pt1 | contig 12613 bp, 17 predicted proteins | sample MGYA00242735_ERZ504527 | MGnify/ENA primary metagenome ERZ504527 (study PRJEB26092, sample SAMD00036230) | human gut metagenome | host: Homo sapiens | study: EMG produced TPA metagenomics assembly of...
CTCTTCCTCTTTAAGAGCTTCGGCATCAGCTTTAATGGCGCCGGCGCTCCCGAGATCATCTTTCGACCTCATGGTCGTCGGCACGCTCACTGCGGGCGCCATGCTGATCATGTGGATTGGTGAGCTCATCACCCAGCGCGGTATCGGCAATGGCATGTCGCTGATCATCTTTGCGAACATCATGGCCGGTCTGCCGCAGGCTATCTTCTCCAGCACCGAGGGCAATGCCGGTGGCATCATCACCATGGTGATCATCTGCGCCATCATCCTGCTGGTTATCCCGCTGATCGTTTTCCTTGAGCGCGGCCAGCGCCGCATTCCGGTCTCCTACGCCAAGCGCGTCGTGGGCCGTCGCATGATGGGTGGACAGACCACCTACCTGCCCATCAAGGTCAACACCGCGGGCGTCGTGCCGATCATCTTCGCTTCGGCGCTGCTGTACTTCCCGGCTCAGATTGCCGTGTTCTTCCCCGGCATCGGCTGGATTCAGGCAGTTGCCTCTGCGCTTTCGACCGGTTGGCTCAACTGGGTGCTTAATGTTGTCCTCATCGTGTTCTTCGCGTACTTCTACACCTCCATGGTGTTCAACCCCGATGACACGGCCGATAACCTTAAGAAGCAGGGCGGCTTTATTCCGGGCGTGCGTCCGGGTAGGGCTACCGCGGCCTACATCAAGAACGCGCTCAACAAGATTACGCTTCCCAGCGCTGTCTTTTTGGCGCTCATCGCCATCGTGCCTTCGATCATCTTCTCCTTCACGGGTAACCATCTGATCCAGGCATTTGGCGGCACGTCCATCCTCATCATGGTCGGCGTCGTGCTCGACACGGTCGATAAGCTCGAAGGCCAGATCAAGATGTATGATTACGATGGATTCTTTAAATAGGCTAGAGGAGGATTGCTCATGAACCTCGTATTGCTCGGAGCTCCGGGTGCCGGTAAGGGCACCGTCGCACAGGAGCTCGTCGCCGAGTTTGGCGTCGCTCACATTTCCACGGGCGACCTGCTGCGTGCTGCCGTCAAGGGTGGCACCGAGCTTGGTATTCAGGCTAAGAAGTACATGGACGCTGGCGAGCTCGTTCCCGACCAGCTCGTGATCGACCTTGTCAAGGAGCGCCTTGCCGCCGATGACGCCCAGCAGGGCTTCATCCTCGACGGCTTCCCGCGCAACACCGCCCAGGCTGTGACGCTCGATTCCGAGCTCTCCGCTATGGGTCGCGAGATCGACTGCGCTCTTCTGGTCGATGTGGCCCCCGAGGTCATCATCGATCGTCTGTCTTCGCGTCGCACCTGCCGCGCCTGCGGTTACACCGGCACCGCTGCCGATGCCACCTGCCCAAGTGCGGCGGCGAGATGTATCAGCGCGACGACGACAAGCCCGAGACCATCAAGAATCGTCTCGACGTCTACGAGAAGTCCACGAGCCGCTCGTCGACTACTATCGTGGCCAGGGTCTGCTCAAGTCGGTCAACGGTGACCAGGCTCGCAAGACCGTGTACGGGGATGTCAAAGAGGCTCTCGGTCTATGATCAAGATTAAGTCTGCAACGCAAATTGAGCAGATGAAGAAGGCAGGAGCGCTATCTAAGATGGCGCTCCGCCACGTTGGAGCCATGGTTCGCCCCGGCGTGTCGACCTTCGAGCTCGACCAGCTTGCCGAGCAGATTATCCGCATGCATGGCGGCACCCCTGCCTTTAAGGGTTACGGCGGGTTCCCCGGAACCATTTGCGCATCAATAAACGATGCCGTGGTCCACGGCATTCCCAACCCCGATATGATCCTGCGCGATGGCGATATCATCTCCATCGATACGGGAGCTGTCGTCGACGGTTGGGTCGGCGATAACGCTTGGACGTTTTTCGTCGGCACGCCCACGCCCGAGGCCAAGGCCCTGTGCGAGGTTACGCGCGATTGCCTAAAGGCTGCCATCGAGCAGGCTGTTCCCGGTAACCATATCGGGGACGTCGGGTATGCTGTTCAGTCCCTCGCCGAGTCTCACGGTTACGGCGTGCTTCGCGATTACGTGGGGCATGGTATCGGTCGTGTAATGCACGAGGACCCCAACGTTCCAAATTATGGAAAGAAGGGGAGAGGCGTTCGCCTTCAGGCTGGTATGGTCATCGCTATCGAGCCGATGGTTACGATGGGTTCCAATCATGTGAGCACGGGCTCCGATGGTTGGATCGTTACGACCAACGACCATCTGCCCGCCGCGCACTACGAGAACACCGTCGCCATTACCAATGACGGTCCGGTGATTCTTACCACCGATGCGCAAGGATCCTGGTGTTCGCTCCAAGGCGGAGAAATGTAACAAGTTCCACGTAGTTGTGGAGCCATTACGAAGATATTACGATACGTGCATGCGTATTGTAGAATACTCAATCGCTGTCGTTTTCTAGAGAAAGATGATTGCTTGTGAAGAAGGAAGACGCAATTGAGCTCGAGGGTACGGTAAAGGAGCCGCTGCCCAACGCCATGTTTAAGGTCGAGCTCGAGAACGGTCATTCGGTTCTGTGCAACATTTCTGGCAAGATCCGAATGAATTACATCCGCATTCTCCCCGGTGACAGGGTTGTCGTGGAGCTTTCCCCGTACGACCTGACCCGCGGCCGCATCACCTATCGCTATAAATAGCGGCACGCATACACGCTCTTTTCCGACTGCAGGCTTAGCTCAACCTACGGTCGGTTTGCGTGTGAAGACCAGCCATAGTTTTAAACGCCTGCGGCTGGGCGAGTAGATAGTAGGGAAGTAGTTTGAGCGCTACCGAAAGGAAGAACGATGAAGGTACGTCCTCGGTCAAGAAGATGTGCGATAAGTGCAAAATCATTAGGCGCCACGGCAAGGTCCTCGTCATTTGCGAGAACCCCCGTCATAAGCAGCGTCAGGGTTAAGAGAGGAGACTACGTTGGCCCGTATTAATGGTGTCGACCTCCCGCGTGAGAAGCGCGTTGAGATCGGTCTGACCTACATTTACGGCATCGGCCGCACCACTGCGACGAAGATTTGCGTCGAGTGCAACGTTAACGTGGATACGCGCGTTAAGGACCTCACCGAGGATGAGGTTAACGCCATCCGCGATTATATCGATAAGAATCAGATCATGGTTGAGGGCGACCTCCGCCGTGAGCGCAACCAGAACGTCAAGCGCCTTATGGACATCGGCTGCAACCGCGGTCTTCGTCACCGCAAGGGCCTCCCGGTCCGCGGCCAGCGCACCCACACTAACGCTCGTACCCGCAAGTCCGAAGCGTCAGATCGGTGCTAAGAAGAAGAAATAAGGAGCGCTAGATAGATGGCTACTGCTAAGAAGAACGTTCGCGCTGCCCGTCTGAAGCGCGCGGACCGTAAGAACATTTCCGTGGGCCAGGCTCACATTCGTTCTACGTTCAACAACACGATCGTTTCGATCACCGATCCCCAGGCAACGTCATTTCCTGGAAGTCGGCTGGCCAGGTGGGCTTCAAGGGCTCCCGTAAGTCCACGCCGTTCGCTGCCCAGATGGCTGCCGAAGCTGCTGCCAAGCAGGCCATGGAGCACGGTATGAAGAAGGTTTCCGTCTTCGTCAAGGGCCCCGGCTCCGGTCGTGAGACCGCCATCCGCTCCCTCCAGGCTGCTGGCCTCGAGGTCTCGAGCATCCAGGACAAGACCCCCATTCCGCACAACGGCTGCCGCCCCAAGAAGCGTCGCCGCGTGTAACTGAAAGGATCGTATCAATATGGCAATCGACAGGACTCCTGTTCTTAAGCGCTGCCGTCAGCTCGGGATCGATCCCGCTGAGCTCGGTTACAGCAGCAAGAAGGAATCTATCCGTCAGCCCAAGCGCCGTCGCAAGGAATCTGAGTACGGCATGCAGCTGCGTGAGAAGCAGAAGGTCAAGTTCATCTATGGCGTTCTGGAGAAGCAGTTCCACGGCTACTTCAACAAGGCCCGTAAGATGAACGGCGTCACCGGTGAGAACCTCATGATCATTCTTGAGTCTCGCCTCGACAACGTCGTCTTCCGTCTGGGCTTCGCTCGCACCCGCAAAGAGGCTCGTCAGTCCGTCCGTCACGGTCACTTCACCGTGAACGGCAAGCGCGTGGACATTCCGTCCTACCGCGTCAAGGCCGGCGACGTCGTCGCTGTCGGCGAGAAGTTCCGTGACCTCCTCCCCATCAAGGAGGCTCTGATTTCCTCCGAGCGCTTTGAGGTCCCTGGCTGGCTCGAGGTCGATATCGAGAAGCTGTCTGGTAACGTGCTCGCTCTGCCGACGCGTGAGCAGATCAGCGGTGATATCAACGAGCAGCTCATCGTCGAGCTCTACTCTAAGTAGTCCATCCGGGCTGCTGAGGCTGGAGGTAATACATGTCAGAATTCATTAGGCCTCAGGTTCAGGTCGAAGAGATCAACGAGACGTCTGCTCGTGTCTCCGTCGAGCCGCTCGAGCGTGGTTACGGCGATACGCTGGGTAACTCCCTTCGTCGCGTTCTTCTGTCCTCGCTCGAGGGTGCCGCCGTCGAGGCTATTCAGATCGATGGTGCGCAGCACGAGTTCATGACCATCCCTAACATGGTCGAGGATGTCACCGACATCGTCCTGAATGTCAAGGGTCTCGTCTTCAGGGCTCTCGGCACGACCGACGAGGCGACCGCCACCATTTCTGTTGACGGCCCCTGCGAGGTCACCGGTGCGGACTTCTTTATTCCGTCCGAGTTTGAGCTGGTCAACCCCGAGCAGCACATCGCTACGCTTACCGAGGGTGGCCATCTCACCATGAGCATGCGCATCGGCTATGGCCGCGGCTATGTCTCTGGCGAGGCTAACAAGCGTGACAACGATCCCATCGGTGTGATCAACGTCGACTCGCTGTACTCGCCGGTGTCCCGTTGCGCCAAGCTCGTTGAGGCTTGCCGTGTCGGCCAGCATACCGACTACGACCGCCTTGTCCTCGAGATCGAGACCAACGGTTCCATCGCCCCGCGCGACGCCGTGGTTCAGGCTGCCAATATCATCAACCAGCATATGGCCGCCTTTATGAACCTTGCCGAGACCCCCGAGGTCGAGAGGAGGCTTCGATCTTCGCTCCCGAGGTCACCAACGACAACGCCGAGCTGGACAAGCAGATCGAGGATCTGGACCTTTCCGTCCGTTCCTACAACTGCCTTAAGCGCGCCAGCATTCACTCGGTCCGTCAACTCGTTGAGTTCTCGGAGAACGATCTGCTCAACATCCGTAACTTCGGTGTTAAGTCGATCGAGGAAGTGAAGGACAAGCTTGAGTCCATGGGCCTGAGCCTGAAGGCTTAATGCTTCGCATATTTGAGGAGAAACTAGACCATGCGTCACAACGTTAAGAAGGGCCTGAAGCTCGGCACCGATGCGAGCCACACCAAGGCCATGAAGAAGAGCCTTGCTAAGGCTCTCTTCGAGAACGACCGCATCAAGACCACCGAGACCCGCGCTAAGGCGCTGCGTTCGGTCGTCGACCCGATCATCACCTGGGCCAAGAAGGGCGACCTGCACTCTCGTCGTCTGGCTATCGCCAAGCTCGGCGATAAGCAGCTCGTTGCCGAGATCTTCGACAAGGCTGCTCAGGGCATGTGGCAGGACCGCAACGGCGGTTACACCCGCATCATGAAGCTCGGTAACCGTAAGGGCGATAACGCTCCTATCGTTATCATGGAGCTCGTCACCGAGCCTTGCACGCCTAAGGCCAAGAAGGCTGCTCCGGCCCCCAAGAAGGCCGCTGCTCCCAAGAAGGTCGAGGCCGTCGAGGAGGCTCCTGCTGAGGAGACCGCTGAGTAGACATTCTGTCTGCATAGGCTATATTCGAGGGGTACGTTCGCGTACCCCTCTTTTTTGTCGCGATACCGTTACTTGTTTGTTGGGAGCGCCCATGACTGCGCCGTCTGATTTCAATTCGATTTCCGAGCTTGACGCCACGCTCGTATTTCGCGTGGCCTATGATGGCTCGTCGTATAGCGGATTTGCCGAGCAGCCGGGACAGACGACGGTTGCGGGTGAGCTGCGTCGAGCCATCGAGACGCTGCTTCGCCGTCCGATCGATCTGACGTGCGCAGGTCGTACCGATGCCGGCGTGCATGCCGTGGCTCAGTACATCAGCGTGCCCGTAACGAACGCTGAGCTCGCCCTTACGCGCCGTAGGTGGCCTGCGGGCTATGGATGCCCTGCTGCCCAAAGATATCGCCATCAACGAGGTCTACAAGGCTCGTAAGGGCTTTTCTGCGCGCTTTGACGCGCGCTCTCGCACTTACACCTATCGCATTGCCGATCGTGATGCGCGGCCCGTGCTGTCACGCGGTGCTGTTTGGTGGCATCGCTATCCCCTCGACGTCGATGCGATGGCGGCCGCCTGCCCTGCGCTTTTGGGCGAGCAGGACTTTAAAAGCTTTTGCAAGGTTGCCTCTGCCGTGGGCAAACCTACGCACCGCTGCGTAATGCGCGCCGAGTTTGGCCATGAGGTCGCCTTTGGCGAGGACATCCTCACGTTTACCATCGAGGGCAATGCGTTTTTGCATTCGATGGTGCGAACCATTGTGGGCACTCTTGTCGAGATCGGCATGCATCGCCGCGATCCCGAGTGGATGCGCGAGGTAATTGATGCCTGCGATCGCTCCGCTGCCGGTCCTACGGCGCCCGCATGCGGTCTTACCTTTATGGGCGTGGACTACGACCCCGCCGAGCTTGTGGTGATCGATTAGGGAAGTGGCTTCCTGACGGCGATCTTTGTGTGCAGTGCCTGTGAGCGGGGCGTGTGCAACATCTGTTCTTGACGTGCATCGCGACGGGCGACCATCCGCATTAATTGACGGGGTGTACCATGAACCACGGTTTGATTCATTGCTGTCGAGAGGACGGATAACTTGGTTCGACGTGGCTCGCATCCGCGACTTTCGGTGATCCTTGTGGTAGAAGGTTCGCCCAGCTATGCGATGCGTGCGCTCGAGAGTATCCAGAACCAAGACCTCTACGATTTGCAGATTGTCGTTGTCTGCCGCGATGCTGCGCCCGGTGCGCGCCATTCGCTTCAGGTTGCTGCCGATAGGGACATCCATATTGATTTGATTGACGTCGAGGACGCGAAGCGCGGCGCTTGTCTTCGTGCCGGTTTTGATGCCTCGCGCGGCTCTCAAATCATCGCCATGAACGCCGATGAGTGGTTTGCTCCGCAGGCCCTTTCCAAGATGGTCGATATCGCGTGCGATACTGCGGCAGACATTGTGCTCCCCTCGGTGTCGCTCGATCGATACGATGCGCATCGCGAGCGTCATTCGCGCGTCTTGGATGCTGCCTCTATTGCCATAGAAGACGAGTCTTCTATGGTGACTGGGCTGCCCCAGTTGATTTTGGGCGGCCTAGTCGCTCAGACCTCTGGCGTGATGTATAGCGTCCGCTGTTTGAGGCATGCCTGTCGCGCGGCAAGGCGTACCGTACGGTTGAGTTTATGGCTTATGCGCTCTCGCAGGCACGATTCGTGTCCGGCTGCGGCGACGCTTGTTTCCACGCGGTGGCACCTAAGCTTACAGATGCCTTTGATCCCACCATGTATGCCAGGATATCCGATGACACTCGAGCGCTCGACGAGCTTGCGGACTCACTCTCGGAAGCAGATAGCGGTGGTCGGCTCAAGCTGGCAAGCCAAAAGTTCTACTTTGCCGGACTGGTCGCCTGCATCGAGAATTTGTGTCTGAGCCGCATGGGGTGTCGTCAATCGAGCGTTCCGCCCGCATGCGTGATATGCTCGATGCGCCTCGAACCCGTCAGATGGTCGCCGCGCTCAAGGATAACCATCGGGGGCTCGGTCTGTTGTTTGGGCCGATCGCCAGCGCCAAGCCCGCGCGCTGCGTGATGTGTACGCATCTGGCAGCTTTTCTTAACCGGACGGGCGCAAAAACCGCCTAAACGGCTCATCTCGAAACAAATTTGCATAGAATTGTTTCGAAATGCGTTCTTATACACAAAAGCCTTCAAATAGCGTTAAACTATTCAATCACTGATTGATTGTCTCCGCCATCTTTTGGAGAGAGGGTTTGTATGGCTAAAAAAACGCAATGGGCGCCAGGATGCCATTAGAGATATTGTGCGCAATAAGGACGTCCGCACGCAGCGCGTGCTGGTCGATGAGCTCCGCGCTATGGGCTTTGATTGCACGCAGGCGACTGTCTCTCGCGATATTGCCGATATGGGGCTGCGTAAGCTCCCTGAGGGCATCTATGTTCTGGCAGAGGACCTGCACCTGCAGCGTATGGTTTCCGAGCTCGTAACGGGCGTTCTGCGCACCGATAATCTGGTTATGATTAAGGCTCAGCCTGGCACGGCTTCCGGCATCGCCGCCGCCGTTGATGCGGCAGAGCTGCCCGATGTGCTTGGCTCGCTTGCCGGCAACGATACGATTTTGGTTATTGCCCAGACGGCCGAGGACGGAGAGCGTCTTGAGGCGCTGATCAATAAGCTGAGCAATTCTCGCAAGTAGGCGTGCGGGTCGTGCGCTCGGCACCGTGCGCGCTGACATAGTGGCTTGTAAGGGGTATCGACGTTGGTCGGTGCCCCCCCCTTTTTGTCTGCCGGTATAAAGACCGCCCATCAGGTCGCTTTAAACTAACAAGGCCCCCGGGCAGTTTAATAAGCTGCTCGGGGGCCTTGTTGCTTATGGCCGGATGATTTCTAGGCCGACCGTATCGTCAGGCGTGGGCGAGGGGTCGGGAGTGGGTGTAGGCGTAGGCGTAGGCGTGCCGCCATCGCCGCCGGTCGAACCACCAGTGGAGCCGCCCGTCGAGCACCGGTCGTACCGGTGCCGCCGGTGGTGTCACCGCCCGTGGTCTCGGTGGTCGTGGTCGTCGTGGTCGTCGTGGTCGTCGTTGTGGTGGTTTCCTCTTCGTCCTCGTTCTCGTCCTTGTCGTCGTTCTCCGTCTTCTTGGTGTTGTTGGTGCCGTAGAACTTCCAGACGCTGTTGTTCTTGTAGGTGGGCGCGTTCCGGTCGCAAACTCTCGCGCTCGGTACCGGTCAGAACGGTGTTCATAAACCGCTTAAAGACAGGCAGGTTGGTGCTGTCGCCCAGCAGGTCTGTGCCGTATTTTTGGATGGGAATCTCGCCCGCGGAATAGCCGGTCCACAGGGCGCACGCCAGCTGCGGGGTATAGCCGCAGAACCACAGGTTGGTGGTGTTGTCGGTGGTGCGTCTTGCCGGCATAGGCTGGTTGACGCTCAGGCGCCGGCAGCACCCGTACCGCCGCCCTTCATGACGCCGGACAGAACATCGGTGACCGCGGCGGCCTCGCCCTCGGTAAGTACCTGTGAGGGATTGTCGGTGTGCTGGTACAGCACCGAACCGGTACGAGAGTCAATCTCGGTGATGGCGATCGGCTGGCGATAGTAGCCGCCGTTGGCAAACGTCGCGTAGGCGGCGGCCATCTCGAGCGGCGAGATCGAGCCGGTGCCGAGGGTCATGACGGGAACGTCCTCGATATTGTCCTTGGCGGGATCGATGCCGAGCTTTTTGACGAGCGAGATGATCTTGCTGTTGCCGACGGCTTCCGCCACCTGGATGTAGCCGGTGTTGGAGGAGTATGCCGTCGCCTGCTTAAGCGTGATGTTGCCATAGCTATGGTTGGCGTAGTTTTGGACCTCGGTCGTGGTGCCCTTGGCCTTGAGCGGCGAGTTGCAGTTGAGGGTGACGTTGGGTTCATGCCGTTTTGGATGGCAGTTGCCAGCGTAAAGGCTTAAAGGTGGAGCCGACGGGACGCTTGGCCGTGGCATGGTTTACGTGGTTCTCGTCGGCGTTGTAGTCATAGCCGCCCACCATGCACTTGATGTAGCCGGTCTTGGGGTCAACGACGACCATGCCCATGTCCAGGCCGTCGAGCGAAAGCGTGTCGAGCTGCGAGCGCACGGCCTCCTCGGCCACCTGCTGCATGGTGGGGTCGATGGTGGTCTTGACGGTCAGACCGCCCTTAAAGAGCACGTCGGTGGAGAACTCCTGCTCAAGCAGCTGCTTAACGTAGGCGACAAAGTAGGGCTGAGAGTACACATCGACGCCACTGCCCGAAATCTCGGTCACGTTAAGCGTGATGGGCTCAGCCTGCGCGGCATCGTGCTCTTCCTGCGTGATGTGGCCCAGACGCAGCATGTTGTCCAGAACCTTGTTGCGGCGGGACAGCGCCAAGTCGGGATTAACCGTGGGGTCGTACTGCGAGGGCGAGTTGGGAAGGCCGATGAGCAGCGCGGCCTCGCTCAGGGTGAGGTCGGCGGCGGTTTTGGACAGATAGGTCTCAGCGGCGGCCTCGATGCCATATGCTCCATGGCCGTAGTAGATGGTGTTGAGGTACATCATGAGGATCTCGTCTTTGGGGTACATATCCTCCATCTTGATGGCGATATAGGCCTCGCGCACCTTACGCTCGATGGTCGAGTCGAATTGTTCCTCCTGCAAGATGGTGTTGCGAACCAGCTGCTGGGTGATGGTCGATGCACCCTCGTGGCCGCCGGTGAGGGTTGCCACCGATGCGCGTGCAATGCCCCAGAGGTCGATGCCGCCATGCTCGTAGAAGCGCTCGTCCTCAACGTCAACGGTGCCCTGCAGCACGTACGGGGACACTTGGTCCTTGGTGATGGACTTGCGGTTTTGCGTGTAGAAACTCGCAATGGTGTTGCCGTTGCAGTCGACGATGTCGGTGGGCTCGCTCACCAGATACGCGTTGGCATCGGTGTAGTCGGGCAGATCGGACAGCCAGCGGTTGACGTTGCCGATCATGCCGATGCCAAACGCTACGCCCGCGATGAGCAAAAAGCCCAAAAGCGAGAGCAGGATGACGGGCAGGGCGTGCGTCTTAGAGCGACCGTGTCCCTGTCGTTGGCGAGGACCCATATATTGACCTCCAAGTATGTCGTGCCAGGCGGCGGGTATGCGTCGGGCAGGATGGACATAAGTTATTACACGATAAACCAATCGGGGCATGCGGGGCCTCGTGTATGCTGGTTGACGGCAATTAACAGAGTGATTGCATACCTTGGTAAGGAGTTTGCCGATGGCGATTTGGGCGACGGAATCGAGCGGACAATGCGAAAGCGAGTTGGCGGCGGCTGAAGTGGCGCTGCCCGAACTGCTGGCGCCTGCTGGCGGACTCGACCAGATGCTCGCGGCGATTGCGGCGGGTGCCGATGCCATCTATGCGGGGCTGGACGGATTCAACGCTCGAGTGAGCGCGCATGGCTTTAACGATGATGAGTTCGCGCGCGGTTGTGCCGTGGCCCATGCCCATGGCGTGCGTGTGTACGTGACGCTCAACGTGTTCGTGTTCGATGATGAGCTTGCCGACGCCGTGGCGTTGGGGGCGCATGCGCACGCGTTGGGTGCCGATGCGTTGATTGTGGCCGATGCCGGGCTGGCTTGTGCGCTACGTGCGGCGATTCCGGGGGTCGAGATTCACCTGTCCACTCAGGCGGGCGTTCATAGCGAGGATGCCGTGCAGTTGGCTGCCAAGGAGCTGGGAGTTGAGCGCGTGACGACTGCGCGCGAGCTGAGCGTTGCAGAGATTGAGACGCTTTGCGCTACTGGCGTGCCCATCGAGGTGTTCTGTCACGGCGCTATTTGCATTGGATACTCGGGTGCGTGCGGGTTCTCTGCCCTTCGACGTGGCCGCTCTGCGATGCGCGGCGACTGCACGCAACCGTGCCGTCTATCCTATGACTTGGTGGACGAGGCGGGGCAGAGTGTTGTCGCTGTCGAAGGGGATCGCCTGCTTTGTCCGCGTGACTATCTGGGCATCGCGCATCTGCCCGAGCTTGTTGCCGCCGGCGTGGCATCGCTCAAGATCGAGGGCCGCATGAAGAATCCCGACTACGTCTTTAACGTGGCGAGGGTGTGGCGTCGGGCGCTCGATATGCTGCGCGACGGCACATGGGATGCCGATGCGGTTCCGGCGCTTGAGCGCGAGCTGGGAAGGTCGTTCAACCGCGGCTTTACCGATGCGTATCTGCGGGGTCGTTCGGGCGCCGAGCTCATGAGCTTTGAGCGCGCGATCAACCAGGCGTGCGCGTGGGCCATTTGGTGACGGTGGGTCACGAAGAGGTGACGGTTGAGCTTGATGCCGCCGTGGCGGCGGGCGATACTCTCGAGATTCGATTTTACCGGGTGCCGACGCGCGTCCCGATGTGCCCAAGCGCTGGCACAGGTGCCTTGCCCCGTGGATGCCGCTGCGGGAGAGCGCATCGTCGTGCATTGCAAACGCAAGGTGGACGCGGGCTGCGAGGTCTATCTGATTCGCAGTGCCGGCGTGCTGGGGCAGACGGCAACGGTGTTGGAGCGCATGCGGGTCGAGGCAGATGCGGTCGCGCCTGTTGAGCAGTCCGTTGGGGTACTGCCGTTTGAGGGCGTTCTGGCAGATGGCGGTGTACCGACGGAGTTGGCGGGACCGGCGGAGCCGGCAAAGCATGAGGCTTTTGCTCGAATGGTCTTTGCCTGGGAGCTGATGGATTTGGATCCGCGCGATGAGCGGGATCTGTCCGATGCGACGGTGGTGCTCGACGAAGTGTGCCGCGCAGGCGATATCGAGCGGACTCGGGCGCTTATGCAGCGTGCCGGGCGTGTGGTTTGCCGCAACCTGGGGCAG
>ENA-OQAN01001079-OQAN01001079.1-human-gut-metagenome-genome-assembly--contig:-NODE-1079-length-12579-cov-2.037825_pt1 | contig 12579 bp, 18 predicted proteins | sample MGYA00242735_ERZ504527 | MGnify/ENA primary metagenome ERZ504527 (study PRJEB26092, sample SAMD00036230) | human gut metagenome | host: Homo sapiens | study: EMG produced TPA metagenomics assembly of...
AATAAATAAACGATCGAAGAGCAGCATTAGAATTTTGCCATGTTTACGGATTCGCAGCCGGCTTGGTGCGTTGTTTGAGCCTCAAAGAGTTCTGTTTTCAATGCTTTTGAAGGCGAGTTACGCAAGGAAAGCCGGCGGATCAGCGATCTGTAAAAAACATGAGGGAAATTCTCTAGCTGCTCTTCCGATCGTTTATTTATTTTTTATCATATACTCGAAATCTACAGTTGGCCAACTACAAATTAAAAATTTATCCACAGATCTCTACAAATTTCTTTATTCTATCTACAGAAACACTTCGATACCGATCTCCATCTTCATCGGATACCTGGAATGATACTCTCTCTCCCATTCCAGTCGCATCGACTCCCCAGCCTCTGCATGTGCTGTGTAATTGTTTGATTCCTGTTTTGTCTATGATCTTCTGGGCGTTGTTTTCGTTGACTCCACATCCTGCGATGATCTCAATCTGGTTCCCATATTTTTTCTGAAGATCTGCTAACAGATGAATTCCTTCTTCTGCGGTTGCTTCCTGTCCACTTGTCAGTAATCGATCAAATCCTAAATCGATCAGTGTTTCGATTGCCTCATATGGATCTCTTGTGCAGTCAAATGCTCTATGGAATGTTGCTTTGCGTCCTTCATTTTTTACATTTTCCAAGAATTCCTGACAACGGTTCTTATCGATTGTTCGGTCTTCATTTAAGAAACCGAAAGATACTCCATCTGTCCCATATGCTAATAGTAGCTTAAGATTCTCAAGCATCTGTTCATACTGGTAATTTGTATAGCAGAATCCCCCTGCTCTGGCTCTTACCATAGATACGATCTCAATATCGCTGTATTGTTTGATCATGATCAAGCTTCCTAAAGATGGTGTTAATCCACCTAACTTAATGCACTGTTTAATTCTACTCTTTTGACTCCGCATTCGCTTGCCATCATGCATCTTCGAAGCTTCCACAACATACTTCTATCATTGTTTTCCTTCCTTTACTTGCAAATATTTTATGATTCCGGCATGTATTTTTTGCCTGTTTCTGTCTGGGCAAGACCTGCCTGACTGGTTTCCTTTAAAGAACATGGCAAGAGTCTCCGACTTCTGCCATTGCATCGATCACTTCATCCAATGGGACCTTGCTTTCAATGCCTGCCATTGCCATATCTGAGGCTGTGATCGCATTGACAGATCCAATGACATTTCTCTTGATACATGGTACTTCTACCAAACCACCTAATGGATCACATACCAATCCCAATAATGATTTCAAGGCAAATGCTCCTGCATCAAAGATCTGCTTTGTGCTGCCGCCACGAATGTACGTAATAGCTGTTGCTGCCATACAGGAGGCCGAACCAATCTCAGCCTGACATCCTCCTTGTGCCCCTGCGATACAGGCACGTTCTGCGATAACTTGTCCGACTCCGGCCGCAATATACATTCCTTCTAGCATCTTTGCTTCTGGTACTTTATGAAATTGTTCATATGTGATCAATACTGCTGGAAGCACCCCACATGCTCCGGCTGTCGGTGCTGCTACGATACGTTTCATACAGGCATTTGATTCGCCCATTTTTAAAGCATTTGCCATGACGGTCCCGACAAATTCACCGGTCAGATTCTGCATTTTTCTAACCTCTTCCATCATCTTTTCACCGTCGCCACCAGAAAGACCGCTTTGTGACTTTAAGTCTTTATCGTAACTTTCATTGGCATCTTTCATTGCAAGATACATACTGCTCATTTTCCCGATAGACTCTAAACGGTCTACCTGTCGTTCTGTCATATCATCATGTAAAATTGTTTCCCATAATTGACATTCCTGTTCTTTTGCTCTTGTTTCTATCTCTTCTACGGATGCAAATCCCATACTCTAGTCCTCCTTCATCTTAGCAAGATATGTAACTTTCTGGATTCCTTCCAGACGTTCCAAAAAGTTCAGACCTTCTTCTGGTATTTCTTTGTCACATTCAATGACCATGACTGCACTTCCACCTCTGTGATCACGGTATAATTGCATCGTTGCGATATTAACCGATTTATGAGCAAGCATTGATGTTACTTCTGCTACATGTCCTGGCTGGTCGTCATTGTGTACGACTAATGTTGTATACTCCCCGCTAAAGTTTGCTTCTAGTCCATCGATTGTGCAGATCTTAATTCGTCCACCGCCTAAGGAACAGGCTACAATCTCAAGATTCCTTCCTGATTCTCCGACAAGTAATAATTTTACACTGTTTGGATGTGCATTTTTTAATTGAATCTTTCCAATCTCAAATTTCACTCCTGATTCTTTTGCAATGTCAAAACTGTCTGGAATCCGAATGTCATCGGCTGCCATGCCAAGTAATCCTGCCACTAATGCTTTGTCTGTACCATGTCCTTTTCCTGTTGCAAGAAATGATCCATGTAATAGTATTTTAGCTTCTTTTACCGATTCTCCGAGCAGGTGCCTTGATACCTGTCCGATCCTTACAGCACCTGCTGTATGAGAGCTCGACGGTCCGACCATCACTGGTCCTACGATGTCAAATAAATTCATGTGATTTCTCCTGTCTATAAATGCCTTTCGTCTTTTGAAATGCTGTTTTGCCGTGTATCATTTTGTTTCTTGTATATAATTTACTCGTAATATATGAAAAAGGCAAGTATAGAATTTCCTATACTTGCCCTGCTTTGGAACATCTCATATTGATCTGTTAATTTTTCTTAGAAATTAAATCCTTTGATCGTTGCAAAATAATCTTCTGGTGTTTCTGCACGACGGATCATTTCTGTTGTTCCATCCTCTTTTAATAAGATTTCTGCAGATTTTAATTTACCATTATAGTTATATCCCATTGCAAATCCGTGTGCTCCTGTATCATGAATCACTAACAGATCTCCCATGTCGATCTTTGGTAATTTACGATCGATCGCAAATTTATCGTTATTTTCACAAAGAGATCCTGTAATATCATATACATGATCTGCTGGTTCGTTTTCTTTACCCATAACTGTGATGTGATGGTACGCCCCATACATTGCAGGTCTCATTAAGTTGACTGCACATGCATCAACACCAATGTATTCTTTATGTGTATGTTTTTCATGGATTGCTTTTGTTACTAAATGTCCGTTTGGTGCAAGCATGTAACGTCCAAGTTCGGTAAAGATCTTCACATCTCCCATTCCAGCTGGTACTAATACTTCGTCATATACTTTGTGTACACCTTCACCAATGACAGCGATGTCATTACCTTCCTGATCTGGAAGGTAAGGGATTCCGACTCCACCAGATAAGTTGATAAATCCGATATGAACTCCAACTTCTTCTTTTAATTTAACTGCTAATTCAAATAACTGTTTTGCAAGTGTTGGATAGTATTCATTTGTAACCGTGTTACTTGCAAGGAAAGAATGGATTCCGAATTCTTTGACACCAAGCTCTTTTAACTGTTTGAAAGCTTCAAAGATCTGTTCTGTTGTCATTCCGTATTTTGCATCTCCTGGATTATCCATAATATCTGTTCCTAATGCGAAAACTCCACCTGGATTATAACGGCAGGAAATCTTTTCTGGGATTCCGGCACATTCTTTTAAGAATTCGATATGTGTAATGTCATCTAAGTTAATCGTTGCACCTAACTGTTTTGCCAGAATAAATTCTTCTGCTGGTGTATCGTTAGAAGAGAACATGATCTCGCTTCCATCGAATCCACAACGATCTGACATCATAAGTTCTGTTAAAGATGAGCAGTCTGTTCCGCATCCTTCTTCTTTTAAAATCTTTAAGATTGTTGGATTTGGTGTCGCTTTTACAGCAAAATATTCTTTAAATCCTTTATTCCATGAAAATGCTTTGTATAATCCTCTTGCTGTTTCACGGATTCCTTTTTCATCATATAAATGAAATGGTGTTGGATATTTTTTTACGATCTCATCTAACTGTTCTTTTGTTACAAATGGTACTTTTGCCATGGTGTTTGGTTCCTTTCTTCTATACTTTTTGTATATTTATTTCATTTTTAATAGTTGTATTTCATTGGCCAGTGCATCTTTAAATACTTCCACCAGATTATTGTTACTGGAATACAGGCTGGTTGCTTCATAACGATTTGTGATCGCGCCTGTTAAAACGTCTTTGGAATCCGTGATCAATCGGATCTGTTCTTTCTTACATTCTGTCAGATAAACAGTTGCTCCTTGTAAATCAAATGGTTCATTCGTTATGATCACGACTTTCTTTCCTTCACTTACCATCTTCTCTAAGTATTCCCGAAACATCTCCAGTCGTTCATTGTATACAGAGATATACGCACGCTCTTCTGCACAAAGCAGCATATCTATGATCTTATCGCAAATATGTTCTTCGCCTTTGATCGTCAGGTATCCGCCTTCGTTCTTGCGTTTGCCCGGAAGTTCCGCGATCAGCTCTGTCTTCTTCTGTTCCAAATGACGAATCTTATTACTGCAGAATTCTTCGATCGCTACCGGCGTGTAACGAACTGTATCTTCCTCTTGTATATAGGCTGCGCCTTTGTCTACCAAGCCTGCCAGTGCATTGTAAGCGTTCGATCTTGAAATCCGCTTTGTTTGGCTGCCTCGTATCCGTTAAGGCTTCCTTCCAGTGTCAGTAAAATATAAAGACTGGCTTCGTGTCTTGTGAGTCCAAATTCCATCAGACGCTCTACATTATCCATCACTTTCACCTCGTGTTCCTATCTAGGACTACTATAGTCGAATTAAAAAAGAATGTCAAGGTTTCCTTGACATTCTGAGAATTTTTCTTGAGTTTTCCTACCACTCTTCGTCTTTTCCTAGATATTGTTTCCCACCAACTGTCATGATATCAAATTCGACATATGCGATATGATCTTTGCTTTCTCCATAAATGGTATATTGTTTTTTGACATTTTGAGCATCTTTTCGAATCTGCTGCAATCTGGCATACTGTTTCGCTTCTTTTGATGAAATCGTCTTTCGTTCATTTGTTTTGGACTCTGTAAGTTTAAAATTGTAATTATCAAAATTTGTATAATACGCTTCCAGCTTCTGTCTGTCTTTTACTTTCCAAAATACCGTCTGCATCATGGCTTTATCACTTGGATCAAGAAAGACCATATCACAGCCACTGTTTGATGAAAGTGCATAGACAGGTTCTGCTGCAGCTTTCCACCAAGAAATGGTTTTGACAATCTTTTTGTCTGTCTGATTCATCGTTTCTTTCAGCCAAAATGCTGGTTTTCTGCCTTTCATAGAAGCTTCCAGATAACCAAAACTCATGGCTCCATCTCCACCGCCATCAGCTGTCTCATAACGGTCTCCGTGATATGTAAATGTTGTAATATCTAAAAATGAATCCATTTGATCATGATTCCATTGATAATATCCGATCTCTTTTTCATTCTTTGGTCCTTTTGTGATCTTGACCATATGATTCCAGCCTATCAAAACTGCTGCTATGAATGTACAGATTGTTATGATACATCCAATGATCATGACTGTTTTTTTATTTTGTTTCATTCCACTCTCCTTATGATCTTATGTAAAATCTAGCTATATGCAATTGCTGTAAGAACAAAGAATACCAACATTAGCACACTGTGAAAATATAATTTTCTTCGGTCTTCTTCTTGTGCGATCAGTCCATATGTCATAATAAGCCTTAGGATAATATTGATCATCTGCAATGCATTAAATGCCTTCGTTGTTACTGTAAGAGATCCTGAACCATGATCCAGTGCAAGGATAAGTCCAAAGATCAGCGTCATCAAATACATGACAATGCATTGCACATAAAAGTAAAACTTATCTTCCCAAGCAAGTTTTAAGAATACATTTCTCTCGTCATCTGCAAAAATTGCAATAAACATAAGGTTACATAAACTTACAGATCCTATCTCTGGCTGTATAAAGATGATCATAACTGCCTGAATGATCATTAGGAGTAATGTGAACCATTGTTTTTTGATTGCTTGCATATTTTCCCTCCTCTCCCTCTTTTTCATATCTTTATTCAAAAGATATTTTTAGTATATCTGGTACGTAATTAATTGTCTATCTTTTAATTTATTTTCTTATCTAATAGTGCTTGCCACTCTCTGTATTTTCTAATACAATGAAAGGAGAAACTTATGAGTAAAAATAAAAAATCGCTGCAAGATTTAACTTTACTTGACCGCTTTTTATTTGCTGAAGTTATGGAAGATCCTAAGACATTTGAGAATATATTATCTATTATTCTTGGAGAAGATATCTCCATCAAAGGCCGTCCACAATCTGAACACGAAAGTCGGACTTCGCCTCTAAAACGACAGGTGCGACTTGACGTATGGGCAGAGGATGAAACCGATGCTGTTTATAATGTAGAAGCTCAAAAAGAAAATACGAAAAATCTTCCTCATAGAAGTCGTTTTTTATCAGGCTCTGATTGACTCCAAATTATTAGATCCTGGAGAAGTAGATTTTTCGAATATGAAAGACTGTTATTCTATTATCATTGCACCTTTCGATCTGTTTGGAAGAGGATTATATCAATATACTTTTCAAATGACTTGTGCTGAAACTGATCAGCTATTAGAAGATGGTGCTACGCGAATTTTTCTAAATACGCATGGTAAAAATTCAGAAGATATTAGTCCTGAATTAAAGGAGCTTCTTTACTATATGGAACATACTACTGAAGAAATATCTTGCTCTACTTCACGCCTTCAGGAAATTAAGAATCACGTCAATATTGTGAAATCCAGCGAAGAGATTGGAGTGAAATATATGCAGGAATGGGAAGAAAAGATTCTTGAGAAGCGAAAAGCACGTGCTGAAGGGCTAGCCGAAGGGCGTGCTGAGGGGCGAGTTAAGGGGCGTGCTGAAGGAGAAACCTTCCGATTAATTCAACTAATAAAAAAGAAAATCCAGAAATCAAAATCTTTCATTCAAATTGCTGACGAACTGGAAGAAGAACCTGACAACATTCAATCACTTTACGAATGCATTTCGCAGAATATTAATCTAACAACTGAAGAAATCTACAAAATCTACATCTCACCTGATAAAACTGAAGATTAATAAAGAACTCCACAGCATACGCTGTGGAGTTCTTACATTATCAATATTCAATTTCATTAAGAAATGATAAATCTTATTCGTCAGCTTTTCCTTCAGATCCGAATAATTTGATCTTTGTGATTACCATATCTTTGATAGCTTCAGCACCTGGTGCTAATAATTTACGAGGGTCGAAACCTTTTCCTTCAAGGTCTTTTCCTGCTTCGATATATTTACGTGTAGCGTCAGCAAATGCAAGCTGGCATTCTGTATTAACATTGATCTTAGCTACTCCAAGAGAGATTGCTTTTTTGATCATGTCATCAGGAATTCCTGTACACCGTGTAATACTAATGGCATATCTCCTGTTAACTGCTGGATCGCATCTAATGTATCGAAGCTTAATCCTTCCCAGTTTTCTGGGTATTTTCCGTGGATGTTTCCGATTCCTGCTGCAAGCATTGTTACTCCAAGATCTGCAACTGCTTTACATTCTTCTGGATCTGCACATTCACCTTTACCGATAACTCCGTCTTCTTCTCCACCGATAGATCCAACTTCAGCTTCGATAGACATTCCTTTTCCTGTTGCAACTTTTACAAGTTCTTTTGTTTTTTCAACATTTTCTTCGATTGGATAGTGAGATCCATCAAACATGATAGAAGAGAATCCAGCTTCGATACATTTGTAGCATCCTTCGTAAGAACCATGGTCTAAGTGAAGAGCTACTGGTACAGAAATGTTTAATTCTTCTAACATTCCGTTAACCATTCCTACAACAGTTTTATATCCTGTCATATATTTTCCTGCTCCTTCAGAAACACCAAGGATCACTGGAGATCTTGTTTCTTCTGCTGCTAATAAAATGGATTTTGTCCACTCTAAGTTGTTGATGTTGAACTGTCCAACTGCGTAATGTCCGGCTTTTGCCTTGTTTAACATTTCTTTTGCTGATACTAACATAGTTTGTCCTCCATATAATTCGTTAACTTTTTCACATCTAGTTTATTATACTCTATTTATACGTGGGTTGCAAGCTTTCACTTGTTACTAATATCTTCTGTTTTCCTGCAAAAATTTGGTCATTATTTTACTTGCAGATAATCGTTATCCTGTTCCACTTGTAACAGCAGATTCAAATGTTTCCGGCAGGAATTTTTTAAAACTCTTTTTACATTTTTACTGTCACTGTTTTGATACCATGCCACAGCTTCTTCTCTTGTGAGACCTCCTTTTTCCTTTCTTGAGATCAGACGTTCTTTTAACATCTCTTCCTCGGCCAGGATCAAGATTTTATAGTCTGCGTATTGCTGCATGGATTTCCATGGTTCTTGTTTTAATAGTAACCAGTTCCCTTCGATCAAAATGATATCTTTGGTAACTTTAATCTGATCTTCCACAACGTCGTGAAGATTTCTATCATAAATCGGCCATAAAATATCTTCTATTTTTATCTTTTCAAGTTTCTGTCTTAATTTTTCTGTGTCATATGTTTCCGGACATCCTTTTACCTGCTTCATTCGAACTTTTTCTCCAAGCACGATCGCATCATGAGAATTAATGTAATCAGAGTGATAATGAAATCCATCTAATCCTAATGCTTGAATGTCTGTAAACTCTTGATCTTGTTTTGATAAATATTCCAAAAACTCACATAATGTTGTCTTTCCAACGGCCGGCGGTGCTGCCATAAATACAATGATCCGTTCCTTTTTTTCCTTTTGTAACTGCTGTAATTGTTTTAATAAAGGAAGAAAAACTTTCTGGATCGTGTCTTCGTTATAGACCGCTGTCATTTCAAATCCATTGACTTTAAATAAATATTCTTTCCATTCTTTCATATGACACCTCTTTCTTTATGTTTATTATACGATGTATTCTTATACAAGTACAAGCAATAGACCTTTTACTTTGGCAGCACAAGAAAGAATCCTGCTTTACAGGATTCTCCGCCTGCGGTGGGTCGCTTCTGCGACATATTACCCTTCCGCCGCAGTGCGATCCTGCCCGGAGGGCTTTTCATATCATAGGGGATTCCATCGGAATTTCCTATGATATGAAGAAGTGCCATCTTTTTCTGTTACAAAAAAGATGGCACTTTTGATTTGTGACAAATATTTAATTAAATTTTGTGTAATGAATGAGGTCTCCCAAATAATCATATCCAAACTGGTACACCAGTATATTTCTGATCACCGCATATCCAAAGAAAATACACACTCCCAAAATCAACATCCACAATCTCGGCTTCATGCTCTTCATCTCTCTGGCTGTCAGTTTCTTTACCATCCATCCTGCAATACACCATAGAAACATAACCCCGGTATATACAACGGTTGGATTACATAAAAATGCTCTCTCAATATCCAAATGCAGCAGTGCGATCACACTTCTTGTCCCGCCGCATGCCGGACAATAGAAATGTGTTACTTCCTTAAAGAAGCATGGCATACTTCTTATGATCTTATATAGAGTCATCATTTTCATCGATATATGTATCATAATGTGTATTAAAACTCTTTCATTTCATTCTGAAAATCCGAACTAAGCAAAATATTCACAACAAAAACTGTGATCAAGATCACAGAACCAATGATGCCTATAATCCCACAGATCAATCCTGCTTTCGCCTTATTTCCTCTTGTTCCTCTGACTTTTGGTGTCACCGCAAAACAAATGACCGCTGCAATCCCAATGATAATTGCGATTGGCGTGCAGCAACAACTGACCATGCATACAACTGCTATGATTCCAAGGATCATTGTTGCGATCGCAATTCCACTTGTCTGCTCCTGCTGTGGTTGTTCTATGTGATCATCTTCGTAACGATATCGTCTGTATGAATCATCATCTTGTGTATGATATTCTTGTGTTGAATCTTCATCTTTGATCTCGTATCCAGTATACGGATCGTATCTCTTATCTTCCATATTTTTTTCCTCTACTTTCTAATGTAGCGAATCATTCCAGGCCCTAATTTATCCGTTGGACGAGAAATAAATTCATGTTTGTGATAAAATGGTTCTCTTCCGATCGCACACATCAGATCCAGCATGATCTCGGTTCCTTCTTCACAAAGATTCTCTACATACTCGATCAGATCTTCTATGATTGCACTTCCGATTCCATAATGCTGATAATCTGGATGAATCATTAAATCCTGAATGTAACAAATGACCGCCCCGTCACCTACAAGTCGTCCCATTCCAACGATCTTGGCATCAATGTATGCGCAGACGATATACAAACTGTTGTCTAAGGCTTTCCTCGCCTGTATTCTTGATAATGGTTTAAAGTTGACCGCTTTTCTTAATTCCAGATACGTATCAACTCCTACATTATTTGATACTAGTGTTACTAATTTCATTCTTTCCTTGTCTTCTTTCTTCTATATAATATGTTTCTCTTCCCAATGTCAAAATTATTTCTCTGATTGGCTATCATCTTATCACGAATTTTATCACATTACAAGAAATGAATCTTTCTTATTATATTTTATAATTTTATACACAATAAAACAGGTGATTTTTATTTTTTTCCACAAAAATCACCTGTTTCTTCTATATAATAGTAGATATTTTAAGAACTAATCCTGTAATGCATCTACATCACGTTCTCCGGTACGGATCTTAACTACATTCCTTACTTCGTAACTGAAGATCTTCCCGTCACCAACTTCTCCTGTAAATGCAGATTTCTGAATAGCATCGATCGTTTTTCTTTCCCATTCTTCAGAAGATACGACGATCTCAAATTTAATCTTTGGACGCATCATCATATCAACTTTTGTTCCACGGATAACTTCTGTAAAACCTTTCTGTGCTCCGCATCCCATAACCTGTGATACTGTGATTCCATTAACTCCGATTTTATTTAAAGCTTCTTTGACATCTTCGAATTTCTCTTCTCGAACAATTGCATTAATTTTGATCAACATATATTTTCACCTCTTTTAATCTAAACCATTAAAACTTGGGTAAGCATTCTCTCCGTGTTCTGATACATCCAATCCGACTTTCTCGGCTCTTTCTTCAACTCTTAATGGAGTAAAGATACGGACAATCGCGATACAGATCAGGCTTCCGACTACTGCAACTGCGATAGATACAAGAATCCCTATGATCTGTGCTACAAACAATCTTGTTTCTCCAAACACTAATCCATTCCATTTTGCGACTCCATTGATGGATGTCATTCCAAATAATCCTGTTGCAATACCACCCCAGATACCACCGATTCCGTGACATCCAAATGCATCCAATGCATCATCAATCTTTAATTTTCCTTTGATCAGTTTTACACCGAAATAGCAGATTGGGCTTACTAATAATCCACAGATCACTGCTGCCCACATTGGAACAAATCCGGCTCCCGGTGTGATTGCTACCAGTCCGATAACTAATCCTGTGGAAGCTCCGACTAAAGTTGTTTTTCCTTCTGAAAATACTTCGATCAACATCCATGAAACAAGAGCTGCGGCTGCTGAAACAGATGTTGTCATAAATGCATGTGCTGCAAGTCCATTTGCTGCAAGAGCACTTCCTGCATTGAATCCGTACCATCCAAACCATAACAGTGCAGCTCCTAAAAATACAAATGGTGTATTATGTACGTGGTAGGCTCCCTGGTCATATCCACGACGTTTTCCAAGTGTTAAAGCTAATACCAGACCACTGACCCCTGATGTGATATGAACGACATTTCCTCCTGCGAAATCGACAGACCCGATCTCTGCTAAGAATCCTCCTTCTCCCATACCATATGTGCCATTGGGTAGTACACGATCAATGACCATAAGATAATAAAAAGAACTAATGCTTTAAATTTCATTCTTCCTGCAACAGATCCTGTGATCAGTGCTGGTGTGATCATTGCAAACATCATCTGAAATGCTGCAAATGCAAGGTTTGGAATCGTATCTGCATATGGTCCTGGTTTCATTCCAACTCCGTTAAAGCCAAACCATTTTGCTCCTCCAATGATCCCTGCATGGTTTCCACCGAAAGATAGTGCATATCCAACAAGTACCCACATGATCACGGAAACTCCCATGATAAATACACACTGCATCATCGTGTTCCCAACGTTTTTCCTTCGTACCATCCTCCATAGAAAAATGCAAGGCCTGGTGTCATAATAAATACAAATGCTGCACATAGCAGAATAAATGCTGTATCTCCTGCGTTCATAGTATATTCCTCCATTCTCATTTTCAACTATGCTTCTATGCTCGTCAGAGTAGCTGGTTCTGACATTATTGAAAATCTCTCGAGAGAATGTTTTTATTAACTAATTCTAGCTAATAAAAAAGGAGCCAAAGCACACTTTTCTTTATGCTTTGACTCCTTCGTCACGTTTATAGTAACAAAAGGCGTTTTAAAATGCAAGATTTATTTATGTATTTTTATCAAGACAATTGTGATTTGAATGACGTAAATTATTGGTGGAATATTATAAAAAGAGATCATGTGTCTGCAACCCACTTGCGTTCGGACTCCCACGTAGCTGTACTAAGCTCCTGAATGGTCTAACGACCATCCACTCGCTAAGTG
>ENA-OQAN01001080-OQAN01001080.1-human-gut-metagenome-genome-assembly--contig:-NODE-1080-length-12573-cov-2.628796_pt1 | contig 12573 bp, 18 predicted proteins | sample MGYA00242735_ERZ504527 | MGnify/ENA primary metagenome ERZ504527 (study PRJEB26092, sample SAMD00036230) | human gut metagenome | host: Homo sapiens | study: EMG produced TPA metagenomics assembly of...
CTTGTACAGCAAGTGCATGTCGGACAATGCCCGGATATACAGCCGGCGAACTCGAAGTGGGTTCCTCCCCCCGTCCTCTGTCCGCCGCGAACCCTGGCGGAGCACCTGCATTGTTGCTCGGTGCCGTGGCGCAATACCGTATCAACGACCAATGGAGCCTGCTACTCGAACCGGAAGTCCATTATTACTTGAAAAACGGTTTCATCGGTGGTGAAGTATTGTCACCGTTCAATGACATAGTGGCCAAGGTTAGTCTCGGCACAAGCTACACATTTTAATAATTGTTTCTAACAGAAAAGAATATCCGTGAGGTTATCATTCATAAATTACATAATAAAAGACATCCCTTGGGTGGATGTCTTTATTTTTTCACGATATGCTCTTCATGACCCTACAGAAACTCTCGAACGAAGCATCGAGGCATCCCAATTGATAAGGAGCAAGATGCAAGGAGAAGGTACCTTCACCGGCGTCAAGTCGAAATACAGCTTGGCCACGCTGGCCAGATTGAACGACAAGGCATCGCCTTTTTTCATCAGGAATTGGCAACAACGCACCAGAAGATCGCTTCATGCTCCAACTGACGCATACACTGGAATAATAAATAATAACAGGCCATTCCTCTGCCCTGCAACAAATATTGCACACGTTCGTGCGACGTATCTACATGAAGGCTTCCGAATAAATAAGACAATTCCTCCGTATCTTCCCGAAGACCTCCACCATAAACCGGATGAATTTGGCACGGTCCAATCCGTCCCGGCATCGTTCAGGAACTCCGCTCACCGGCACATAGCCGTCTTGCCGCAATGTAAACCGGATTTTTGCTTCCGAAGGGGAACGGACTTGAGCAAAGTCACCAGAAAAGCTTTGGAATACGCACCAACAGGAAACGAAACGCTTCCCAAAACACCGTATCCGAGACACGAGGCATGATTTGCATGCTGATGATTTCACCGGCCATACGGAACTCGCGATGGGACAAGCCGTCCAGATACACAGCCAATCCGTCCCAATCGCCCGACTCGAAACAGGATTCAAGACGTGCTAAAATCAACGGATTATAATATTTTCCATACGCCATAAGCCCGATAAAATAAAAAGGCGAAACTTTTCCGGTTTCGCCTTTGTGCTTTTTGAGCCTCTTGTCGGATTCGAACCAACGACCCCGAGATTACAAATCACGTGCTCTGGCCAACTGAGCTAAAGAGGCAAATTAACTTTGCAGCCACACAATCTCCGCGACTTAGCGGCTGCAAAGTTAGATATTATTTTCTAATCACAAAATATTTCCCGTGATTTTTTTACTTACCCTGCTGTTTTTCTTTCGCTTTCAGCAGTTGTTTAGAGAGTGCATCCATGCACACATCTATAGATTCTTCAAATGTATCACTTACCTTCTCAGCGTAAAACTCTGTATTCAGTGCCAAGACACGTACGCCAGCTTCTTTATTCATAGCTGTTTCAGGTTTTACTACTTTCAAAGACACCTCTACTTTCTTTATATTATCGCAAAACTTCTCGAGCTTCTCTGCTTTTTTCTGAATAAAAGCTTCAAGTTTTTCAGATGCATCGAAATGAATTGATTGAATTCTTACTTCCATAAAAACCTCCTTTTTCTTTACGCTCTAGGGTGAGCTTGTTCATAAACTTTTTTTCAGTTCTTCGAAAGTTGTATGAGTATAAACTTCCGTCGTAGTCAAGCTTTCATGCCCAAGCAATTCTTTTACCGCACCCAATTCTGCATGATTATTCAGCATCGAGGTTGCAAAAGAGTGGCGCAACACATGAGGGCTTTTCTTTTTCAACGAAACAACCTTCGAAAGATTACGCTTCACTAAAAGATAAACCAGGCCAGGATATATCGGCTTCCCATTTCCACGAAGAAAAAAAAGCTTCTCCACCACCTGGAAAGCGTTCTTCTCTTACTGAAAGATAAGCGTTTAAGTCACTTTTCAATTTATCACCAAAAGGAATAAAACGCTGTTTATTTCTTTTCCCCGTTACTTTTATTTGCTTTAGAGATAAATCCACATCAGCATCCGTCAAACCAACGAGTTCAGAAAGTCGAACTCCTGTTTCATAAAAAACCTCTAAAATAACTTTATCCCGAACACCCTCAAAACTTGTTCCAAAATCAGTTTCATCAAGCAAACGAGACATATCAGCCTCTTTCACAAAAACAGGCAAAGGTTTTTTCTTTTTAGGCCCCACCACTTTTTGAAGCGGATCCACAGAAACAACACCTTGACGCAATAAGTAGCGATAAAAAGAACGAAGTGAACTTAACTTTCGATTTACCGAAGTAGCCGTATACCCTTCTTCCATCAATGAGAGAACCCATCCACGAATCAGATCAGCATCTACAACAGTAAAATCCAAGCATTCATCCACCGTTTTAAAATACTCTTCAAACTTTTCAAGATCTATACCATAACTAACAATCGTTTTATCGGAATAGTTCTTCTCAAATTGAAGATATTTCAAAAAAAGAATCTTTCAGCATAAAAAGCATCGCCTTTATTATTCAGCAACGAATTTATGAAAAAGAATTCAATAATTCAAAGTTTTTACGGAATTATTATTCTTCTACTTGGTGCATTTTCTGAACGTAAACAGCACGTTCCATTTTCAGTCTTTTCAAAACAGACGGTTTGTCATACTGCTGTCTGCTTCTCAATTCTTTTACAACACCTGTTTTTTCAAATTTTCTTTTTGAACTTCTTCAGCGCTTTTTCAATGTTTTCGCCTTCTTTTACTGGTACTACAATCATGTTTTTAAAATTAAAGTATGTTGTTATTAAATTATTCGATAGTCGAATTGCGGCGCAAAATTACACATACTTTCTTTATTTACAAAACTTTCCAGTATATTTTATCGAAAATAGCACAGAAATCGTACCTTTGCTTTTAATAGAAAGACTTTGATAAATATATTTTTACTATGAAGGAAGAAATAAAAAAAAGAATAATCTCTTTACGCACTTTCATGAAACGACAAGGAATTGCTGCTTTCATTATACCAAGCACAGATCCTCATTCAGGTGAATATGTACCAGAGCATTGGGAATCACGCAAATGGATTTCCGGATTTACCGGTTCTGCAGGAACTGTTGTCATTACTAAAGACAAAGGAGGATTATGGACTGACTCAAGATATTTTTTACAAGCATCAGAACAATTACAAGATACAGGTATCACCCTGTTCAAAGACCGGCTTCCAGACACCCCCACCATTGCTGAATGGTTGGGAGAAGTCCTGCACTCAGGTGATAAAGTTGGTATAGACGGCTGGGTTAATACCGTAGCAGAAGTAGAAAGTCTCCGTATTTCACTTGCCTCTAAAGAGCTTCAATTGGTATCTGTTGACGATCCTTTCAATCTTTTATGGGAAGATCGTCCCCTTTACCTCAAAGCTCACCGTTTATTTTACCTCTGGAATACAGTGGCATGTCTTGTTCCGATAAGTTGACTCTAGTAAGAGAAAGTCTCTGTCGTAATCAAGCGGATGGCATTTTAATTTCCGCCCTCGATGAAATAGCGTGGACATTAAATTTGAGAGGAAGTGATGTACACTGCAACCCTGTTTTATCAGCTATCTATTTATTACTCAAACAGATGCAACCTTATACATTTTACCAGAAAAGCTTACAGCAGAAGTCAAGGCATATCTCACACAGAATCAAATTCAGACAAAAGACTATACAGAGATAGAAAATAACCTGCTTCAATACAAGGGAAATAGTATTCAGCTTTCTCCAGAAACCAACTACACTCTCTATCAAGCTGCATCAACATCAGCCAGTATCATTAAACAGCCCTCACCAATACGTTTACTGAAAGCCGTAAAAAATGAAACCGAAATCAAAGGGTTCCATCAGGCAATGGTGCGCGACGGAGTAGCAATGGTACGCTTCCTGATATGGTTGAAGGAGAACGTGCAAAGTGGTATGGAAACAGAACTTTCAGTTGACCGCAAGCTGTACGAACTACGATCAGAACAATGCCTCTTTCAGGGCATCAGCTTCGACACCATTGCCGGCTATCAGGAACATGGAGCCATTGTCCATTATGAAGCAACGCCTGAAACATCTTCCACCTTGCAAGCAAAAGGACTGCTATTACTCGACAGCGGAGCACAATACCTGGATGGAACAACAGATATAACCCGAACAATTGTACTAGGAGAAGTTTCTGATGAACAAAAAACGGATTACACACTCGTTTTAAAAGGATTCATGCTTTATCGCAAGCAGAGTTTCCACAAGGAACATGTGGTACACAGTTAGATGTACTTGCACGCCAGTTTATGTGGAAAGCAGGCATCAACTACGGACATGGCACAGGACATGGCGTAGGGCATTTCCTAAATGTACACGAAGGGCCTCATCAAATACGTATGAACCATATCCCCACTCCTTTACAACCAGGCATGACAATAACGAACGAGCCAGGCATCTACAAATCCGGACGGTATGGCATCCGTACAGAAAATACAATGCTTGTAGTACCCGCACGTGAAACCGAATTTGGAGTTTTCTATAAATTCGAACCACTTACATTATGTCCGATCGACAAAGAAGCTATTCGCATAGATTTATTGACTGACGAAGAGATTGAGTGGTTGAACAGCTATCACCAGAGAGTATACGATATGCTTTCTCCAATGCTTACATCCGACGAACAAAACTGGTTGAAAGAAGCTACCGCACGCTTATAAATTCAAACGAAATAAAGATAATTATGGCACTAATAAAATCAGTCAGAGGATTCACTCCTCAAATAGGTGAAAACTGTTACCTTGCCGACAATGCCACCATCATAGGCGACGTCGTTATGGGACGAGATTGCAGTATATGGTTTAATGCAGTCTTACGAGGTGATGTCAACTCTATCCGTATCGGTGACAGAGTAAATATTCAGGACGGAACCGTATTACATACTCTTTATGAAAAATCTACTGTCGAAATAGGAAATGATGTTTCTATCGGACACAATGTCACCCTCATGGAGCCTGCGTACACGATAATGCCCTCATCGGCATGGGTTCCACTCTCCTCGACCATGCTGTAGTAGGAGAAGGAGCTATAGTAGCTGCAGGTGCACTGGTTTTAGCAAATACTGTTATAGAGCCTCATACCTTTGGGGTGGAGTTCCTGCTAAGTTTATAAAGAAAGTAGACCCTGAACAAAGTAAAGAGCTGAACCAAAAGATAGCAAACGGATATTTGATGTATGCTTCCTGGTTTAAAGAATAATACAAAAAGCGGAGAACAGACCAATTTGTACACAGTTGCTGTTCTCCGCTTTTTACTTAACCTGCATTTTCGTCTTTTATAAATACCCCATATGAATTAAACAACCAGCGGGTTCCATCTATCAACAAAACATGATAATTTCCTTCCCTTCTGTCTACATCTGTAATTCCGACATCTGCTGCTGTATTTTTCCAATACGAAATAATACCTGAAGGCAACAATGGTAACATCGAATCCGGCCATATCTGCCCTCCCCCATTTATGCGTAACCATTCATAATCACCATCAAACAAGAAACTGAATCCATTTGGTAAAGCAACAGATACAAGTGGATTATTACAATCATAATTCCATGAAATTTTCATCTGATAAACTTCTGTAAAATAGTTTTTCAGAAATTCCTGAATCCGGCTGATTTGAATCACAAAAGTTTTTTCACCTCCATAGGTAGAAATCGCCTTAGTAGGATGCACCTGTAATGTATAATAATCTTTCTGGTCACGGGAAACAGAGGTAATCCGCGCATTGGTTCAGAATCCCAAATCTGTTCCATCACCTTCTGAGGCAGTAAATCAATCACAGTTTGCGGCAACTCCGGAAACAACAATTCTCCGTTTTCTTCTACAACTGTCCGATCAAATTCCCCACTAACCAAAGTCCATTCTCCTTCTTTATCAAAAAGAAGCAGATAAGTATCATCTATCCATACCCGATAAGCAGGCATAGAAGGATTCAACTGTTCCGAACCAATAATAATTCGTGTAATCTCTCTACCCGGAAATGCTTGTAAAATATAATTCTTTATCTTCTCTGACAAATATTCCTCGCCAACTTCAACAGGATATTCATATCCCAGACAACGATTCTCATAATGCTGGAAAGCCAGTTTTCTTCCGTCACTCAACTCTGCTGTCAATCCCTCCTTGATTGCATAAATGGCGGAAAACTGATATCTCACCAAATTTGGCTTCCATAAAGTCGTACATCTCTCCCAGAAACTTACGCGCGAAAATCTGCATTCCTGCATTAGGGAAACAAACCTTTGTCCAACTTCCTTCGTTAGTAAAATCTACTTCTACATTATTCGACAAGAGAGCATGATACCCTCTCTCTCCCTCATTAATCCGTGAAATCTGTTCAATCATTGCTCCAGGAAACCAAGCAGACACAAACAACGAGATATCGGAAGGAACATCCTGCACAGATACAACTTCTTCAACATCGTCCCCCGAACAGGAAGTTATCCACGGAAACGTTCCACACAAAACAAGGAACAAATAACATATACAGAACAACTTCTTCATAAGCTCCTACAATTAAGTTGTTAAAGTTAAGCATTTTAGCTGACAGCAACGAATATTCCTTGTTAAAAAAGCAACAAAGTGCCAAAAGGCTTTTACAATCTATGATGCAAAATAAAAACAACTATAACAAATGTAATTCACGTGCGATGCCAAAAGCCTGAGCTGAGTTGCTTACTTGTAGTTTTTGCAGGATATTTTGCCTATGACGACTGACGGTATGTATGCTGAGAGAAAGCTCTTCAGCTATTTCTTTACTCGACTTTCCCCTTCCTATTAATATCAGAATTTCTTTTTCACGTCTTGAAAGCAAGTCGGAACAGTCGTACGTATCAATATCTATACGACTTCCATCAGCTGAATTTACAATCATGCTTCCTATGGAAGAAACTTCAGTCAGATTATATAAACACAAGGCCAGACAAATATTCCCTGTATCCTGTGCTATGACATAAAACATACGGTGTAAAACCTGATGGTATTTTCCCACACTGTCACACATCCGAAGATACTCTTCCAGATAATAATCACTGCGCTGCTTCTCTAAAGCATTTTTAAGGAAATGCAAAAAGCGTAATTCACGAGTATGTTTCTTCACCAAATCATCGGGATGAATCCGACTGAATATTTCTTCTTCCCAGATAGATTCAATAAGATGACATTCCCCATGCAAAGCTATGCCTAAAAACTCTCCTACCTTACCATAATAAATATAACTTCGGTTAGAACCCATATCACTCAGAACTGCTATCGAATTTTCTACCTCAGCATACATCGAAGCAACCTGTTTATAATGTGTAAGATACCGGTTCAGGTTTACTTCCCCTGCAAAATCTTGTGCAAGCAGTTCGTTGTTCAATGCAGTCTTTACATTCATAACGGGAGAGAGAATAAAAATGGTTATTTATCAGTATTGGTGCTCTCAGTATAGGTAACTACCTTTGCAAAATAAAAGAAAATATTCCACATTCTAACTTTACACATTTATGAAAAAGCTCTTTTTGGCAATGCTAACCTTTATAAGTACGCAGGCTATGGCACAGACTCTGGAAAAAATGCAATGGTTCAATGAACCAGAGCAGTGGGAAATAGCAGATAATGCATTAAGTATGTATGTCACTCCACATAGTGACTATTGGCGCATTTCACATTACGGATTTACTGTCGATGACGCTCCTTTTTATTACAATACGTATGGCGGCGAGTTTGAAGTAAAAGTAAAAATCACAGGCGACTACAAAGTCCGCTTCGACCAAGCAGGTCTGATGCTGCGTATCGACAAGGAAAACTATATCAAGACCGGTATTGAGTTTGTTGACGGAAAATTCAACCTAAGTACAGTTGTTACCCACCATACAAGCGACTGGAGTGTTATTACGCTCGATAAGCCTGTACCCTATATTTGGATAAAGGCAGTCAGACGACTAGATGCCGTAGAAGTGTTCTACTCATTCGATGACAAAACTTATGTTATGATGCGGAATGCCTGGCTGCAAGACAATACACCGGTCAAAGTTGGTCTGATGGGAGCTTGTCCTGACGGTGAAGGATTTAACGTAAAATTCGAACACTTCAAAGTAACCCATCTTCCTGACCAGCGAAGAATGGAATGGCTTAAGAAAAATGCTGAATAAAAAGAATACTACTTTGTAAAACACAAAGCAGGAGTTTCATATTATCCTCCAGGCGCAGGGCTTTCCAATATAAGTCCTACGCCTTTTATCGTTTTCAATTGCACAGTATTATCGGATGCAAGCAACTTTCGCAAACGTGAAACGAATACATCCAGACTGCGTGATGCAAAATAGTCGTCATCTGTATTCCATAAACGTTCCAAGATAGCTTCACGCTTAACAACCTTATTTTTATTCTCGCATAAAATACGCAACAAAGCAGCTTCTCGTTCGGTAAGTGTCTGCTCCTTTCCCCCTGTCTGTTTCAACAAGGCATGGCCGGCTTCAAATATAAAAGAAGTTCCGAGATGGAATATTTCTTCTTCATTTACTGATCTTATTCCTTTTGTCAGTTTCAACAAAGCAAGGATATGTGCATTCAACTCCTCAGCAAGAAAGGGTTTCTTAATATAATTATTTACACCTAGCTCATAACCTTTCACTACATCCTTTGGAGAAACACGGCGGAAGTAAACAGAATAGGTGTTACATCATCCGTTTCACGAATTCGTCTCACCATTTCATATCCATCCATTACCGGCATCTCAATATCAGCAACAATTACATCGGGATGCGTTTCCTTCCATATCCTCAAACCTGTTTCACCGTTATCGGCTGTCATTATCTCGTAACCGCCTATCATATCCTCTAGTCCACCACGTATGATGTAGCACAGATTGGTATCATCTTCTACCAGCAATAGTCGTATCATTGTTCTATTATAATTCATTTATTTGTATTCAAACAAGTTTTATCAATAGAATCTTCTCTATTCGGAAGATATATCGTAAACTCGCTGTACTCTCCTTCAATGCTTTCCAACGTTACTCTGCCACCATGAGCTTCAGCTACACGTAAAACATAATTTAATCCTAAACCGAAACCAGCAGAACCTCCATATCGACTTCTATCCGCAGCCGAAGCACGTTCGTATTTTTCGAACATCTTACTCTGGTCTTTCAGCGGAATACCGAAACCCGTATCGTGTACCTTTATATAATATTCGTTCGAAAGCTTTCCCGACGAAAATGTAATTTCAACCTCCTCACCCGAATATTTCACGGCATTGTCAATCAGATTGCTGAGTGCTTCTTTCAAAAACTCCTCATCCGCATAAACAGTATCTGCCTGCAAATTCCATTTATAGACAATATGCTTCACTGCTTTTGCCTTATACTTCTCGGCAAGGTCTTCCAGCATCGAACGAACACAGCACGTATCTTTTTCCAACTTCAACTGATGATTTTCCAGTTTAGAAAGTGTCAATACCTTGTTTGTCAGCGAAAGCAGGTGTTCTCCCTCTTCTTTCAAAATGCGGAAATAACGTGCCTTTTTCTCCGGTTGGGTATCCAGTTTCCCAGTTTCCAGTATCTGAGTACCCATCAATATAGAACTCAAAGGCGTCTTCATATCGTGAATCATAGCATAAGAAAAATCCTCACGTAACTTGGCAATCTTATCTTGACGAACGATAATACGTATCTGATAAATGATACAAACTATAACCAAGACCATAATCAGCACAGTAGCAAGCAAAAGTAATGTCATTCGCCGGAAAATCACCCGATACGGATTGGTAATAACTCCTTGCAAAAAGCGAGTTCCGTCATGACTGATCGGCAAAGGAGAAGTTCGTAATACACCTTTGCCATGTATATATCCAGTTGACTGGAAGACCTCATTACACGACCGGTTGAATCGACAATACACGAAGCAACAACAGCAGGGAAGCCAATCGAATCGAACATGTGCGCATAAATCGAATCCAAATCCACAAACGAAACATCACGATTAAAATCTTTCAGAGCAATTTCCTGAAACGAAACATGCATATAACTCATCAGCCATTGACCGGGGTTAGACATGGTTTCCATATCCTTCTCAGCATCAAAGTTAACGTTCATTGTAACCGTGGAGTCTTTCTTTGTCTTAGATACGCGCAGGAAAACCTCCTGTAAAGCTGCTTCGGGAAACAGTTCCTCCCCTTTCATCTGAATACTTTCCTTAGTCAGCTTATATGTGTTGACAAGCCATACGTATTGCAGCTCAACAATAGCAATAAGTCCCACCACAGCAATCCAACGAATATGTTTTATCTCCATAAGTCGTGTATTAACGTAACATTAACCTGCCCTTAACCCAGAAAATCGGTCGGGCCCTTTACTTTCGCACTGTCAAAGATATAGAAAATAACCCAATGCAATTTGATATGAAAATCTATTTTTTAATGAGTATCTTCTTGCTGGCAGGAGGCTCAGGCAGCCTGACAGCACAAACCGTTTCGGGTAAGGTTGTCAATACAGAACAGCAACCGATAGACGGTGCAACTATCATTCTTCAGACTTCGGACTCAACTTTCGTGGATGCAACAATCTCGAATGCCGACGGAAACTTTGTATTCAATCATCAGCCGGAAGCTTATCGACTCATCTTTCAGCATCTATTATATCATACAATAGAGAAAAAAGGCAAAGAAAAAGATGCAGGTATCACGGTACTACAGGCTAAAGACTATGCGCTGGATGAGGTTATTGTACGAGGGGAACGACCGCTGGTCAAAGTAGAAGGCAGCCGCTTGACCTACGATATGCCTCAACTCACTGCCAATAAGCTGGTGACGAATGTGTATGATGCATTAAAACAACTACCGGGCGTAATGGAACAAAATGGAGTGTTGACACTAGCCGGAGCTGGAAGTATCAATATTATTTTGAACGGAAAGCCTACATCTATGAACTACGAACAGCTTGTTACATTATTAAAGGGTATGCCTGCATCACGTGTAGAACGGGCAGAAGTGATGTATAATACTCCCCCGCAATATCATGTGCGCGGTGCAGCAATCAATGTAATACTAAAAGGTTATAAACCGGGAGAAGGAGGATTACAGGGAGAGATAAACGGCAATTATGTACAGGCAAATAAAGCAGGAGAAGAAGGCGGCGTGACATTTGCCTATTTATCTCCCAAACTGGATATAGACTTTATGTACAATCTCAACAATCACTACAACCGTCAAGGTTATAAACTGATTACCCGTCACACGTTGAATGATGAAATACATAACATCAGCCAGTCTACTAACGGAGAAAATAGGCAACTGGTACATACATTCCGGCTTGGAGGAAACTATAAGTTTAATGAACAGAGCCAATTGGGGCTGAGTTATACTTCCAGTCTTAATCCCGATAAACAACAATCGGTTACCTCTTCGGATAATCATTCGACCACCTTCAACCATGCCCCTGCCGAAGAACAGATGCATAACGTGGCTTTAAACTATACTTCCGGCTTCGGTCTGACAGGGGGTATCGACTATACGTATTTCAGGAATAAAGAGGAACAATCTTTCCGCAGCATAGAAAACAACGGACAGGAAACGACTTTTCTTAGCAACACGGCTCAATATATAAACCGATGGAAAGTATATGTCGACCAAAACCATACACTTTCCAATGCGTGGGTACTGAATTACGGAACATCCTTTACATATGTAAACAACCATAATTCTCAAAGATATAATCTTGCAGCGATGAGTGGAATGAACAAAGAAAGCCGAGTTGATGAATATACTTATAATCTTTATACCGGTTTCGAAAAGAACTTTGGTAGCCAATGGAGTCTGAATGCATCTGCTTCCATTGAATATTATCAAATGATAAGCTATAAAAAATGGGCAATCTACCCTACTTTGAACTTAAGTTATGTTCTTTCCCCTTCACACATCCTTCAATTTGAACTCAGTTCGAACAAGACTTATCCCGATTATTGGACGTTAAGCGGATCGACCAGTTACCTTAACAATTATCAGGAATCGGCAGGAAATTCATCACTCAAACCTTATACTGATTACTCCGCAGCTTTGACATACATCCTGAAAAGCAAATATATTTTCCAGTTCAGCTATGATTATATCAAAGATTACTTCATGCAAATGATATACCTAGACTCCAGCCGTCTGAAAGCTGTATACAATTATCAGAACTGGGACTATTCAAAAGAGTTTGCCTTTACTTCTGTTATCCCGTTCAAGACAGGAGAATGGTGGGACAGTCAGCTGATGATATGTCTGTCTTCACTTCATCAACAGGCAAGCAACTATTATGATGGTGCGCCGTATAGGCGATATAATAAATGTAGCATTGGCAAGCTATTAGGTAAGTGTTCCAATATTTACCTATCATCACCAGCTTATCTGCCCACGAAAGGACGGCAGGAGTATAGCACGCTGGAAAGCCATAAGTCAATTAGTTATCAAATTGCAACTGAATGGTGAGATGAAACAGATAGATACGAGGATAAAATCCAAACTGATTGAATGATAGTCCAAGTGAACCCAGTA
>ENA-OQAN01001082-OQAN01001082.1-human-gut-metagenome-genome-assembly--contig:-NODE-1082-length-12571-cov-2.643523_pt1 | contig 12571 bp, 16 predicted proteins | sample MGYA00242735_ERZ504527 | MGnify/ENA primary metagenome ERZ504527 (study PRJEB26092, sample SAMD00036230) | human gut metagenome | host: Homo sapiens | study: EMG produced TPA metagenomics assembly of...
CTGTTCCCTTGACGAGCAACTTAAGTGCTTGAGGATCGAGACAGGTGGATGACATCGTTGGAGCCTGGATGGCACTGCTCGAACGCTGTGCAGACGACGCGGGAGAGTTGCGGGGCGAGCATGCCGTCGAGCCAACGGGGATCGCGGGGCGAAAAGCCGCCGAGCAGCTCAACGCGCCGGTTGAGCGTATCGAGCAACTCGTCTTTGGAGAGGTCGGGGAAAACGTCGAGCAGGATCGTATCGCCGTGCTGGATACGACGAGAGAGGTTGAAGACAGCGACGCCCGAGATACCGAAGGTTCGAAACAGCACTTCACCGTCTTCGTGCCAGAGCTCATTATGATTGCGGGCGAGCGTCAAGCGGGCGCGGACGCGCAGGCCATCCAACGTCTTGAGCGCCGCCCGATCGCCAAAGACCGTTGCCGATACGGGGCAGAGGATGGGGCGCAGCGAAGTGAGGGGGAGGCGAAACGTATCGGCGATACCGGTGGGGTTGCCGCCCGTGGCGATAATTACGGCATGTGCCTGCAGGGCCACGTTCTTGCGAGGGACATCAGCGAGCGCTTTCCGAAGCGAGCGGAGCTCCGATTTTCGGTCGTCGTGCTTTTTTGCCTTGAGCGCCCGCGCTGGACGGTCTATTTGGAGTGCCCAGCCTTCGGAAGCTTTGTGCGCCGAGGCAACGTAGGCTCCGCAGATTAAGGTGATACCTAGGCGGTCGCAAACGTGAGAAGCGCGTCGCGCACCGATTCGGCGCGAAGGGAGCGCGGGTACAGCCGGCCTTCCTCGGAGGTTGTCATGATACCCAGCGAGGAGAAGAAACCCATAAGCTCTTGTTCGGGCTGGGGGCCCATGACGGATGTGACGAATGCTGGGTGGTTATACCGCTGAGGATCGATCGATTCGTTGGAGAGGTTGCAGCGGCCGTTACCGGTCGCAAGGAGCTTAAGGCCGCAGGCGACATCGCGCTCAACGATGCAGACGCTTTTGCCAACGCGTGCGGCCGTAATGGCGGCGGCGAGGCCTGAAGCCCCGCCGCCGATTACCAGGACGTCATAGAAGGCGCTCGCGTTCACTTAGGCCTCGTCGGTCTCGTGCGGGGTAATAGCCTCGACGGCAGAGACTGCCTTGGGCAACATGCCATCGGGCAGCGCGGTCTCGACCTCGCCCTTATCGCAGGCCTCGGCGAGTGCCGGATTAATGGGAAGCTGCCCCAAGATGTCGAGGTTATAGCGCTCTGCGACCTCGGGGAGCTTGCTCTTGCCAAAGACCTCGATCTTCTTGCCGCAGTCGGGGCACTCAATATAGCTCATGTTCTCGACAATGCCCAGAATGGGGACGTTCATCTTCTCGGCCATGTTGACTGCCTTGGCGACGATCATCGAGACCAAGTCTTGCGGGCTCGTGACGATGACGATGCCATCGACGGCAGCGATTGGAAAACGGTGAGCGCGACGTCACCCGTTCCCGGAGCATATCGACCAGCAGGTAGTCGATGGGGCCACGAGGTCTCGCTCCAGAATTGCCTGATGGCGCCCGCGATAACCGGGCACGCCAAAGGACGGGATCGGTTTCGTTTTGGAGCAACAGGTTGGAGCTCATGACCTTGACGCCGTGCTCGGAGATCTCGGGCAGCATGAGGTTGCCGAGGGCATGGACATGGCGTCCGCTCATGCCGAACATTTTGGGGATGGAGGGCCGGTGATGTCGCGTCGAGAATGCCAACCTTGTTGCCGCGGCGGGCGAGCTCGGTTGCGATGGCGCCCGTCACAAACGACTTGCCGACGCCTCCCTTGCCGGAAAGCACAGCGATAACGCGCTTGACCTCCGACAGCGTATTCTCTTCAAATTGCGACGGCGTTGATTGTCCGCCGGCTGCTTGTGCGTGCTCGCAACCCATGTATGACTCCTTTGTATATGTTGGGGCCGGAGCCCCGCGGTGTGACACGAGCGTCATTGTACCCTCGTTTGCGAGCGGGAGTCATTTGCGATGCATTTGGGCCGAGTGCGCTTGCAATATGATGGGCCAAGCGAATGGGCGGGCTTACTGAACTTTGCTGGCGAACTCGAGGTACTGCATGCGCTGCAGCTTGTCGATCGTCGAGGCGTATGGCTGTCTTCAGATTCCAAGTCGTAGCGCAGCCCGTCGGCACCAATATAGCCGGCGACATTGATGGTGGGCACATCTGACCTTGTTGCAAGCAGGGCCTTTTGATAGTCAGTGAGCGGGGCGCCGATCTTATTAAGGGTAATAGCTGCAATCTCGTTTGCCCCGACGGTGTCGTAGACGTTGAGCTCGGTATTGCCGGCGATTTCATAGTTGGCCCAGACGAAATAGGTCGACTGATAGATACGGAAAGCGTGGCTTGCCGTATCTTCCTGAGGGTACAGCTCGTCGTTGAGAGTCGTTGCGGCGCTCGGCTGATGGTCGCCAAAAAAGACAAGAACAACCGGTCTGCCGATATTGCGGAGCTCATTGATAAAGTACTCGAGGTCCCGGTCGGATGCATTGATGCAGGTGAGATAGGTATTGAGCGCGCTATTGGCGCCCTCGCTGGCTCCCTCGACCAATAGTTTGTCAGCTCTTCGGCGGGAACGGTGCCATAGTCGTAGCCGCCGTGATTTTGCATCGTGACGTCAAAGATGAACTGCGGGGCTTCGTCGGTTCTGAGCAGGTCGAGTATCTTGTCGTAGGTGGCGTAGTCGCATACGCCGGCATGGTAATAGGGCGCACCTTCGAAATCGCCGATTGAAAGAAAGTCTCCAAAACCCAGCTGCTGATAGATTTTATCTCGATGGTAGTTGACGGGGTTTTGCGGGTGCATAGCAGTAGTAGTATACCCAAGCTCTTTAAGGTCCTTTGCCAGGCTGTTGACACTATTCATCTGATACAGCTGATAGGGGATTTTGCCTAATCCGACAAAGGCCGTTGTCGCTCCGGTCAAAAATTCGAATTCGGAGTTCGCCGTTCCGCCACCGGTGACCGAAGCGAGCATGGTGCCGCGAACAAGTGTGTCGGGAAGCGAGTTGTAGAATGCGGGACCGGTGTACCCGGCCGCCTGGAGCTGCTCAAAGCACGAAAGGTCGCTAAAACTCTCGTTCATGACGGCAACAATCGTCGCTTGATTTCATTGAACTGGGCAACGGCCGCCGCGCGCTGCTCGCTCGAGCCATACGTGCTGTCGTAGGCGGCGGCGAGCTCCTGTTCGATGCTCTGCGCCTCATCGGGCGTATAGTCTTCGGGCTTTTCAATGGGCAACTCGTTGACCATTTCGGTGAACGAAGTGATAAAACCCTGAGACGCATACGTGGTGATGGGCTGCCAACGGTCAAATCCAAAATCCAGCGACTGCTCCAAGTCGATGTTGGAAAAGCCCAAGAGCCCCACAACGGTCACTAGCAGAAAAGCGCAGAGGTTAGCGGCGATTGCGGGGAAGACATGGGCGGGCGTACGGAGCTTTCGCGGTCGGATAAGCGAAAGAAGCCCAGGGAAATCTCCAGCAGGGCGAGTGAGGTTACGATTCCTGCAGTGAAGGTGAACTCATATCCCTCACTTACTTCCATTGCGGTGCCCAATGCCAAAATGTCGCTCGGCAGGATGGCCTCGCCTTTAAACGTTATGACGAAGTGCTCGGCAATGCCAAGGGTGCAACAGACGACGGGCACGAGGGCCATGACGCCTCCATGACGCTGTCCCAGCAAATAAAGGGAGAGCAGAACCGTCGCGAGCAGCCCAACGGAAAACCCGAATGAGTTGGCGGGAATGCGATAGAACGTTTCGTTGCAGGCAATTTCGAGTGAAACGAACGAGAGCGCTGAAACAGCGGCGACGACAAGGATGTCGCGGCAAATACAGGCAACCGTTCCCGTCGCAAGATCGGTTTGGTCGATAAGTCCCGAAACCAAGGGCTCGACAAGAAGTATGACGGCGGCAGCACCGAGCGCCGAATAAGAAAGGACCATAGGGAACAGTCCTCATTTACGAGCAATTGATTCGTAATCCATGCAGCTACCATGCCGAGCGGGATGAGGAGCATCGCGCACCAAAAGACGCGGGCAATGGGCGGTTTTTCGTTGTGTCTGATTGAAAAATACACGCGCACGACGACGGCGGCCACGATAAGGACGGCGATGAATATGGGCAGATTGGCCATGCCACTCGAAGTGATTTCAAGGGGGATATCTTCGGTCATGGACGTTCCTCTGGTACAGCAAATTAAGTTCAGTTTTAGATTACTCTACCTTTCCACGGCATTTCGAGAAACAAAGCACCCGACACGCAAAGCAAAAGGTCTGCGAATCTTGTATTACGAACATCTGTGCGCGTTGAGTGCGTTAAACTCATCGACAGTGTGATTTGAGGTTATAGGAGGCAAGGAGCTTCCATGTCTGATTCTTCTATCGTTATCCGTGGTGCGCGCGAACACAACCTGCGCAATATCGATGTTTCCATCCCGCGCGACGAGCTCGTGGTCATTACCGGTCTTTCGGGCTCGGGCAAGAGCTCGCTGGCGTTTGACACGATCTATGCCGAGGGTCAGCGTCGCTACGTGGAAAGCCTGTCGAGTTATGCGCGCCAGTTTTTAGGCCAGATGGACAAGCCCGATCTAGACTCGATCGACGGCCTTTCGCCGGCCGTCTCGATCGATCAGAAGACGACGTCCAAGAATCCGCGCTCGACGGTGGGTACTGTAACTGAGATTTATGACTACCTTGCTGCTTTTGCATCGCGTGGGCACGCCACACTGCCCCGAGTGCGGTCGCGTTATCGAACGCCAGACCACCGACCAGGTCGCCGATAAGGTCCTGGCAGCGGGAGAGGGTCGTCGTGCGTTTGTGCTGGCACCGGTGGTGCGCGGGCGCAAAGGCGAGTACGCAAAATTGTTCGAGGATCTTCGGGCTGAGGCTTTAGCCGCGTGCGTGTCGACGGCGAAGTACGCTCGCTCGACGACCCCATCGATCTGGACAAAAGTTCAAGCACGATATCGAGGTCGTAGTCGACCGCATCGTGATTCGGGAAAACTCTCTGGGCCGTATCGCCGAGTCGGTTGAACAGGCGACTGCTTGGCACACGGCAATGTGAACGTGTACATGCTGCCCGATCGCGATGCTCCCGAGGGAACCGAGGGCGAGCTGCTGGAGTATTCGTTGGCTCTGGCGTGCCCGGAGCACGGGCACTCCATCGACGACCTACAACCCCGCGACTTTTCGTTCAACGCGCCCTATGGTGCGTGTCCCGAGTGCGATGGTCTGGGCTTTAAGAAAACGGTCGATGCCGAGGCGCTGATTGAGGACCCGTCGAAGTCGATTGCCGATGGGGTCTTTGGAAGCCTGTTCGGCAATTCGAACTACTACCCCCAGATCTTCGCCGCGGTCTGTAAGCACTTTAAGGTGAGCGCGGATACACCGTGGGAAGACCTACCTCCGCGAGTGCGCCGTGCATTTTTGGATGGCATGGGCGACAAGAAGATTTCGGTGGACTATCAAAAGCTCGACGGTCGTCGCAGCCAGTGGGACACCAAGTTTTCGGGCGTGCGCAATATCCTGTACGAGCGCTATACCGAGACGACCAACGAGAACACTAAGGCGCGCCTGGAGAAGTACATTCGCGAGGAGCCGTGTTCGAGCTGCCATGGTGCTCGCCTGCGCCCCGAGATGCTCGCCGTCACCGTGGGCGGCAAGTCCATTTATGAGGTTTGTTGCCTGTCGTGCCGCGAGTCGCTCGAGTTTTTTGAGGACCTTGAGCTCACCGAGCGTCAACAATTCATCGGCGGTCGTATCGTCAAGGAAATCCTGGAACGCTTGCGTTTTCTGGTTGATGTCGGCCTTGATTATCTGACGCTCGATCGTGCTTCGGCGACGCTTTCCGGCGGTGAGGCGCAGCGCATTCGCCTGGCTACGCAGATCGGTGCGGGCCTCATGGGCGTTCTCTATATTCTGGACGAGCCTTCGATTGGTCTTCACCAGCGCGACAACGAGCGGCTGATTAAGACACTCGAGCGCCTGCGCGATATCGGCAACACCGTTATCGTCGTTGAACACGATGAGGACACGATTCGCGCTGCCGACTATGTGATCGATATGGGGCCAGGCGCGGGCGTCAACGGGCGGGCACGTTGGTCGCCGCGGGAACGCCTGCCGATATCATGGCGTGCCCCGATTCCATGACGGGTGCTTATTTGACCGGCAAGCGGATGATCCGCGTGCCAGACGAGCGCCGCAAGCCCCGGCCGCGGCTGCCTTAAGATCACGGGCGCCCGCGCCAACAACCTCAAAAACGTTACCGCCAAGATTGAGTTCGGTACGCTCACAGTCGTTACCGGTGTTTCGGGATCGGGCAAGAGCTCCCTGGTCACCGATACGATTGCGCCCGCGCTTACGAATGCCATCCACCGTTCGACGCGTCCCGTGGGTCCGTACAAGAAGATTGAGGGCATCGAGTGCATCGATAAGGTGATCGACATTGACCAGTCGCCGATCGGTCGCACGCCGCGTTCGAACCCTGCGACCTATATTGGCCTGTGGATGATCTGCGCGCGCTGTTTGCGAGCACGCCGGAGTCGAAGGCGCGTGGCTACTCGCCGGGACGCTTCTCCTTTAATGTGAGCGGCGGACGCTGCGAGGCGTGCAAGGGCGACGGCCAGATCAAGATTGAGATGCACTTTCTTCCCGATATTTATGTTCCCTGCGAGGCTTGTGGCGGCAAGCGCTATAACCGCGAGACGCTCGAGGTTACCTATCGTGGCAAGACTATCTCGGACGTACTTGACATGAGCGTGGCCGAGGCACTGGCTTTCTTTGGGAATATTCCGCAGATCAAGCGAAAGCTTCAAACCCTGTATGACGTCGGCCTAGGTTATGTGAGCTTGGGCCAGCCCGCCACGACGCTCTCGGGTGGTGAGGCGCAGCGCGTAAAGCTCGCCAAGGAGCTTCATCGCCGTCAGACGGGTAAGACGTTCTATATTTTGGACGAGCCTACGACCGGTCTTCATTTTGAGGACGTTCGCCAGTTACTTGATGTGTTGCAGCGTCTAGTCGATGCGGGCAATACGGTGTTGGTGATCGAGCACAACCTCGATGTCATCAAGTCGCCGACCGTCTGATCGATATGGGTCCCGAGGGTGGCAACGGTGGCGGAACTGTCGTGGTCTCGGGTACGCCAGAGCAGGTTGCGGCATGCCCGCAGAGCTATACCGGCAAGTTCTTGGCGCCGTTGCTCAAACGCGATAAGGAGCGTCAAGCGCAACTCGATGCCTAATACATAGGTGTTTTTGAAACATGAGCGCCGCCGATTCCTTGCGATTCGGTGGCGCTCTCTTTGTCGAGATAGCGTATGCCGCGCAAATGGACATATACTTAAAAATTGCGTTCTTATATGAGGGAAAGGATATGCCATGCCGAAGGCCGTGAAGACGCCAAAGACCAACGCCATGCGTGAGCTGGAAAGCGCCGGCATCCCCTATGTTCTCCATACGTACGAAGACGATGACGACGAATCGTCGGGGCTGGGCGTCGCGATTTCCGAGCAGCTTGGCGAGGAGCCCGGTCAGGGATTTAAGACCCTGGTCTGCACGACGCCGTCCAACGACCATGTCGTGTGCTGCATTCCCGTTGCCGACGAGCTCGACCTCAAGGCCGCCGCGCGCGCCGCAGGCGAAAAAGTCGCTGACCATGATGCATGTCAAAGATTTGCTTGCCGCGACGGGGTATGTCCGCGGCGGTTGCAGTCCGGTCGGTATGAAAAAACGCTTCCGGACTCTGATCGATGAGACATGCGTCCTTTGGGATACCATTTTTATCTCGGGTGGCAAGCGCGGCTATCAGCTTGAGCTTGCTCCCGATGACTTAGTTGCATTTTGCGGGGCGACGGTTGCCCCGATCACGAGAGAGGACTGAGCGATGCCGCAGGAAGAATCAAAGCGCGGAGCTCACTTTGCAAAAGGGTCGGCTCCTCAGACGCCCGCGCCCGAGCCGCTTCGTTCGATAACGAGATTCGAAACGCCTGGTCCGCTGCCGCTGACCCGGGCGAGACGGCCGTGTACTTGCGTGCCGCCGGTGCCGGCACGGCACTTCCCCGTACGGTTCTTTCTTCGGCTCGTCCCGATGAGACGGCTGTCTTTTTGGCCGCCGCTCAATCGAGCGCCAGCGTGATGCCGATCGCCTCCGAGGCTCCTCGTGAGCCGCGTCCCGATGAGACGGCGGTGTTTTTGATGGCAGCCCAGGGAAAGAGCACACCGCAGAGCGCTCCTGCCGCTCATTCCGCCAAGCCCACGGCTCATGATGATGGCGAACCGCTTCTTTCGGATGACGAATGGTCGCCGCTTGGTTCGACCGATCCCGTCGAGGGCGTGGCATCGACGGTGATGACGACTGGGACCCTCTGTCGTTTTCTGCCCGAACCGTCGCCGCCAATGAAGTTGACACGGTGTTTGGCGACCATGCCATATTCGATGATGATGCCGTATCCGGTAACAACATGCCGAACAGCGATGACGCCGCACCTGCTGATGACGCCGTTTTGGTTGACGATCCCTTTGCGATGACCGGCTCCTTTGCGTCGTGGACGATTTGCCGCCACAAGATGAGGTTTATGAGGACTCTCAGGACGACGTAGACGATATGGGTTCGTCGGACTACTCCACGGTTGGTCGTTCTGCTGGCCTTATGACCGTGCTGACCATCGTGTCGCGTGTCACCGGGTTTATCCGCACGTGGGCCATGGCGGCCGCCATCGGTATGTCGCTGCTCTCGTCCTCCTATCAGGTTGCCAACAACCTGCCCAACATGCTCTACGAGCTCGTGATGGGCGGCATGCTCGTTACGGCGTTTTTGCCGGTGTATATGGGTGTGAGGCGCGAGCAGGGTCGCGAGGCATCGAACGAGTATGTCGGCAACCTGCTTGGTATTCTGCTTCTGCTGCTGGGCGGTATCTCGCTGCTGGGCACCGTGTTTGCTCCCGGCTTTATTTGGACGCAGTCGTTCCTTTCGGGCGATGGCGGCAGCATGGATACCGCTGCGTTCATGTTCCGCTTCTTTGCTATTCAAATTCTGTTTTATGGCTTGGGCTCGGTGTTCTCGGGCGTTCTCAACGCACACCGCGACTATTTCTGGTCGACGTTTGCCCCGGTTCTCAACAATGTCATCGTCATCGCCAGCTTTATGGGCTTTGCTCCCGTGTCTGCACAATTTGGCGAGCAGGCCGGTATTATCTTGATCGCAGTTGGTACGACCCTCGGCGTCTTTGTCCAGATGGCTGCCAGATCCCGCGCTTGGCAAGCATGGCGTGCATCCTCATATCCATATCGACTTTAAGGATCCCGCGCTGCGACAGACGATCGCGCTTGGTATCCCGACGCTGCTCGCCACGGTGTGCATGTTTGTCTCGACCTCCATTACCAATGCCGCCGCGCTGGTGGTGCAGCCCGAGACCGGCCCTTCCGTCATCGCATATGCGCGCCTGTGGTACACATTGCCCTATGCGCTGATCGCCGCCTCGCTTTCGACGGCACTCTATACCGAACTCTCTCACGATGCGCAGGAGAAGGATTACGACAGCGTCCGCACGGGCATTTCGCGCGGTGTCGCCCAGATGCTCTTCTTCCTGATTCCGTTTGCGATGTATCTGATCGTCTTCGCCCGTCCGCTCAACATGATCTACTGCGCCGGCAAGTTCGATGAATCCGGTGTGGCGCTGGTGTCGGAGTTCCTTATCTATCTGGCACTTTCCCTGCCGCTCTACGGCGTGGTCGTGCTGATGCAGAAGAGCTTCTCGGCCCTGCTCGATATGAAACCTTATAGCCGCTATTGCCTGTACTCCGCTATCGGCCAGGCCGGTTCTGTGCTGCTGTTTGGCGTGGTGCTGGGCTACGGTATGCCGGCAATTGCGCTTTCGTACGTCGTTGATACGTGGTCTTGGTCGGATGCTCACTGTGGTGGCTGCGCCGTCGTCTGCATGGCCTTCAGGTCAAGTCTATCCTGCATGGCGGTTTCTTCGGCCTACTGTTCGGTGGCTTGGGCGCTGCCGCGGGCGCCGGCGTCATGTGGGCACTTGAGCACTTTGTCGGAGCGCTTGGCAGCTCGATCCTCATTACCCTGGGCTACGTTTGTGTTGCAGCGTCGTCTCGCTCGCTGTAACTTTTGGTCTTGCCTTCGTCTTTAAGATGCCCGAGGTCTCGGCGCTGCTTCGTCGCAAGTAGGTGCGCGTGGCAGGTCACGACAACATTCCAACACTTGCCGAGCAGGTTTCGCGCGTTCCCACGCAACCCGGCTGCTACCTTTGGAAAGATGCCAAGGGTGATGTCATCTATGTGGGCAAGGCAAAAAACCTGCGTGCCCGTATGCGTCAATACGTGACGCTGCAGGACGAGCGTCAAAAGATCCCGCTCATGATGCAGCTGGTGGCGAGCTTCGACTATATCGTGGTGGAGACCGAGCACGAGGCATTGGTGCTCGAGCGCAATCTGATTGGCCAGTACCATCCGTACTTTAACGTCGATCTCAAAGACGATAAAAGCTATCCCTTTATCGCCATTACCAAGAGCGACTTGTTTCCGGCTATTAAATACACGCGAGAGCGTCATAAACCGGGAACGCGCTATTTTGGCCCCTATACCGATAGCCGTGCGGCGCGTGAGACCATCGATACGCTACGCAAGGTTATTCCTATTTGCTCGGCATCCTGTGCGGAATGGCGCCGCTGCCGCCGCATCGTCGAATCTCATAAGGGCGAAGAAGACATCGTCAATATGATTTGCGCGCAAAACGGGCGTCCCTGCTTTGACTACCATGTCGGGCGCGGGCCGGGCGCATGCATCGGCGCGATTTCCCCTGCCGACTATGCCAAGAACGTCAAACGTGTCGAACGTTTCTTGTCGGGCCATCGCAAGGATGTCGTTGACGAGCTTACGTCCGAGATGACGGAGGCAGCCGAGACGCTCGATTTTGAGCGTGCGGCGCGCGTCAAGCGTCGCCTGGAAGTCATTAGGGGCCTGGACGATCGCCAACAGGTCGTTTTTCCATCGAGCGTCGATATCGACGTCATCGGCTTCTATCGCGAAGAGACTATCTCTGCCGCCTGTGTCTTTGTCGTTCGCGAGGGCCGAACGGTTCGAACTTGTGAGTTCATCCTCGATAAAGGCCTGGATGTCGACGAGGAAGAGCTTCAATCGGGCTTTCTTAAGCGCTATTACGACGAGACGGCTGATATTCCAGCCGAGATCAATCTCTCTGTCGAGCTTGAGGACGCCGAAGCGTTGGGGGAGTGGCTTGCGGGCAAGCGCGAACGCTCTTGCCATCTCCATAGGCCGCAGCGCGGCGAAAAGCACCGCCTGCTCGATATGGCTTCCAAAAATGCGCGCCATGCCTCATGCGCTACATGATGCGCACGGGGTATGCTGACGATCGCACTAATCAGGCGCTCCTGGAGCTCGAAAGCGCGCTGGCGCTGCCTGCGCCGCCGTTGCGCATCGAGTGCTTCGATATCTCGACGTTGCACGGCACCTTTACCGTCGCTTCGATGGTGGTATTTACCAACGGCCGTGCCGACAAGGGCCAGTATCGTCGCTTTAAAATTCAGGCCGAATTGGACGAGGCGAACGACTTCGTATCGATGTCCGAGGTTCTGGGGCGTCGCTATGCTCCCGAGCGCATGGCGGACGAGCGCTTTGGCTCGCGCCCGATTTGCTCGTTGTCGATGGCGGCAAACCGCAATTGACCGCTGCAATTAAGCAACTTGAGGCGCTTGGCTCGATATACCAGTTTGTGGCTTGGCAAAGGCCGATGAGGAAGTTTTCGTGCCGTGGGACGAGACCCCCGTCGTGCTGCGACCGGCTCCGCTTCGCTTTATCTGATCAAGCAGGTTCGCGATGAATCCCACCGATTTGCGATTACGTTCCATCGCGAGTTGCGCGATAAGGCTATGACGGTTTCGGTGCTTGACGACGTTCCGGGCGTGGGACCCACCAGAAAACGTGCCATTATGCGCCATTTTGGCTCGATGAAGCGTTTGCGCGCGGCAAGCGAGCAGGAGATTGCGGAAGTTCGAGGCGTTCCGGCCGATGTCGCCAAAGCGGTCCACGAGGCACTTGTTGCATGGAATGCCGAGCGCGCCCAAGCATCGGCCAGCCGTTCCGAAAACTAAACGCGCTTCTAAACAACTGATATACATGATTGGCTGATTTTCAATCATTTATTTCGCGGCGATTACCTGCTGATTTCGGGTTTTATTAACGCTAAAACGTTTGACTAGCCATGGTGAATAACCCTGCTATCCTGCGGGTTGACGAAGACTGATATCTCACCTCGTCGATACATACTGTCTGTCGAATCGTTTGTCAATGAATTCGGTGAACGGTAGTAAATACCGTTCAAGCGTATGTATGTATCGGTCGCCGAGCGCGGCACCCAAGTTGGGTTTGTCGGTAGGTAAGGTATATATCGTCCGCAAGTTGCGCGGGGGCAAGTCTAGGTGCTCCCGGGTAAGATTCTCTATTGATAGGAGAAGACATGGCCATCATCAACAAGGGTATGTCCAGGCGTTCGTTCCTCGGCCTCACCGGCAGCGTCGCTGCTGTCGC
>ENA-OQAN01001083-OQAN01001083.1-human-gut-metagenome-genome-assembly--contig:-NODE-1083-length-12558-cov-4.482262_pt1 | contig 12558 bp, 16 predicted proteins | sample MGYA00242735_ERZ504527 | MGnify/ENA primary metagenome ERZ504527 (study PRJEB26092, sample SAMD00036230) | human gut metagenome | host: Homo sapiens | study: EMG produced TPA metagenomics assembly of...
GGACGTATCGAAGATGGTGAAAAGGGAGTGACTTTATGTTAAAAGTCGGTGTACTGGTTTCAGGAGGCGGCACGAATCTGCAGGCTATCCTGGATGCCATTGACTGTGGAAAGATTACAAAATGCAGAAGTTTCTCTGGTTATCAGCAATAATCCGAAGGCTTATGCGCTGGAGAGAGCAAAGAATCACAACATAGAAGCTGTATGTATTTCCCCAAAACAGTTTGAGAACAGAGAAGAATTTCACAGGGCACTCCTTGCGAAGCTGAAAGAAAGTGGCGTAGAGCTTATCGTTCTGGCGGGATTTCTTGTGGCTATTCCTCCAATGATCGTGGAAGCGTATCCAAATAAGATCATCAATATTCACCCGTCACTGATTCCGTCTTTCTGTGGAGTGGGCTATTATGGATTGCATGTACATGAGAAAGCTCTGGAAAGAGGCGTACGTGTGACAGGTGCGACCGTACATTTTGTTGACACAGGTACAGATACAGGTCCGATCATTCTTCAGAAGCCGTAAAGATTAAATCTGATGATACCCCGGAAGTTCTTCAGAGACGTGTTATGGAGAAAGCGGAGTGGAAGATTCTTCCGAAAGCTATCAATCTTATTGCCAATGACAAAGTGAAAGTGGTGGATGGAAGAGTAGAAACAGAGGAATTTGATACAGAAGAGTAGATAAAGGAGCAAAAATAAAATGAAAGTCTTGATCGTAGGCAGCGGTGGAAGAGAACATGCCATTGCATGGAGTGTTTCAAAGAGTCCGAAAGTGGATAAAATTTATTGTGCACCTGGAAATGCAGGGATTGCAGAACTTGCAGAATGTGTAGATATCGGTGCTATGGAGTTTGAGAAACTTGCTGATTTTGCTCAGGAGAAAGCAATCGATCTTACCATTATCGGTATGGATGATCCTCTGGTTGGCGGTGTGGTAGATGTATTTGAAGCACGTGGTCTGAAAGTCTTTGGCCCGAGAAAGAATGCAGCTATCCTTGAAGGCTCCAAAGCGTTCTCAAAAGATCTGATGAAAAAATACAATATTCCCACAGCGGCATATGAGAATTTTGATGATCCTGAGAAAGCACTGGAATATCTCCGCACAGAAGCCAGATTTCCAATTGTCCTGAAGGCTGATGGTCTTGCACTCGGCAAGGGAGTACTGATCTGTCAGGATCTGAAAGAGGCAGAAGATGGCGTAAAAGAGATCATGGAAGATAAGAAATTCGGAAATGCCGGAAATACCATGGTCATCGAAGAATTTATGACAGGACGTGAAGTCTCTGTGTTATCATTTGTAGATGGAAAAACTATCCGTACAATGACATCCGCACAGGATCATAAACGCGCTCAGGACGGTGATCAGGGATTGAATACGGGCGGAATGGGAACTTTCTCCCCGAGTCCGTTCTACACAGAAGAGGTAGATGAATTCTGCAGGAAATATGTATATCAGCCGACAGTGGACGCAATGGCTGCAGAAGGACGCCCGTTTAAGGGAATCATTTTCTTTGGTCTTATGCTTACCGCAGATGGCCCGAAGGTATTGGAATATAATGCACGCTTCGGAGATCCGGAAGCACAGGTAGTCCTGCCACGTATGAAGAATGATATCATTGAAGTAATGGAAGCTTGCGTAAATGGAACACTGGACCAGGTAGACCTTCAGTTCGAGGATAATGCAGCAGTGTGCGTAGTACTTGCAAGTGATGGATATCCTGTAAAATATGAAAAAGGTATCCCAATGTACGGCTTTGAAAATTTCAAAGGCAAAGACGGATATTACTGCTTCCACGCAGGAACCAAACTGAAAGACGGTCAGATTGTTACTAATGGTGGCCGTGTTCTGGGAATTACTGCGACAGGCAAAGATTTAAAAGAAGCAAGAAAGAATGCATATGAAGCTACAGAGTGGATTACATTCGCAAATAAATATATGCGCCATGATATTGGAAAAGCAATTGATGAAGCATAAAAAATATTGATGTTTAAAAATAAACAGGAGACAAGGCTGGGATAAAAGTCCCATTCTTGTCTCCTGTTTTATAGTTGGCAGATACTTCTTCTGTCCAAAATGATCTCGATGTAATATTTTTTGAAAGAATGATAGAATCCACATAAATTATTTTGCATAAATAATACGAGCGATTTCCTTTACTTTTCATGCAATCTGTTATAAAATAGAAAAGTGCTGTAAAGCAAAGTTACAGATTGAGATGAATTGTAACGTAGCAGAAACAGCAAGGAGAAAGTTACTGTTCAGCATATGCACAGTAATGGGAGAAATATTATGAACAGGAAAAGTCAGAAAGAGATTCAGGTGACGACACATATGGTGCGCCAGTTTCTGCAGGAGAATGAAGATACCGGTTATCGGGATTTTCACAGCAATCTTCTGCCGGGTGTGGATAATGTTATGGGAATCAGACTTCCGGTGTTGCGAAAATTTGCAAAGCAGCTTTCTGGTATGGACTGGCAGGAATGGTTTGAACAGGCAGATGATCAGTGGTATGAAGAAACGATGCTTCGCGGATTGGTGAGTGCTTATGCAAAGATGGAATGCAAAGAACGCTTAACATATGTGGCAAAATTTGTGCCGGACATTAATAACTGGGCAGTATGCGATTGCTTTTGCAGTACATTAAAAGATGCAGATAAATACCAGGCAGAATACTGGGATTTTATTGAAACGTATTTTACTTCGAATAAAGAATACGAAGCAAGATTTGCGGCAGTCATGCTTCTGGGACATTTTGTGAAGCGTGAATATTTGAAAGAGAGTATCAGACGTCTGGAGAGTATCACTCAGCAGGGATATTATGCAAAGATGGCAGTGGCGTGGGCAGTATCTGTATATTTTGCGGCATTTCCGGATGAGATGCTGACATATTTGCAGGACGGTCACAAACTGGATGAATTTACATATAAGAAATCACTACAGAAGATCACAGAGTCTTATCGTGTTGATAAGGAAATGAAAAAGATCATAAAAGAAATGAGACAGAGAGGATAAAATAATGGGAATCAGCAAAGAAGAAGCAATCAAGGAATTACAGAACAGAGAGACAGTATTTGTTGCATACTCACAGGCTACCAAACTGCCATATGTGAAATGTGACGAAGAGACTTATAATGACCAGGCATGGATTTTTTCCACAGAAGAGGAAATCAAGGAATTCGGCAAAAAGATGATTGAAGATAAAATTCTTCTTATGGGAATGAGATTTTCCAAGAAAGATTATCCAAGATTATATGGTACTTTTTATGCCATTGGTGTTAATACTGTTGTATGGGTAGACGGTGAAGATAAAATTGAGATTGATCTTCCGGATGTTGCAAAACAGGCAGATATGAGCAAGATTGAGCCGGCTAAGAGACCGCTTCTGAATCCTACACTGGAGCTTTCCGGCATTTACTTTATGCAGGAACTCCGCCGTCCGGTAGAGAAGGATCAGCATGGAAATCTTCGTGAGCTTGAGGAAGAACTGATCGTAAACCTGAAGAAATCAGAATATCTGGTTGCTATGAATGTAGATCCTGAAGATCCTAAGAAGATCAATATTCCGTATCTCAAAAATAAAAAAGAAGAAATTCTCCAGCCTGTATTTACAGACGTTATGGAACTTGAGAAGTTTACAAAAGGTCAGAAGCTGCGTATTGCGAAAGTACCGTTTGCAAAACTTCCGGAGCTGTTAATCGATAAGGCAATGGCTTATGCAGTTAATCCATTAGGCTTTAACCTTGTTCTGAACAGAGAACAGCTCAATAAGATCATTGGCTTAAAATAATCAAGTCATGTAGATGAAATTCAGTTGACAGAAAGAAGATAAAGGGTGTGCATGCTGTGTGAGAACATGGCTGTACACCCCTTTTTGTTTTGAAAAATAATACAGCAATACGTCTTTCTGTTGCAAAAAATGTTGGTTTGTGCTAGGATATGTGTAACACAAAAAGGAGAAGAAAACGTATGATGATAGAAATAGATTTCAGCAGTGATGAAGCCATTTACATCCAGCTGACCAATCAGATCATCATGGGGATTGCTACGTCAAGACTGCAGGAGGGAGATACACTGCCATCAGTGAGACAGCTTGCAGATACAGTTGGGATAAATATGCATACAGTAAATAAAGCATATTCACTGTTGCGACAGGAGGGATTTGTCACTATCGACCGCAGACGTGGTGCAGTGATTTCTATTGATGTAAATAAACGGAAAGCATTGGAAGAACTGAAACAGAATCTCATGGTGGCGCTTGCGAAAGGATGTTGCAAGAGCGTAAGCAGAGAGGAAGTACATCAGCTTATTGATGAGATTTTTGACGAATATGATGAAAACAGATAGGAGAGGACATGGAGAGACAATTTACCAGACAGGCAGAGAATGCCCTCAAATTGGCAAAGACAACTGCGAAAACCTGTGGACATGGATATATCGGAACAGAGCATCTTCTTGCAGGTCTTTTGAAAGAACCTGAAGGTACTGCGGGAAAAGTGCTGCAGGAATTTAACGTAGAAGAAGAAAAACTCAGGGAACTTATCAGCAGCCTGGTTACACCGGTTCAGGGCAATACTGCGGCAGCAGAAACAAAAGATCCCCAGTACAGCCCGAGAGCAAGAAGGATCATTGAACAGGCGAAGGAAGATGCTGAGAATATGGAATGTCTTTGCGGAACAGAGCACCTGTTGCTTTCGCTTCTGAAAGAGACAGACTGCGTAGCAACCAGACTGCTTTTTACAATGGGAGTAAATATCCAGAAGTTGTTTGCGGCTATCCTGACAGCTATGGGATTTGACAATGATACCATTGCAGAGGAATTTCAGTACGCAAGGAATGCGGGAAACAAAAAAGTGACCAGTACCCCTACGCTGGATCAGTACAGTCGTGACCTGACACAGCTTGCAGCAGAGGGAAAACTGGATCCTGTGATAGGGCGTGATAAAGAAATTACCAGACTGATTCAGATTCTGAGCAGACGTACGAAGAATAATCCGTGTCTGACAGGGAACCCGGAGTAGGTAAGACTGCATTGTAGAGGGACTTGCACAGCGCATCGTTATGGGAATGGTTCCGGATACAGTGAAGGATAAGCGTCTTGTTGTGTTAGATCTTTCCGGCATGGTTGCGGGAAGCAAATACAGAGGTGAATTTGAGGAACGCATTAAGAATGTGCTCCAGGAAGTAAAAGAACATCAGGGAATTCTGCTGTTCATTGATGAAATCCATACCATCATCGGAGCAGGTGGAGCGGAGGGAGCACTGGATGCTTCTAATATCCTGAAACCTTCTCTTTCCAGAGGTGAGATTCAGCTTATCGGCGCGACTACTCTGGAGGAATACCGTAAATATATTGAAAAAGACGCAGCACTGGAACGAAGATTCCAGCCTGTGACAGTGGAAGAACCATCTTCAGAGGAGACTGTTGAGATCCTTAAAGGTCTGCGTCCATATTATGAGAAACATCATGGGGTAAAGATTGAAGATGAGGCACTTGAGGCAGCAGTAAAAATGTCACAAAGATATATCAATGACCGTTTCCTTCCGGATAAGGCAATTGATATTATTGATGAAGCAGCATCAAAGGTTCAGCTTGCGGGTTATCAGTCAGCACCTGAAATGGAACAATATGAACTGGAACTGAATGAACTTCGTGAGGAGAAAGAACAGGCAGTTAAGACTGCAGATATTGAACGCGCAAAAAAAGCACAGGTACGCCAAAATGAAGTGGAAGCCGAAATGGAGAAAATCCGCATTAAGACTGAACGTAGAAATAAGAGGAAGAAACTTGTTGTAGATGAAGCTGCTGTTGCAGAGACGATTTCTGACTGGACAAAGATTCCTCTTCAGAAACTGACAGAGGGAGAAACCAAACGTCTTGCTCGTCTGGAGAAAGAACTTCATAAACGTGTGATCGGACAGAATGAGGCAGTGAAAGCTGTTGCGCAGGCAGTGAAACGGGGAAGAGTAGGACTTAAAGATCCGAACCGTCCCATTGGTTCTTTCCTTTTCCTTGGACCTACAGGTGTTGGTAAGACAGAACTTTCCAAGGCTCTGGCAGAAGCTGTCTTTGGAAGTGAACAGGCGATGATTCGTGTAGATATGTCCGAATATATGGAGAAACACAGTGTCTCCAAGCTGATCGGTTCTCCTCCGGGATATGTAGGATATGAAGAAGGCGGCCAGCTCAGTGAGAAGGTCCGCAGAAATCCGTACAGTGTATTGCTTTTTGATGAGATTGAGAAGGCACATCCGGATGTGTTTAATATACTTTTACAGGTGCTGGATGACGGTCATATTACAGATGCACAGGGAAGAAAAGTCGACTTCAAACAGACGATTATTATTATGACTTCCAACGCAGGGGCACAGGCGATCATGGAACCGAAACGTCTGGGATTCATGTCTGATAATGATGAGAAGAAAGACTATGAACGAATGAAAGGCGGTGTGATGGAAGAAGTGCGCCGGATTTTCAAACCGGAGTTCCTGAACCGAATTGACGATATCATGGTGTTCCATGTGCTGAATAAAGAAGATATCCGGAAAATTGTGACATTGCTTCTTAAAACACTGGAGAAACGATGTGCAGAACAGATGGAAATTCATCTTACAGTGACAAATGCTGTGAAAGATTTTATTGCAGAAAAAGGTTCTGATAATAAATATGGTGCCAGACCGCTGCGTCGTGCAATTCAGAGTAAGATAGAAGATGCGCTTGCAAACGAGATTCTGGAAGGCAGAGTAAAACGTGGAGATAGTGTACAGGTGAAACTTCATAAAAACGAGATTGCATTTGAAGTGAAAAAACAGTAGAAATCTCTGAGCAGACAGATATTTACAATTAAAGCAGAGGACTCACATGATTCGCAGAAATTGTGAAATTAGTATAAAAAAATCAGTGAGATACTGGTCAAAAAAGTGAATGTATTATATAATAAGCACATAAAATGTCGGAAAAGTACAGAGATAGTGAAAACTGTACGGCATCGGCAGATGAACCGGTGGAGCGGCAAACAAAAGAGTCTTAGGAGGACATAGGAAATGGCAGTAGTAAAAGAATTAATCCGTACAGAAGAGAATGGAGCAATCAGCTTTGGTGACTATGAGCTTGCACAGAAGTCTAAATTATCAGACTATCAGCATCAGGGCGATATGTATAAAGTAAAAACTTTTAAGGAGATTACCAAGCTCGAGAGAAACGGAATGTTCGTTTACGAATCAGTTCCGGGAACAGCAGTATTTAATCTTACACAGAGTGAAGCTCAGATGGATTTCCATGTAGAGGGACCGGAAGATGCACAGATCACAGTGGAGATGGAGCCGGATACAGAATATGAAGTATTTATTGAGCAGGCAAGCACAGGTAAGATGAAAACAAACCTGGGCGGTAAACTTTCCTTTAGCGTGGAACTTGGCAATGCTGCAAGAGTAGAAGTAAAGATTGTAAAATGCTGAAAAATAAAAAGACGGTATATTTTTGCCAGGAGTGCGGATATGAATCTGCAAAATGGATGGGGCAGTGCCCGGGATGCAAGTCCTGGAACACCTTTGTGGAAGAGACAGTTTCCACAAAGAAGCCATCCTCTTCTGGAGCAATGAAATCATCAGAAAAAAGGCAGGAACCGGTGATCCTTAAAGACATCAGCCTGTCAGAAGATGAACGGCAGACAACTCAGATTGGTGAACTTGACAGGGTGCTGGGCGGCGGTATCGTCCCCGGCTCCCTTGTTTTAGTGGGAGGAGATCCGGGAATCGGAAAATCAACGCTGCTTTTACAGGTGTGCAGGAATCTGGCAGAGAAGCAGGTTTCGGTTCTTTATATTTCAGGTGAGGAATCTCTGAGACAAATTAAGCTGAGAGCTAATCGTATCGGGCAGTTTACGGATAAGATGCAGCTTTTATGTGAGACGAACCTGGAAGTGATACGTGAGGTGATCGAGCGCAGAAAACCGGATGTGGTTGTGATCGACTCCATTCAGACTATGTTTCACGAAGATGTAAGTTCGGCACCGGGAAGTGTCTCTCAGGTGAGAGAATCTACCAATATCCTTATGCAGATCGCAAAGGGAATGGGGGTGTCCATTTTTATTGTAGGTCATGTGACGAAAGAAGGAAATGTGGCAGGTCCGAGAGTTCTGGAACATATGGTGGATACGGTGCTTTATTTTGAAGGCGACCGGCATGCTTCTTATCGTATCCTGCGTGCGGTGAAGAATCGTTTTGGATCTACGAATGAGATTGGTGTTTTTGAAATGTGTAATACAGGTCTTGAGGAGGTGAAGAATCCGTCGGAATATATGCTGAATGGCAGACCGGAGGATGCGTCGGGTTCTGTTGTGGCGTGTTCTATGGAAGGAACCCGGCCGATTCTGGTTGAAATCCAGGCACTTGTGTGCCAGAGTAATTTCGGTATTCCGAGGCGGACAGCGGTGGGAACTGATTTTAACAGAGTGAATCTCCTTATGGCTGTGCTTGAGAAGAAGTAGGACTCCGTCTGGCTGCATCGGATGCTTATGTCAATATTGCAGGGGGAATGAAGATGACAGAGCCGGCAATTGACCTTGGGATCTGTCTGGCGATTGTTTCCAGTGCGAAGGATATTGTGATTCCTGATAATGTGATGGTATTTGGCGAGGTTGGTCTGAGTGGTGAAATCCGCGCAGTGAATATGGCAGGCCAGCGTGTGCAGGAGGCGAAAAAACTGGGATTTGGAACAGTTGTGCTTCCGGAAGTGTGTAGGTCTTCTGTTGGAAAAGTGGAAGGAATCAACTTGGTTTATGTGTCGCAGATTCGTGATGCGATTGGTTATATTATGAAAAAATAGATTGTCAGACTACTGGCTTATATATGGTTTGAATAAGTTGATCAGACTGTCGTCAAAGATATTTTTGCCTGAGAAAGTCTGCTGACAGAGAGAAAGAGGAAAGGATCAAAAGTTATGGCGAGTGGGATTGATACAGTGATATTTGATATGGATGGAGTGATTTTTGATTCGGAGATTCTTGTGCTTCAAGCGTGGAAAGAAGTGGCAGAACGTCATGGAATCGCAGGAGTTGAGGCGGCATGTCATGAGTGTCTGGGAACAAACAGTGTTGTGAGTAAAGGGGTTTTTCTGAAGCATTATGGTGAAGATTTTCCGTATGAGGAATATAAAGCGGAGATGGCAGAGGTGTTTTTCAGTCATGCTTCCGGAGGTAAACTGCAAAGAAGCCGGGGGTTGAGGAGCTTTTGAAATATCTGAAGATGAGGGGATTTAAGATTGGGCTTGCCAGTTCTACCCGGGAGGTACTGGTGCGTTCGGAGATTTCAGATGGCGGGCTGCTGGGATATTTTGATCAGATTATCGGGGGAGATATGGTGGAACGGAGTAAGCCGGAACCGGATATTTTTCTGGAGGCTTGCAGACGACTGGGGACCAGACCGGAGAATTGTTATGTGATTGAGGATTCTCATAATGGAATCAGGGCGGCTTATGCAGCAGGGATGCATCCGATCATGGTGCCGGATCTGATGGAGGTGACGGAGGAGATGAAGTCCCTCGCAGAAGAGATTCTGGGATCGCTTTGCGCAGTGCAGGAATTTTTGCAGGGGTCAGGCATATAAATTCATTTGTTTTTATGAGTGTCAGTGATTGAATAAAAAAGAAATCTGTTTTTACTGGTGTTTATTTCAAAACTTTTCCAGGAAAACAGATTCCTTTTTTGTTATATTAAGTTTTTGCTTATGAGAGAACTCCTGTTGACTGTAAAAACAGGATAAACATCATAACCGGCGCAACATAGCGGATCATGATTCGATAAAGTTTTTTTCTGCGGAATCTGCTGCCGTTTCGTTCCATTTCATCAATGACATAATCAGGTGTCATAACCCATCCGATCAGGATGGTGGAAAGTAATGCGATAAATGGCATCATAACACTGTTGCTGATGTAATCCATAATATCAAGCAGCTGTCCTGTAGAGCCATTGGGCAGTTCCACTTCTACATAGAAAATGCTGTATCCCAAAGCAATGATCGCAGAAGCAGCAAGATAAACTGCAGATAAAACAGAAACAGTTTTTTTTCTGCCTGTGTGGAAGATTTCCATACAGTTTGCAACGATGGATTCCAACACAGAGATGCAGGATGACAGTGTTGCAAAAATAGCAGTTACGAAAAAGAGGATTCCTACAAATATGCCTGCTTTTCCCATGGCTGCAAAGACCTTTGGGAGAGAAACAAACATAAGGCTTGGACCGGCTCCCATTCCTTCTGTTCCGGAAAATACGAATACAGCAGGGATGATCATGGCACCTGCAAGAAATGCCACTCCTGTGTCAAAAATTTCAATCTGATTAACAGCCTTGTTTAAGTCAACATCAGGTTTTACATAAGAACCGTAGGTGATCATGATTCCCATGGACACGCTGAGAGAGAAGAACAGCTGACTCATTGCATCCAGTAAAATCTGTAAAAATCGCTGTACAGTAAGCCCCTCAAGATTTGGGGTCAGGTAATAAAGAAATCCCTGGATCCCGGTATGTACCTGGCCGGAAGAATCTGTATGTTTCAGAGTCAGGGAATAAATGGAGATGATGACAACGAGTACCAGAAGAACCGGCATCATCCATTTGGATACTTTTTCAATACCATCCTGCACACCATTGTATACAATAAATGCAGTTACACCCATGAAAATAAGTGCAAAAATAACAGGTGAGGTGGAGGATGTGATAAAAGAAGTAAAATAATCATCTGCTGCAGCAGCCTTTGCCTGTCCTGTCAGGTAGACTACAGCATATTTGGTGATCCATCCACCGATCACTGCGTAATAAGTCATAATAAGAACAGGTACAAGAAAAGTCAGAATGCCTAAGAATTTCCACTTGGGCTTCATTTCAGCATAAGCACCGATCGCACTTTTCTGAGTGCGGCGGCCGATTGCGATATCAGATGTAAGCAGGGTAAATCCAAATGTAAGTACAAGTATAAAATAAATGATTAAAAACAGACCGCCTCCATCTTTAGCTGCAAGATATGGGAATCTCCATAAATTGCCTACTCCTACAGCACTGCCGGCTGCGGCAAGGACAAACCCGAGCTGTCCTGAAAAATGATTTGATTTCCTTTCCATAATAGATAATCTCCTGTATGATTTATGTTTGCATAAGTACGATAACATATGTTAACATATAAGTAAAATGAATGTTTTTGCTAGTATACATTAAAAAAAGTAATGGATAAAAACAGACAAGAAGTAAGGATCGTAAATGAAGGAAATCAGAGACAGATATGAAATTTTTTTGAAGGTATGTGAGACTGGAAGTTTTTCGAAAGCAGCAGAGGCGCTAAACTATACACAATCGGGAATCAGTCAAATGATGGCCGGATTTGAGGAGGAACTGGGAGTACAGTTATTTGCAAGAGCTAAAAAGGGTGTAACTCTGACGGATAATGGAAGAATGCTGATGCCTTATATACAGGAGATGACAAATCAGAAAGATAAACTTAGACAGGCTGCTTTTAATATTAATCATAAAATAGAAGGAAAACTCAGAATAGGAAGCTTTTCCAGTGTAACTGCAATGTGGATGCCGGAAGTGATCCATTATTTTAACAGAAATTATCCACAGGTTGAGGTGCAGATCTTTGATGGAAATTATGATGAGATCAGAGACTGGATCATACATGGGCAGGTGGACTGCGGATTTCTGTCTTCGATCGTTGCAGATAATCTGAAGTTTTATCCATTATGTGAGGATCCTCTCTGTGCTGTGATGCAGAAAAATCATCCTCTTGCAGAAAAGAAAAGTGTGAGACTGGAAGAACTGTTGGAGTATCCTTTCATTATAGAGACTCCGGGATGTGATAATGATATTTTGCATTTATTGGAAAGATGTGGGAAGGAGCCAAAGACTTCTTACAGTTTTCGTGATGATACGCTTATTATGGCATTTGTGAAAAATGGGCTGGGAGTGACGATCTCACAGAAGCTGGTTATGAAGGCGTTTGCCAATGATGTAGAGAGCAGACCTCTTGAACCGGGGAGATCCAGAATTATTGGGTTGGCATTTGTAAAAACAATGAACTCGGTTGTGACGAAGATATTGTTGGAATATCTAAAGGGGATGATGTAGTATTTTGCAGTGAAGAGAGTCCTGTTTTATGGCATATATGGCATGAAAATAAAAAGATTGTCAAATTATGGAATTAACTGTTGACATTGTGGCTTTTCGGTGTTATATTAGATGAGCTGTCGGGAATAATTGTTTGTAAGATAAAAACAATTTAAAAAGATTTCTGAAAGAAAAAAAGAAATTCCAAAAAGTACTTGACAACTTAAAACAAACATGTTAAAGTAACCAAGTCGCTTGAACAGAGCCGACAATCACAGATCAGAAGAACAGTTCCGAAATCCGGAAGAGTTCGAAAAACTTTGAAAAAGTGCTTGACAAAGAAAAAGAGAATGTGATAAAGTAAACAAGCTGTCGCAAAGACAGACAACCTTGATAACTAAACAGTGAAACAACATACGATTCTCGAAAATTCTTTACATTTTTAAGAACGGTTTGAAAAACCAAA
>ENA-OQAN01001084-OQAN01001084.1-human-gut-metagenome-genome-assembly--contig:-NODE-1084-length-12545-cov-2.425753_pt1 | contig 12545 bp, 11 predicted proteins | sample MGYA00242735_ERZ504527 | MGnify/ENA primary metagenome ERZ504527 (study PRJEB26092, sample SAMD00036230) | human gut metagenome | host: Homo sapiens | study: EMG produced TPA metagenomics assembly of...
CGATTTACGCTTGTTTTGATTTGCAACACTAAGATAAAGTGAAAAATCTGACATGCAAATCCTGAGCAACTTTTTGTTGCTCAGGAACTTATAAATAAAGTTAAATCAAAGTGTTGCGGAATTAAGGAATATAAGATAAAAACAACAGAAAGCCACCATACATACTTATTACCAGAAGAATTGGATAAGTTAGAACATATCAATCTTTCCAGAAAGAAGAATACACTTCGCCATACTCTCGACGCATTCTTATTTTGCTGCTATACAGGCTTGCGCTATTCTGATTTTATAAGCATGAAAAAACAAAATCTCATTCAAACTGATAAAGAATTATGGCTGGTTTTCAAATCACAAAAAACAGGAACTGTCACTCAACTTCCCCTTGGCTATTTATTTCAGGGAAAAGCTATCCGCATTTTATATCATTATCCAGATATAGAAGAATTTTTTCATATAAAGCCTAACGCTTCGGTTAATAAAGAATTAATTCGTATAGGAAAACTAGCAGGAATAACAAAACATTTTTCTTTCCATACAGCACGTCATACGAATGCTACCTTATTAATATATAAAGGTGTACAGCTTTCTACCGTGCAAAAACTATTAGGACATCGTAATATAAAAACAACCCAAGTTTATGGTGAAGTACTACCGCAAACGATAATCAAGGAACTAAAAAAATGCAAGTTTTGATTAAACAAGTAAATGTAGAATGTATAATAGAAGAATTAACCTAACAACAAATAGGTAGAAAATCAAAGTATTCCATTAGACAAAAGTACACATTGCATCTAGATATATTATCAGAATCTACATGAAACTGTTTTTATTATGTATCAGTTTTCCCAAAACTGCCTATTAGTTTAGTCCGGCAAAAACTTTGGTTGTTTCGTTCATTGGTCTGGAAAGCCAAGAAGTAACTATCAAGCCTACTGTTAAGGTCGTACTTCGTTCAGATTCAGAACAATTGGATGAAGTTATGGTTGTTGCTTATGGAGGAGCTACCAAACGTTCTTTTACAGGTTCAGCTACTGAAATTGGTGGAGAGCAAATCTCGTTGAAGAATCCGACTGAACTATCTAAAGCATTGGCTGGAGAAGTTGCCGGAGTACAAGTGATGTCTACTTCTGGACAACCTGGAAGTAATGCTAGTATCCGTATTCGTGGTTTAGGTTCAGCATATTCTAGCCGTTCTCCGTTGTATGTTGTAGATGGTATTCCTTTTGAAGCTGATTTAAGTGGTATCGATCCAAGTGATATTGCTTCTATGACAGTTTTGAAAGATGCTACTGCTACTGCATTGTATGGATCTCGTGCTGCAAATGGTGTAGTCTTGATTACTACTAAAAAAGGTGAAGCAGGTAAAACACGTGTTGATGCTGAAGTTAAATATGGTGCAAACATGCGTTTGACTCCGCTTTATGATGTAATTGATAGTCCGGAAAGATTTACAGAGCTTACTTGGGAAAGTTTACGTGGTTATGCAGAAGTTGCTGGTGGGTATGGATCGTGCTACAGCTGCAACATGGGCTTCACAACAGTTGTTCGGAGGACAAAATGGTATTGCTCCTATATATAATATGTGGAACGCAGATGGTGACAAGTTGATTGATCCTTCTACAGGACGTTTTTATAGTGGCATTACACGTAAATATACTCCGGAAAAATGGGAGGATTATTTGTTTAGAACAGGTCAGAAATTTGATGCTAGCCTTAAAATCTCAGGTGGTAACGAGAAAATGACCCATTATACAGCTTTTAGTTATCTGAAGGATGAAGGATATTATATTTCTTCGGATTACGAACGATTCAATGTTCGTAACAATATGAGTAATCAGATTGCCCCTTGGTTGAAAGCTACAACATCATTATCGTATGCATATATGATTACCAATAAGCCGGGACAGTCTGATAGTAATATGAACAATGGTTTCCAGTTTATAAACGGTATGCTTCATTGTTCCCTGTTTTTGAACGTGATGAAAACGGAAATATTGTACAAGATACAAGCATTGGAGGAAATAAATACGATTATGGTATGAATGCCGGTTATAGCCGTCCGTTTGCTGCTGGTATTAATCCTGCTGGTGCATTGCTTTTGGATAAAGATGAAATCAAGACACACCAGTTTAATGGTAATGCTTCATTTGAGGCTCGTTTCTTGAAACACTTCAAAGCAACTGCTAATGTTGGTTTGCAGTATTATGGTCAGGCTGAAAACGAATTGACAAATCCATATTATGGTGATAGTGCTGGTAAAGGACAAATTGTGAAAACTCAGGTGAATTATTTGAACTTTACTGCTAACCAGATTTTATCATGGACTCAAAGTTTTGGAAGAAATAATTTTGAAGCTTTTGTTGCTCATGAATCAACAAATAGTACAACCAACGTATCATATGGTGCTAAATCAAAAATGGTTCGTCCGGATAATACAGAATGGAGTAATGCTGTTATAATGGATTATATGGAATCGTATACTTATGGTTATGCGATTGAAGTTATTTTGGTCAGTTGCGTTATGACTGGGATAATAAATATTTTATTCACGGAACACTTCGTGCTGATGGTAGTTCACGTTTTGCTAAAGGTCATAAGTGGGGAACATTTGGATCTATTGGAACTGCATGGGCTATTACTAACGAAGAATTTATGAAAGATATCAAATGGTTGAAGAATTTGAAATATAAATTGAGCTGGGGTGTTCTTGGTAATCAGGATTTTATAACAAGTCCTGTTGTCGCTGGATACTATCCATATGAAGATTTGTATCAGATTAACAACTTGAACGATAATTATACTTTCAGCTTTGTTTATAAAGGTAATCCTGATTTAACTTGGGAAAGAAGTTCTACTATTAATACTGGTATTGAATTTGATATTGCTGGTATACTTGAAGGTGAAGTTGAATATTTCCATAAAAAGACAACTGATATGTTGTTTATGAAGCAGGTAGCTCCTTCTTTGGGATATGCTTCTTATCCTGTTAATGATGGAGAGCTGGTAAATCAGGGTGTAGAATTTTCTTTGACTGCACATCTTTTGAATAAGAAAGATTATAAATTCGATTTCCGTGTTAATGGTGGATATTATAAGAATGAAATGACTAAGATGCCTATTGATGAAACTACAGGTAAAGAGAAGGCTTTGGAATTAAGCACTTACTATGGATGGGCAAAAGGACATTCTTTGTATGATTTCTACATGCGTGAATATGCAGGTGTAGATCCTCAGACCGGATACGCTATGTATAATCAGTATTATAATGTATTGCCTGATGGTACTAAAGAGTTGATTACAGATATGGAAACTTATAAATCAACTAAAACCATCAATAAACTGGAAGTAGAGCAGACAAGCGACTGGAATCAAGCTACTAAGAAATTTGTTGATAAATCAGCAATACCTGCTTTACAAGGTGGTTTTGGTTTTGATTTATATGCAAAAGGATTTACTTTGAATGCGACATTCTCATATAGCTTGGGAGGATATGGTTACGATTATAATTATCAGGCATTAATGCATAATGATGGGGCTGGAAAGTATAATTGGCATAAAGATATTGAAAACCGTTGGCAGCAGCCTGGTGATATTACAGATGTTCCTAGACTTACAAGCAATTATGGTGGAGGTGCTGACGGTACTAGTTATGCTAATGCAACTTCAACACGTTTCTTGACTAGCCGTTCTTATCTGAACCTGTCTAATCTTCGTTTGGGATATACTTTCCCACAAAGCATTACTTCTAAACTGCACCTGGGAGGTCTGAGCGTATATGTATCTGGAGACAACTTGTTCTTCCTTTCGGCTCGTAAAGGTTATGTGGCTAATGCTTCTTCAGGTAGTAAAGATACGGTCAACAATGATAATAATAATGACTCAGGAGAATCAGGCAGAAGCCAATACAGCCCATTGAGTACAATTATGGGAGGTATTAAAGTTCAGTTTTAACTAAAATAAAATCAGAAGTTTATGAAATTAAATAAATACATTCCGGTTGCAGCTTTAAGCTTGATGCTTTTAAACAGTGGATGTTCAGATTCATTTTTGGAAAAAAAGTCCTTCGGATTATATCACATCTGGTGATTTGGAAGAAGTGGCTAAATGGAATACCAATATATTGATGGGACAAGCATTAGGTACTTATTCTACAACATTTGCAATGTCTACAGGTGGTGTAGAAGGTCATGATGACTTCGGACAGAAAGCTGTTGATATAGCAACAGACTTGATGAGTGGAGATATGGTCATTATGATGAAAGGATATGGCTGGTTTGAATATGCTGGTGATTTGACTTGTTCACTCGTACAGCATCTCAGTTCTCTTATCAATTCTGGAGATATTATTATCGTCTTATCAAAGCTGCCAATGAAATTATTGATGCTGCTGGAGGTGATGAAGCGAAACTACTGGAGAAAATGGTGTTGTATTTTGCACAAGCCAAAGCTTTGAAGAGTCGCATTCTTATTTTAACTTGGTTAAACTTATATGCCCGTCCTTATCAGGAAGATAAAACAGCTTTAGCAATACCTATTTATCGTACTCAATTAACTTCGGAAGCTGCAAAGAAATCAAGTGTAGAAGAAGTTTATAAACTGATTGTTAAAGATTTGACAGATGCTATTCCTATGCTTGAAGGATATGAACGTCCTTCAGGACAAAAGGACCAGATTAATCAGGCAGTAGCAAAAGGTATGCTGGCTTATGCTTATCTTATGATGGGTGAAAATGGAGAAGCGGCTCGATTGACTCAAGAGGTGATTGATTCGAAAGAGTTTACCTTGATGAATAGAACGGAAGTTTATCAATTCAGGATTTAGTTCTGTTTCTATTCCTGGATGGATGTGGGCTATTGATCTGACAACAAGTAACTCTCCGGCTCTGCTACATTCTGGGGACATATGGACTTGTTTACATATAGCTATGCGTATGCCGGCGGTGAAAAATTGATTGATACTAATTTGTATAATTCTATACCGGATACAGATGTTCGTAAAAAATGGTTTACTGAAACAGATGAAAAGGGAGAACAATATGAATTGACAAACTGGTGGAAATTCTATAACAGCAAGCGTATCTTAGGAAATAGAGAATGGTATGACGATGAAGTATATATGCGTGTCGCTGAAATGTATTTGATAAATGCAGAAGCTAATGCACGAGAGAATAATCTTTCTGATGCGAAAATTTCTTTGAAAGCTTTATTGGGTGAGCGTGATACAGAAGCAGCCGCAAAAGTAGAACAGATGGGTAAAGAAGGGCTTTTGGATGAAATTTACTTTAACTGGCGTTTGGAATTATGGGCTGAAGGACGTGGATTGCTTACAATGAAGCGTTTCCAGAAGAGTATTACTCGTTGTGCAGAAGATGCTATGCTTCCTGGACAAACTTATGATTATAAAGATGAACGCTTGACATTTAAAATTCCAGAAAAAGAGATTATAAATAATCCGAATTTGGATGATTAAGTTAAAGCATAAGCACTGATATTTTAGAACCCCGTCATTGGCATTAAACTGTTGATGACGGGGTTTTATTGTTTCGGATGATTTTCATAAAATACATAGCATGATGTTTGGGGCTGTATGATAAATACTTATTGTATGAATGTTTCTTTAATTTTTTGTTTGATAAAATACTTGGTGCGTGCTTTTTCGCTATATTTGCCACAATTAGACATACAACTATACTGAATGAAAGAATTTGTTATATCAGATGCGCAGACTGAAAAGGCTGCATTGGTGGGTTTGATTACCCAGACACAGAACGAGCGTAAAACGAATGAATATTTGGATGAACTTGCTTTTCTTGCAGAAACGGCAGGAGCTGAGGTCGTAAAACGTTTTACTCAAAAAATGGATTATCCCAATACTGTGACATACGTAGGTAAAGGTAAGTTGCAGGAAATTAAAGAATATCTTCTTCAGAAAAAGGAGGAAGAAGGAGAAGAAGTGGGTATGGTTATCTTTGATGATGAACTTTCTGCCAAACAGATACGTAATATCGAAAAGGAGCTGAATGTAAAGATTCTGGACCGTACATCGCTTATTCTGGATATTTTTGCGATGCGTGCACAAACTGCCAATGCCAAGACACAGGTTGAATTGGCACAATATAAATACATGCTACCCCGTTTGCAACGTTTGTGGACTCACCTTGAGCGTCAGGGTGGTGGTTCCGGAGCCGGAGGTGGTAAGGGTTCTGTTGGTCTTCGTGGACCGGGTGAAACTCAGCTGGAAATGGACCGTCGTATTATTTTGAATCGTATGGCTTTATTAAAACAGCGTCTGGCTGAAATAGATACTCAGAAATCTACTCAGCGTAAAAATCGCGGACGTTTGATTCGTGTTGCTCTGGTTGGATATACGAATGTCGGAAAATCGACATTGATGAATTTATTGGCTAAAAGTGAAGTCTTTGCTGAAAATAAGCTGTTTGCTACTCTTGATACGACAGTACGTAAGGTGATAATTGAAAACTTGCCTTTCCTGCTTTCCGATACGGTAGGTTTTATTCGTAAACTTCCAACTGATTTGGTTGATTCGTTTAAATCTACACTGGATGAAGTGCGTGAAGCTGATTTATTGCTTCATGTGGTAGATATCTCTCATCCTGATTTTGAGGAGCAGATTCAGGTGGTAGATAAAACAATTGCTGATTTAGGAGCAGGAGGAAAGCCTACCATGATTGTATTCAATAAGATAGATGCGTATACCTATGTAGAAAAGGCTGAAGATGATTTGACTCCGAAAACAGAAGGAGAATATTACGCTGGAAGAGCTTATGCATACATGGATGGCTAAGATGAATGATAATTGTATCTTTATTTCGGCTCGTAATAAAACGAATATCGATGAACTGAAGGAAATTGTTTATAAGAAAGTAAGAGAGTTGCATGTGCAGAAGTATCCTTATAATGATTTCCTTTATCAAACTTATGATGAAGAATAATTATGATAAATTACCGTTCGCTGACTGATGAAGAAATAAACAGGCTGGAATCGCAGCTTTGTTCGGCTTCCGACTGGAAGAATGTACGGGTGGCTGAACGTTTCACTCCTGACTACGTACATCATGCTCGTTTTTCCGGAAAGGTGTGTCTGGGAGTATTTGAACACGAATTTACATTGCCGGGAGGTATCTGTAAGCATTCCGGATTATCGTATGTGACTCTGCATAATGTGACTGTAGGAGATAATTGTTGCATTGAAAATGTAAAGAATTACATTGCTAACTATGAGATTGGGGCATATACATTTATCGAGAATGTAGATATTATTCTGGTAGACCGGAAATCTCGTTTTGGAAATGGGGGAGAGGTGTCTGTTTTGAATGAAACAGGAGGACGTGAGGTTATGATTCATGACCGTCTTTCTGCACATCAGGCATATATTATGGCACTTTACCGTCATCGTCCGCAGCTCATTGAACGTATGAAAGCGTTGGTTGAGGCTTATGCAGACGAACATGCTTCGGATAGAGGAACAATAGGTTCGCACGTCACGATTGTCAATTCGGGATATATTAAAAATGTGCGTATTGGTGACTATTGTGAAATAGAGGGAGCTGGCAGACTGAAGAACGGTAGTATTAACAGTAATGCTGACGATCCAGTACATATCGGTTACGGAGTGGTATGTGATGATTTTATTATCTCCAGTGGTTCGCACATAGAGGATGGCACGATGATGACTCGCTGTTTTGTGGGACAGGCTTGTCATATGGGACATAATTATTCGGCTTCGGATTCTTTGTTTTTCAGCAATTGTCAGGAGGAAAATGGAGAAGCATGTGCTATTTTCGCCGGACCGTTTACGGTGACTCATCATAAGTCAACTTTGCTGATTGCCGGGATGTTTTCATTTATGAATGCGGGTTCAGGATCTAACCAGAGTAATCATATGTATAAGCTGGGGCCGATTCATCAGGGAGCGTTGGAAAGAGGTGCTAAGACTACTTCGGATTCATATATCCTTTGGCCTGCACGTATCGGAGCCTTTTCACTTGTAATGGGACGTCATGTCAATCATCCTGATACATCGGATTTACCTTTCTCTTATTTGATAGAGGATAAAAATACGACTTATCTGGTTCCGGGGGTTAATCTTCGTAGCGTCGGCACAATTCGTGATGCACAGAAATGGCCGAAACGTGATTTGCGTAAAGATCCTTTCCGTCTGGATCAGATTAATTATAATTTGCTCAGTCCATACACAATTCAGAAGATGATGAAAGGACGGAGTATTCTGAAAGAGTTGGAAAGGGTATCGGGAGAAACTTCGGAAACATATTCTTATCAGAGCGCAAAGATTAAAACTCGGCGTTGAATAAAGGTATCAAGTTTATGAAACAGCTATTCATAAATTCCTGGGTAATTCGGTTATCAAGCGTCTGGAGGAAATACATTTTAAGAATGATGAGGAAGTACGCCAGCGTTTTATTGCCGGATACTTCGATCGGAACAAGGTGAATGGGTTGACATTTCTGGCTTAATAGCTCCAAAAACAGAGATAGAGCGATTGATGAGCGATATAGAAACAGGTGTTCTGCATACTGTTGATCAGATACATGACCGTTTTGCAGAAATGCATGCCAATTATTATACCTATGAATGGACTTGGGCGTATGGAAAAATGCTGGAGTTCTACGGACTGGATGCCGAAACAATAACTGCAAAGGATATTATAAACATTGTGCATCAATGGCAACAGTCTGTGGTATGGCTGGATAAGATGGTATATGAAGATGCAAAGAAAGAATTTTCTTTGTCTTCGATGACTGGCTTTGGTGCTGATGGTAGTAAGGAAGAGCAGATGCTTGACTTTGAACAAGTGCGCGGTGTGTTCGAAAGTAATCCTTTTGTAACAGCCGTTTTGAAGCATATAGAAGTGAAGACTGAACTTGGAAATGAATTAGTTGCACGTTTAAACAATATATATAATTAAAAAGAATGTGATTTATGAAAGGCGTATGGCTATTTTTTGTTTTTAGTTTGTATGTTTTTGTTTTTGCAGGCGGGAACTTATCGTAAAAGAGAAGTTTAGCCGCCCGTGCTTTATTACGACAAATACGTCGAAAATAGAAATAAAGAAAATCATATTAACGGATGAGCAGACGCAGGTAGATGCTGTTTTGTATGGTGAGCCGGGAGAAGCTGCTGTTATCTCTTCGAAAACATGTCTGCGTACCACGCAGCAAGAATTTAGCTTGCGTGAAGCTGAAGGGGTGTCTATTGATGGAAAAACCGAGCCGGAGCTTATTTCGAAGTCGGGGAAGCATCATGTAACTCTTTCTTTTGCTCCGATTCCTGCAGGGGTGCATGCTGTTGATTTTGTAGAGAAAGAAGAAGGATGGATTATATGGGGAGTACAACTAAGTAAGGCAGAACCCTATGTATATATACCAAGTTTTTTACAAACTAATCATCTGGAGCAAAGTCAGGATTTGCCTGCGCCCCGGTTAAAAGCGGGTAAGTCTATAATAAACGGTTATATATTAGGTTATGATCCTCAAATTGCCTTGGATGTTGTTTTTCGTCATTCAGACTGGCTGTTTTATAATGATTGGGGAAAGACTGTAAAGGTACGTCAGGATGGTTCTTTTCATATTGAAACCGATTTGCTGCTCGCCGGAGGGGCAAAACTTCAGATAAATAAGGCACAGTTGGATCTTTTCCTTTTACCAGGTAAAGAAATGACTGTGTATATTCATCTTCCCAGATTGAGTATGTCGGCTTCCCGTTTGTTGAAGGATGAGTATGGCCAGAAGCAGAAAGCCTGGTTTGATGGAGCTGAATCCTTGTTGAATACGGAACTGGCTACCTGGGGATATCCTCTGGCTCTTAACGATGATCCTGATTTCTCAAGTAAGACGCTGGATTTATCTGATGAAGAATATAATAAACTGGTGCAGTCTGAGCTGGAAAGACTTGAATCGGATTTAGACCATGACCAACGAGCTGGTAAAGCGTATAAGGAATACGTATCTGCAAATATGCAAATAAATGCTCTTGCTCTGCAAGGTGCCCGTGCTAAAATACAGGGGATTGTAGACTCTCCTTATGATAAATATGGTTACGATTATGTGACTTACTTACAGTATCGGGAACGTGATACGGGGGAAACGTTAGATTTGTGGGAAGATATAAAAAGGCAAGAAATATTTATCAGAATGTTGTTAAAGAAGAACGTCTGAAATCGGCAGACAAAAAAATGCTGGCTTCGATAGAACATCCGGAAATAAGTGCATATGTAAGGGAAAAGATAAAGACCATGCAGGCTGTTGCCGAACGGGCAAAGGCTTCTGAAAAATATGTTATTGCAGAGTTGGATACATTAGTGTCGGGAGCTGATATATTGCCTGCTATCATATCTCAGCATCGGGGTAATGCTGTACTTGTTGATTTCTGGGCTACATGGTGTGGTCCTTGCCGGAAAAGCATGCCTGCGGTAAATGTACTAAAGCAGCGGATGTCATCGAAAGATGTAGTATATGTTTATGTTACAGGACCATCTTCTCCAAAAGAAGTCTGGAAGACTGCTATTGCAGAAATAAATGGTATACATTATCGTTTGACTCAGAAACAATGGGAATATCTTTGTAATTCGTATGGCATTACAGGAATTCCGGGATATCTGGTAATCAGTTACGATGGTAAGCTTCAGGATCGTTATGTAGGATTTCCTGGAGTTGACATTTTGCAGAGAGATTTGTTGAGAGCTATGGAGTAGGAGAGTTTCAGTAAATCTCTTACTGAATTATGAAAGTGAAATACGGCAGAGTTTTTGAATCATTCGGAACAAAGATTTTATCTTAATTAAGGAAAAATTTCGATAATACTTCGTACCTTTGTTGGCATAGTAACTAACAATTAATTTCTTATCATTATGGCAACACCAGAATTCAAGTATCAGCCGATGTTTGAACACGGAAAGGATACTACTGAATACTATTTGCTTACAAAAGACTATGTGTCTGTAAGCGAGTTCGAAGGAAAACCTATCCTGAAAATTGAAAAAGAAGGATTGACTGCAATGGCTAACGCTGCATTCCACGATGTTTCTTTCATGTTGCGTCGTTCTCACAACGAACAGGTAGCCAAAATATTGAATGATCCGGAAGCTAGCGAAAACGATAAATACGTTGCTTTGACTTTCTTGCGTAACGCTGAAGTTGCAGCAAAAGGAGTTTTACCTTTCTGTCAGGATACCGGTACTGCTATTATACATGGTGAAAAGGGTCAGCAAGTATGGACTGGATACTGTGATGAAGAAGCTTTGTCACTGGGTGTATATAAAACATATACAGAAAACAACTTGCGTTATTCTCAGAATGCTCCGTTGAGTATGTATGAAGAAGTAAACACACGTTGTAACTTGCCTGCACAGATCGACCTGGAAGCTACTGAAGGTATGGAATATAACTTCCTGTGTGTAACAAAAGGTGGTGGTTCTGCTAATAAAACTTATCTGTATCAGGAAACCAAAGCTATCTTGAATCCGGCTACATTGGTTCCGTTCCTGGTAGAAAAGATGAAGACTTTAGGTACAGCTGCTTGTCCTCCTTATCATATTGCATTTGTAATTGGTGGTACATCTGCTGAAAAGAACTTGCTGACTGTGAAATTGGCTTCTACTCGTTTCTATGACAACTTGCCTACTACAGGCAATGAATACGGACGTGCATTCCGCGATGTAGAACTTGAAAAGCAAGTATTGGAAGAAGCTCACCGTATTGGTTTGGGAGCACAGTTTGGTGGTAAATATTATGCTCACGATGTACGCATCATTCGTTTGCCTCGTCACGGTGCTTCTTGTCCGGTTGGCTTGGGTGTTTCTTGTTCTGCTGACCGTAATATCAGATGTAAGATTAATAAAGATGGTATCTGGATTGAAAAACTGGATTCAAATCCAGGTGAATTGATTCCTGAAGAATTGCGTCAGGCAGGTGAAGGTAATGCTGTGAAGATTGACCTTAACCGTCCGATGCCGGAAATTCTTGCAGAACTCGATAAATATCCTGTTGCCACTCGTCTGTCACTGAATGGTACTATTATTGTTGGTCGTGATATCGCTCATGCTAAACTGAAAGAATGTTTGGATCGTGGTGAAGATTTGCCTCAGTACATTAAAGACCATCCTATTTATTATGCTGGTCCTGCCAAGACTCCTGCAGGTATGGCTTGTGGTTCTATGGGACCGACAACTGCCGGACGTATGGACCGTATGTTGACTTGTTCCAGAGTCATGGTGGTAGCATGATTATGTTGCTAAAGGTAACCGTAGCCAGGCTGTAACCGATGCTTGTAAGAAGCATGGTGGTTTCTATCTGGGTTCTATCGGTGGTCCGGCTGCTATTCTTGCTCAGAATAATATTAAGAGCATCGAATGTGTAGAATATCCTGAACTGGGTATGGAAGCAATCTGGAAGATTGAAGTAGAAGACTTCCCTGCATTTATCCTGGTGGACAATAAGGGTAATGATTTCTTTAAACAGATCAAACCACGTTGTACTGGAAACTGTAAATAAGTAATTTATTTTCAAC